>JADMIO010854399.1_pt1 | contig 73567 bp, 78 predicted proteins | sample 8958161 | NCBI WGS metagenome assembly JADMIO01 (sample SAMN16585339, study PRJNA669376) | soil metagenome | isolation source: Crop rotation soil | place: USA: Cullars Rotation, Alabama | collected 2011
CCGCGACTTCAAGTCACGTGAATTCCAAGCTTCGGATCCCACTGTGCTGGAAAGACACTAATAAACGCCGGATCGGTCCGATCCAATGCCTTCAACAAACAGGTTTTGTCTAGAGGAGCTACGAACCCGTTGGCGTAGGCCACCACCGACGTTTCATCCCAAGCTTTGACGTTGTTTGCTGTCTTCTTCGCAAGCTGGGCATCCATTCGTCCCAAAGCTGCCGAGTCTTCAGCCGACGCCTTGGTGTTTTGGCGTAGCGCGCGGAGATTACGCTGAACGTCAACGAGTGGACCAAGTTGGAGCCATCGAGCGACTTCCTCGTACCGATTTTCGGCCGTTTGCTCTTCGACAAATCGCTGGAGGGCGTGACCGCGGATTAAGGGATTGACGGTGAAATGCCCCAAGACCGCATCGGCGATAGCCGGCCGCGATCGTGTCGACCCCACAGCATCGCGCTTCCCCTCCGGCTTCCGCGGACGAGCGAATTGATCCCTTTCTCTTCAGCCAAGTTGTGTGCGAGCGCAGCCACTCCCGCGTTGTTGTGGATCGTGCGCACGCCGAGTCGCTCGAGCGTGCCTTCCTCGGAGAACATGAATTCTAGTGCGTCAACGATGCTGGATTTGCCGCTCCCATTCGGCGCGAATACCGCGAGACTGCGCTTGGTGCTGAAATCAAAGGTTTTGGGCTTGAGGTAGGCTCGAAACCCCGAAATCAGCAACAGGTCGAGGCTGTATGGAACGTCAGCCATCAAGCGTACCCCGTTGGGAGGTGGCCCGCTTGGCTGCAAGCGCTTCGATGGCCCTAAACGCGTCCGCTATACAGTCGGCAGCAGGCGCGGCCGTCAGAAGATTGTGTGACACGATCTCAGCAAGAGCTGCGTCCACCCCGCTTTGTGTCTTTAGCACCTCCGCGAGTTTCGCGAAGAACGCCGGCAGCGTTTCAGCTATTTCGCTGTCGTTGAGCATTCAATCACTCCTTTCGTCAGCGAGCAGAATACAACATCGGCGCGAAGAGGGGCGCGGTCAAAAGGGGCGAGCCGCTTACCCCCCTTGCCCCGCCTCCCGCGCTGCGGCACAACCCGCCGCCATGCTCCAAATCACCGCCCTCACCTACCGCATCGGCGCGCGGCTTCTCATCGAGAACGCCTCCGTCACGCTGCCGACCGGCACCAAGGCCGGGCTTGTCGGGCGGAATGGCGCCGGCAAGACCACCCTCTTTCGCCTGATCACCGGCGAGATCGGCCCGGAGTCCGGGTCGATCGCGGTGCCGCGGAATGCGCGCATCGGCGAGGTGGCGCAGGAGGCGCCGTCGGGGCCGGAGTCGCTCCTCGACGTGGTGCTCGCCGCCGACACCGAGCGCGCCGCGCTCCTCGCCGAAGCGGAGACGGCAGCCGATCCGCACCGCATCGCCGACATCCAGACGCGGCTCGCCGACATCCGCGCCCATTCGGCCGAGGCGCGGGCCGCGACCATCCTCGCCGGCCTCGGTTTCGACGCCGCGGCGCAACGCCGGCCGTGCGCGGAATTTTCGGGCGGCTGGCGGATGCGCGTTGCCCTCGCCGCGGTGCTCTTTGCCGAGCCCGATGTCCTCCTCCTCGACGAGCCGACCAACTATCTCGACCTCGAGGGCACGCTGTGGCTGGAGAACTACATCGGCCGCTATCCTTATTCCGTCCTCCTCATCAGCCACGACCGCGACCTCCTCAACCGCGCCGTCGACACCATCGTCCATCTGGATGGGGGCAAGCTGACGCTCTATCGCGGCGGTTACGATTCCTTCGACCGGCAGCGTCGCGAGCGCCAGGCGCTGGAATTGAAGATGGCGAAGAAGCAGGACGAGCAGCGCGCCCACATGGCGGCCTTCGTCGAACGCTTCCGCGCCAAAGCGTCGAAAGCGCGCCAGGCGCAGTCGCGGCTGAAGGCGCTGCAGAAGATGCAGCCGATCGTCGCGCTCGCCGACGAGAGCGTGACGCCGTTCCGCTTTCCCGATCCGGCGAAAAAGGCCTCGCCGCCGATCGTCGTCATGGACCATGCGTCGGTCGGCTACGAGCCGGGCAAGCCGATCCTCCACAACCTTGACCTCCGGATCGACGACGACGACCGCATCGGGTTGCTCGGCGCCAACGGCAACGGCAAGTCGACCTTCGCCAAGCTCATCGCCGGCCGGCTCGCCGCATCCGACGGGCGCTTCACCCGGCCGGGCAGTCTGCAGGTCGCCTATTTCGCCCAGCACCAGCTCGACGAGCTCAACCCGGCGCACTCGGCCTACGATCACGTCCGCGCGCTGATGCCCGATGCGCCGGAGGCCAAGGTGCGGGCGCGCGCCGGCGCCCTCGGCTTCGTCAAGCAGAAGATGGACACGCCGGCGCGCGATCTCTCGGGCGGCGAGAAGGCGCGCCTCCTCCTTGGCCTCGCCACCTTTGCCGGCGCCAACCTCCTCATCCTCGACGAGCCGACCAACCATCTCGACATCGATTCGCGCGAGGCTCTCGTCCAGGGGCTCGCCGAATTTTCCGGCGCCGTCATTCTCATCAGTCACGACCGCCACCTGATCGAGGCCTCGGTCGACCGGCTTTGGCTCGTCGCCGACGGCACGGTGAAGCCGTTCGACGGCGACATCGACGCTTATCGGCGCGAGGTGCTTGTCCAGCGTTCGGCCGGGGGTGATTCCGACGCTGCGCGCAGCCGTTCCAAGGCCGACCGGACACGTGCCGGAGCCGATTCTGGCGCTCGGCCGGCGGCCGAACGGCGGGGCGAGACGGCATCGCTCCGCAAGAAGATCAAGGAGTCCGAAGCCTTGATCGCAAAGCTTCAGAAAGAGATTCAGGCCTTTGATCTAAAGCTCAGCGATTCCTCGCTTTATTCGCGCAATCCGACCGAGGCCGCCTTCGTCGCCAGGGCCCGCTCAGAGGCCGCGAAATCGCTCGCCAAGGCCGAGGATTCCTGGCTCGCCGCCACCTCCGAACTGGAAGCCACGAGCGCCGCCTAGCTCCTTGCGGGGGTTAAGCTTTCTTCTCCCATCGGCCACGTTCGGACTGCTGCCAGTAGGTAGCATCGTGTCCGGCCGCCCTGAATTTCTTCCATGATTCCCGGGCGTTAGCGACTGCGTCGGGGTCGGTGCCGTCGAAAAGCATAACTACCCGCTGATACTCAGCAACATCAGGCACTTCCGCCCCATCCGCCAGGAACCGCACCGTCGCGCGGTTGGGGTTGTCGCCCTCGGTGGTCAGCCAAACTGGCTGCATTTCCGCCATTCCCGCCCCCTCTTTCCGCGTTCCGTGCGGCAGAAATGAATCATCGCGAAACGTCCACAAATGCGCATCCAACGCCTCCAAACGCTCGTCGGACGCCACTTGGACAACCGTACGCCAGCCGCGTTCGAGGCACTTCTCAAGGAGCTCGGGCAGCACCCGCTCGAGAGGCTGTCGCTCCAAGTGATAGAATAGGACCTCTGTCATTTCAGTGACTTAGTTCTCGTAATGGTCGGCGATCAGCCGATCGAGCAGGCGGACACCCCAGCCCGACGCCCAGGAGCGATTGATCTCCGTTGCCGGCGAATCAAACGCTGTTCCGGCAATGTCGAGATGCGCCCACGGCGTTTTTGCGATGAATCGTTGCAGGAATTGCGCGCCCGTAATCGATCCGGCCAAGCGACCGCCTGTGTTTTTCACGTCGGCAAAGCGGGAATCGATCATCTTGTCGTATTCAGGCCCAAGCGGCATCCGCCACACCCGTTCCATCGTGGATTCACCAGCCGCCCGCAGCCGTTCAGCGAGGGTATCGTCATTGGCGAAAAGGCCAGCGTGGTGGTGGCCGAGAGCGACCATGATCGCCCCGGTCAAGGTCGCGAGATCTATGATGAATTTCGGCTTGAAGCGGGTCTCGGTGTAGTGGAGGGCATCAGCCAGAATCAAGCGACCTTCCGCGTCGGTGTTGATCACCTCGATGGTGCGCCCCGACATGGCGGTGACGATATCGCCGGGCCTTTGGGAGGCCCCGTCCGGCATGTTCTCAACGATGGCGACCACGCCGACGGCGTTGACCCTCGCCTTCCGCGCGGCCAGAGCGTGCATTAGGCCGATGACGGCTGCGGCGCCGCCCATGTCGCCCTTCATATCCTCCATACCGGCAGCAGGTTTTATCGAGATGCCGCCGCTGTCGAAAACAACGCCCTTTCCGACAAAGGCCGCCGGCTGCTGCTTCGCCTTACCCCCGTTCCAACGCATTACCACCAGCCGCGGTGGCCGGACGGAACCTTGATTCACGCCGAGAATCGCGCGCATCCCGAGCTTCCGCATTTCCTTCTCGGTCAGCGTCTCGATCTCAAGGCCGAGAGATTTAAGAGTCCCGGCGTGCTCTGCCAGTTCGAGGGTCCCCAAGACGTTGGCCGGTTCGTTAACAAGATCGCGCGCCAGAGCCGCGCCTTCCGAAATCGCGGCGCGCGATGACCATGCCGCCTTTGCGGCCGCAGCATCGTCGACAAGTATTCTGATCCGGGGCGGTCCCTTCTGCTGAGATCCGCCGTTGTCCTTGCTGGGCTTGTATTTGTCGAAACCGTAGGACCGCAACACGAAACCAAGGGCAAAGTCAGCGGCTGCGACGGCAGTCATCGGCCGTTGGTCCGGGCGCTCGAGGACTACGGTCGCGTCGCGGCCCTTGCCAAGTGCGCCAAAGGCCGCTCCGCCGAGGCGAAGCCAATCATGTTCAAGCAAATCCGTTGGCTTGCCGGCGCCTAGCACGATGACGCGGTCGATGCCCGACGACGGCGCGAGAAGATCGAGCACAGCCATCGCCTTGCCTTTGAAATCAACAATGCTCGCGGCCCGTGACAAGACGCCGTCGATGCCGATTGCCTTTGTATAAGTACCGATCGCGAGCCCTTCGGCGGCGAGAACGATCACCGTTCCGCGATACACGCCGCCGGGCTTGGCGAAGGTGATCCGGGCGAGAGTTGTCATCGCGGTGAAATCCTTGAACCGGGAGCCGAAACCGCACCTTTGCCGGCCTTTGCGGAGCGTGACAAGTGCCACCAGCGCGCCCATTTGCGGACCGCGGGGTTGAGGCCATAATCATTGAAGCGCAGCAATGCTGCCGAGAGGCAATGTGAAACTCATCGAGCGCTATATCTTCGCGCGCCTGTTGCGGGTGTTCCTGCTCGCCCTCCTGACGCTGTGTGCCACCGTCTGGCTAACGCAGGCGCTGGGTCAGGTGAGCCTGATGACCGTTCAAGGTCAGTCCCTGGCGCTCTTTTTCAAGATCACCATGTTTCTCCTTCCTGAAGTGGCCTCACTCATCACGCCTGTTGCCGTGCTCATCGCCGTGACCAACACCTTCACGACGCTGAACAATGACTCCGAGCTTGTCGTGATCAACGCCTGCGGCGCACCGCAGATGACGCTTGTCAAACCGGCGTTGCTGCTAGGCCTGACCGCCGCAACCCTGATCGCCGTGATGACCCTCTATCTCGGGCCCATATCACAGCGACTTTGGCGCACTGAAATCACGACGGTGCGGGCCAACGTCGTTACGTCGATCTTGCGGGAAGGCAGCTTCATGAAGATTGCCGAGGGAGTGATTTTCAACCTCCGCAATCGCAGGCCAGACGGAACCCTGCACGGCCTGTTCGTTTCCGACACGCGCGACCCCGAATCAACGGTCACCTACATCGCTCAGGACGGGTCGATCCTGGAGAGCCCAATCGGCACGTTTATCATCATGAAGCAAGGAAGCATCCAGCGACGCAGCAAGACCGATGGCTCGATCTCGATGATCGAATTCAGTTCTTACGCTTTCGATCTGACGACGTTCGCCAGCCAAACCGGAACCCCAGACTACATGCCCGGCGAGCAGAGCACGCGATACCTCCTCAATCCGGACCCGGGAGATCGCTACTATCAGAAGGCGCCAGGTCAATTTGCGATCGAGTTGCATCGCCGGTTGGTGGCGCCGCTCTACGCTTTCGTTTGTGCACTGGTTCCGCTTGTCTTCCTGATCCAGGCTGAATCGACCCGACGCAGGCGCGCGCTTGCGCTGAGCGTCGGAATCGGACTGGCGGTCATTGTTCGCATTGTTGGAGCGTTCCTCAACGCCGGAAGCGACTCCGTAGTCGGAGCCACGCTCAGCTACGCGCTACCCCTCGGCTCCTGCCTTGCTGCCGTTTTACTCGTTCTGACGGGCATAAGGCCGCGCTTGCCTGATCGGTTCTCGGATCTTGCCGACGATGTGCTCGAGCGTATTCGCGGCCTGTTCCGCCGACCGGCCGCGGCAGAGCACGACGGCTGGTGAGAAGATGATTGGACGGACCCTTGCGATCTATTTTGCCGGTCGGTTCCTCCGGACGGTGACTTCCATATTCCTCCTGTTCGTGGCGCTCCTGGCGGCAATCAACTATTTCCAGCTCATCCGCCGCGCATTGACATCGGATGATTTTGACGCCGGAACGGCGGCCCTGGCCGTTCTCCTCCGACTGCCAACCGATTCACAAGAAATCCTGCCCTTCGCGGTCCTCTTCGGTTCGATCGCGGCGTTTGTCGGGGCGAACCAGAGGCTCGAGGTGGTCGTCGCCCGCGCTGCGGGTCTCTCTGCATGGCAATTTCTGCTGCCGGCCGCGGTCGTTGGACTTCTCCTCGGCGTGGCTATGACGACCCTTTACACCCCGATTGCCGCCTACCTGGTCGCCAAGTCCAATTTGCTCAAGACCGCGAGTTACGTGGATGTCGGCCAACTTCTTGGAACCGAGACAGGGCAGACCTGGATCCGGCAGACCACCTCCGACAACGAATCCATTGTCGGGGCTGTTTCTTCGTTCAACAGGGGCCTTGGGCTCCGCGAGGCGACCGCATTCATCTACGACCGAAGCGGACATTTCATCGAGCGAGTCGATGCACCGACGGCGGAATTCGTCGAAAAGGAGTGGCTGTTCCGCGGCGCAACAGTTACTGCGCCCGATCGGAAACCTGCCGCAGCCCCGCTGTATCGCCTCCAATCGAGCCTCAGCCCAGAACAGGTAGGGCAAGCCTTTGAAACGCCTAAGAATATTTCATTCTGGGCGCTTCCCGGCATTATTGCAGGCGCGCAACGCGCAGGAATCCCGTCGGCGCGGTACGAATTGCGTTATCATAGCCTGCTCGCAATGCCGATTCTTCTGTTGGCAATGGTACTTATCGCTGCAATCGTCTCGCTACGCTTTTCGCGTTCGCGTAACATCGGTCGCATGGTTTTGTCTGGAATCGCGGTAGGGTTCATGCTCTATGTAGGAGCCAGCATCGCAAGGGATATGGGGAGCGGAGGTGTTGTGCCACCGCCGCTCGCTGCTTGGTTGCCGGCAATCGTGGCGACCCTTTTTGGCGTAACGGTTCTCCTGCACCTGGAGGACGGATGAAAGTCGAGGCCATTCTCCGTGCGATCATGCCTTTGGCGGGTCGCGGGCGGAGCTTTGCCCTCGTTCTAGGGCTCGCTTTCGCGGCTCTCGCCGCGGGCGCGCTGGCCTTTTCGGCGCAGGCGGCAGCCGACAAGCCTGCCGGGCCACCTTCCAAGATGCTCGTTGAGTCCGATCAGCTCGTCTACGACTACGACAACAACAGTGTCGCGGCGGTGGGCAATGTCCGGATCTACTACAACGGGTCCACGCTGCTGGCGGAGAAGGTCAGTTTGCTGCGCGCCAGCGGACGTCTGGTCGCAACCGGCCGGGTGAGCCTTACCGATGCTTCCGGAATTACAACGACAGCAGATGAAATCTCGCTGAGCGACGATTTCAGGGATGGCTTCGTAACCTCCTTGAATGTGGAGACGCCAGAGAAGACATATTTTTCAGCGGAGCGAGCCGATCGCACCGGCGGCGAACGGACGACGTTTATCAACGGTACCTATACGGCCTGCGAGCCCTGCCGCGAACATCCCGAGAAGCCGCCGTTCTGGCGCATACGGGCGGCCAAGATCATCGTCGACCAGAAGGAGAAGGAGATCACCTTCCGGGACGCGAAGTTCGAGTTTCTGGGCTTGCCCATCGCATGGCTTCCCTATTTCTCGGTCACTGATCCGTCGGTTACCCGCAAAAGCGGCTTTCTGTTCCCCTCGTTCGGTCAGTCGGACATGCTGGGAACCTCTGTGTCGGCTCCTTATTTCTGGGCGATTTCGCCGAGCCGAGACGTCACGTTCACGCCGACCTACTACTCACGCCAAGGGCTATTGTCGGAGGTTGAATGGCGCGAGCGCACCGCACACGGGCAGTTCACGTTGCAGATGGCGGGCATTCGGCAGATGGACAAGGAGGCCTTCCTTGATCCTTCTGACGGCAGCGGCGCCGGCACCTACGCACAACGTGACTGGCGTGGCGGCATCCGGAGCACGGGTGAGTTCGATATCAACCAGTACTGGACCGGCGGCTGGGACGCGACCCTGTCGACTGATCGCACCTTTACGCGAAACTACGGTGTTCTCGACGGCAACAGTTCGGAAACGATCTCTTTCGCCCATCTGACAGGCCTGAAAGATCGCAACTATTTCGATGCGCGAGCGTACTATTTCCAGATCTTGACGGACAATCCTGAGGAACACCGCTTCGATCAGGGTCGCCAGGCGGTTGTCCTTCCCGTCGTCGATCACGATTACACGTTCGACAACTCAGTCCTCGGTGGACAAGTCTCTATCCGGTCGAACCTCACCGCGCTTCACCGAGATGACAACGACCCGTTCTCCTACGACGGGGATACGTTCTATCACGGCCTCGCCGGCAACTATGCGCGGCTGACCAGCCAGATCGACTGGCAGCGGAGGATCATCGGGCCTGGCGGCCAGGTTTTCACGCCCTTCGTCTATCTTCGCGGAGATATCTTCTCGCTCGATCCGGCCAACCCCACCGCGGCCAACGCTCTGGTCGATGATGCCGCTGCCGGCAGGATCATGCCGGCGGCGGGCGTCGAGTGGAGTTGGCCGATCATGGCGACGACAGCCTCCTCGGTTCACATCTTTGAACCGATGGCGCAGCTCATCGTGCGGCCCAACGAGCCGATGATAGGGCAATTGCCGAACGATGACGCACAAAGCCTGGTGTTCAGCGACGCAAACCTGTTCAGTCGCGACAAGTTCTCCGGCTTCGACAGGGTGGAAGGCGGCACGCGCCTCAATCTTGGCCTTCGCTACGTCGGGACATTCGACAATGGCCTCGCCCTCGACGGACTGTTCGGTCAATCCTATCAGTTGGCTGGAGAAAACTCCTTCGGCGAGTCCGACATCGCCAACACCGGAGCGTTGTCTGGCCTTGAGACGGCACGCTCGGACTACGTGGCGCGCCTGGCTGTCGATACGGGGGTCGGTCCACGGGTGACGGCACGCGGGCGCTTTGACGAAGACACATTTGCCGTGCAGCGCGCTGAAATCGAAGCGACAAACGCGATCGGGCCGATTACCGCGACCGCCTCATATCTCTTCCTTCGCGATTTCCCGAATAACGAGAGCGTGGTGAGCCCGACCTCTGTTATTCGCGGGGCGGCGTCGATGAACGTGTTGCAGAACTGGCGCGTCTACGGATCGGTCGCCTACGACATCACGAATTCGGCGATGGCCAGCAACAGCGTCGGCTTGGCCTATGACAACAGTTGCTTCACTTTTGCGGTCGCCTACAATGAGACCAGAGAAGACTACTCCGATATCGGCGCGCAGCGCCGGCTGAACTTCCGTCTTCAGATGCGCACTCTTGCCGATACACAATTTTCCACAGGGCTCTCGGGATTCGAGAACTGACGGACGCGACAAGCTTTCGCCTGATTTTTCATGACGATGCGCGAAAATTGGGCAGGGTCGCCGGCGTGGACAGCTCGGCCTGTGCTCCGCCCTGCATCAGGTTCTTGACCCTTGGAAACTAAGGCCATGCCTCGCCGCTCTCCCTTTCTCGCTTTCGCGGTCGCCATTCTGGCTGCGGGCGGAATGTCATTGGCTGAAGCCGCAACGACGATCAAAGTGCTGGTCAATGACGAGCCGATCACCAGTTACGATATCGCGCAGCGAACCAGGCTGATGGAACTCACCCATGAGAAGGGGGGCGCCAAGGACGCGACCGAGCAGCTCATCGACGAGACCATCAAGATACAAGAGGGCAAGAAGCGTGGCTTTGTAGTCCCTGACAAGCAGGTAGACGTCTTCTTTGCCGACATAGCGCAAAAGTCAAAGATGACGGTGGCGCAATTCGGCCAAGCCCTTGCTTCAGCGGGACTGGTCCCCAACACCTTGAAGCGCCGCATCAAGGCGCAGGCCACCTGGTCCCAGCTCGTCCAAGGGAAAACGAGGGCAACGGCCGTCGTCAAAGCGACGGACATCACGGCGGCAATGTTTGAAAAGCAACAGGCCGGCTCGTTGAAGATGACCGAGTACAAACTGCAGCAGATCATCTTCATTGTTCCGGACGACAAAAAGTCGGCCGCGTTTGTTGCACAACGGCGGCGCGAAGCCGAAGCGTTCCGTAGCCGGTTCGGCGGGTGCGAGAAGAGCATCGAACTTGCAAAATCGCTCAAGGACGTCGTTGTCGTCAGCCTTGGACGTCGCGACACGACACAACTCGACGGCCCGCAAGGGGATGAAATCAAGAAAACCAGCGTCGGCAAGACTACTCCGCCATCCCCGAGCGCGCGCGGCATAGAACTGGTGGCGGTGTGCGACGCTCGAGAGGTAAGCAGTGACGTCGCCGTTCGAGCCGACGCGGAGACGAAGCTGATGCTCGACCAGGCAAAGAACCTGGGTGAAGACTACCTGAAACAGCTGCGAAAAGCGGCGATCATCGTCTACCGCTAGCGAATGGCGCCTGAGATCGAAGCGGGCACGCCCTCCCCACTGATTCTGACCATGGGCGAGCCCGCGGGCATCGGCCCGGATGTGACGATTGAAGCCTGGGTCCGCCGGCGTGAACTTCGGCTGCCGGTATTCTATTGTCGTGCCGATCCGGAACTGCTTCGTGCAAGAGTCAGCCTGCTTGGCGTTCACTGCCCGATCGAGGAGATATCTCCGCTCGATGCTGCAGCCTGTTTCGATCGCGCCCTCCCGGTCGCCGCGCTCGACGGCCGGGTAGCTGCAGAACCTGGTCGCCCCCGGCCTGACAACGCCACAGCAGTAATCGAAGCGATCGCGCGAGGGGTTGGCGATGTCCGCTCAGGCGTGGCGTCGGCGATCGTCACCAATCCGATCAACAAGAAAAGTCTTTACGAAGCTGGCTTCCGGCACCCCGGCCATACCGAATTCCTCGGCAACCTGTCTGCAGCCTGGACGGGGCAGCCCGGCCGACCTGTGATGATGATGTCAAGCAGATTGCTGAACGTCGTCCCGGTTACAATTCATCTGCCTCTGCGCGAGGTCGCCTCGACACTCAGCGAGGCGTTGATCGCCGAGACTAGCCGAATCGTCGTGGCGGATCTCAAGCGCCGCTTTGCCATCCCAGCGCCGCGGGTCGCCGTGGCCGGCCTTAACCCCCATGCGGGGGAAGGCGGGACCATCGGCGACGAAGATGAGCGGATCATCAGGCCGGCGATCGCGGCCCTCAAGCGGGAAGGAATCGCGGTTACCGGGCCCCTCTCCGCCGACGCGATGTTCCACGATGCCGCGCGCGCCACATACGATGTTGCGCTTTGCATGTATCACGACCAGGCACTGATACCGGCCAAGACTCTGTCGTTTACGGAGACCGTGAATGTCACGCTCGGTCTTGCCTTCGTGCGCACGTCCCCCGATCACGGCACGGCCTTCGACATCGCCGGCACCGGCAGGGCCGATCCGTCCAGCGTGGCCGCAGCCTTGCGCCTGGCGGCGGAGTTGGTGCGAAACGAAACCCGAGCATGAATACCATCGACACGCTGCCGCCGCTCCGTGAGATCATTACCCGGCACGGACTGAAGGCGCTCAAGTCGCTTGGCCAGAATTTCCTCCTCGACCTCAATCTGACGGCACGGATTGCGCGGGCGGCCGGCGACCTGAGCCAAATGACGGTTGTCGAAGTGGGACCGGGCCCCGGCGGCCTCACCCGCGCCTTGCTTGCGGCGGGTGCCGCGAAGGTCATCGCGATCGAGCGCGACCGGCGTTGTGTCGAAGCACTGAAGGAAGTCGCGGCTTATTATCCACAGCGCCTCACCGTCATTGAGGGAGACGCTCTTGAATGTGACGTCGCCGGGCTCGCTTCGGGGCCAACCTGTATCGTCGCCAATCTTCCATACAACATTGCCACGCCCCTTCTCGTCAGGTGGCTGGTAGCGGAGCCGTGGCCGCCCCCGTATCAATCGTTGACTCTAATGTTTCAACGCGAAGTCGCGGAACGGATCGTGGCGGAACCGGGCTCCGAGGCCTACGGGCGGATCGGCGTTCTGGCGGGCTGGCGGACCGAAGCCCGACTTCTCTTCGATATCGATCCGCGGGCCTTTGTGCCTTCTCCGAAAGTCGTGTCCTCGGTGGTCCAGCTCCTGCCTCGGTCCCATCCCCTTCCCTGCGACCCGGTGTTGATCCAACGAGTCACCGCGGCAGCCTTCGGTCAGCGCCGCAAGATGCTCCGGCAGAGTCTGCGCAGCCTCGGGGTCGAACCTGCAATCCTGCTACGCGAAGCGGGAATTGACGACAGTAGACGGGCTGAGGAAATCGATGTCGCCGGCTTCGCCGCGCTGGCCCGTGCCCTCGAGCGCTCTCTCCCTCCCGTCGCGTGAGCAGATGGCGACACTTTCCTATCTGACAACAACGCTCTTCGACTTCGGCGCCGTCCGACGACTTCCCAAGGCCCTCGCCGGTTTGGGGATCAAGCGGCCGATGATAGCCACCGATAAGGGCGTTGTCGCAGCAGGTCTTTGCCAGCGCGTCATCGCCGCAACAGGCGACGCCGAGATTCCGATCTTCGACCGCACGCCTGAAAATCCGACCGAAGCAGCGGTCATGGCCGCCGTTGCACTCTATCGAGAAAGCGGTGCTGACGGAATCATAGCCGTAGGTGGAGGCTCGGCAATCGATCTCGGGAAGGCCACCGCCCTGATGGCCCTCAGCGCAAGACCGCTTCTCGACTATGCGGGCATCGCGCGTGGCCGGGTCGGCCATGTCGCTCCGCTGGTGGCCATTCCGACCACAGCCGGGACAGGCAGCGAAGTATCTGTCGGTTTCATTGTGATCGTCGAGGACGGCCGCAAGCTGACGTTCATCGCCGATCAATTCGTCCCGCGGCTCGCCATTTGTGATCCGGAACTAACGCTTGGCCTGCCTCCAACGCTGACGGCCGCGACCGGGATGGATGCGGTCACGCATTGCATCGAGGCCGTCCTGTCTCCCGTGGTCAATCCGCCTGCTGAAGCGATCGGCATCGATGGTCTGGAACGAGCCGTTGGCGCCGGCAATCTGGTTCGCGCTGTCGTCGACGGTTCCGATCGCCAGGCTCGCTGGCACATGATGATGGCCGCGACCGAGGGAGCGATGGCCTTCGTCAAGGGACTTGGCGCAGTTCATGCGATGAGCCATTCGGCAGGCCGGCTGCCCGGGCTCCGGCTGCATCACGGCACGCTCAACGCGATCCTCCTGCCCTACGTGTTGCGCTTCAACTCGGGGACGGATGACGGCAAGTACCGGCGGATTGCGCGGGCGATGGGCCTTCCACCGGATGCAGACCTTGCCCAGGAAATCGTGGCGATGAACAGGAAGATCGCCTTGCCGCCGTCCCTGGGCGCCCTTGGCGTCTCGAGCGCTCATATTCCCATGCTGGTGGAACACGCGCTTGCCGACGTCGCTGGCGCGACCAACCCGCGAAAGGCTTCGGCCGAAGACTACCATCGCCTGTTCGCTGAAGCGATAGGCTGACCCCCCGCGCTTACTTGTGGGAGAGAAGGTTCTCCACGAACGCGGGCAGCCCGGACTGCCGGCTGCGCCGGTGCCGTTCCGCGGTCAGGATCGAGCGCACGACTCCTACTGATTGATTGAGGTCACGGTTGACGACAACATAGTCGTACTCAGTCCAATGGCTGATCTCGTCGCGGGCGTTCTTCAGGCGCCTGGCAATAACTTCTTCAGCGTCCTCTGCCCGGCGTTCGAGGCGAGTGTGCAGTTCGCGCATGGTCGGCGGCAGAATGAAGACGGCGACGACGTCGCTCGGCATGGCGTTGGCCAATTGCTGTGTGCCCTGCCAGTCGATGTCGAAGAGAACATCAAGGCCTTTGGCGAGGGCCTCTTCGACCGGAAGGCGGGGGGTCGCGTAGAGATTGCCGTGGACCTCCGCCCATTCGAGCAGCTCACCGCCTTCCCGCATACTGGCGAAGCGCGTGGTGTCGATGAAATGATAGTGGACGCCCTCGACCTCGCTGGGGCGGCGCTGGCGCGTCGTGACCGAGATCGAAAGGAACATGCGCGAACGTTCCTCATCGAGGAGGGCGCGCGCGATCGACGATTTGCCGGCGCCCGAGGGCGACGACAGGACGAGCATCAGGCCACGGCGGACTGGAGTAGTGATGGCCGCGTCGGTCATCGCCCCTACTCCAAATTCTGGATCTGCTCACGCAGTTGATCGACCACGGCCTTCATCTCGAGGCCGATTGCGGTCAGGCTGCGATCGTTGGCCTTGGCGCACAAGGTATTGACCTCTCGATTGAATTCCTGGGCGAGAAAATCGAGGCGCCGCCCGACCGGGCCGCCGGCCACGAGAAGCTCCCGCGCCGCCACGATATGCGCCTGCAAGCGGTCCAACTCCTCGCGAATATCGGCCTTGGCGGCAAGGAGGACCGCCTCTTGGTGCAGGCGATCGGGGTCGAGGGTGGAAGCGGCGCCCAGCAGGGTCGCAACCTGCTCCGCCAGACGGGAACGGATCGCTTCGGGCGTTCGGGCGGGGGAAGCTTCGGCTGCGGCGGTCAGGTGAGCGATTTCGTCGAGGCGCAGGAGGAGAGTCGCGGCGATAGCGGCGCCCTCGCGGGCTCGCATTTTCGTCAGTTCCGCGACCGCTCTGTCAAAGTCGGCGAGGACAGATTCTTCAAGTGCGGCAAGGGCTTCCGGGTCGTCCTCAGGCTCCGCCGATTCGATCAGGCCACGGACGGCGAGGATGCCGTCGAGGGTAGGCGGCTGGACCGAAAGGCGCGAGCTGATGCGCTCCATGGCGACGACGACGGCGGCGAGGACGTCCTCGTTGATCTTCAAACGTTCGTCGGCGGTGTCGCGCTGGACCCCAAGCGTCGACTGAATGTTCCCTCGAATCAACGACTTAGAGGCGCGTTCGCGGGCCGGAAGGTCGAGGCGCTCGAATCCGGGGGGCAGGCGGAGGCGTAAGTCGAGGCCCTTGCCGTTGACGCTGCGCAATTCCCAGGTCCAGCGATAGCCAGCGGCGGCGCCGTCGGCTCGGCCAAACCCGGTCATGCTATTGATAGACATAGGTTTTTCGCCCCTGGCCGACTCATTGGCCGGCCGAACTCCCGCCGGCGAATAGAGCCCTTGGGGCCGGATTCTTCAAGCGGAATGGCTAAGGGGCGGGCGGCGGATCTGTCGGCTGGAGGGCCATTGGAACATCGTCGGACGGCACGGAATCACCGACGGACGGCGTTGCGTCATCGCCGGGCGTTACTGACTCACCCGCCGTATCTCCCGAGGCCGCCGCCTTAGCCCGCTCCTCGCGAATCTCGCGCCAGCGGGCGACGTTCTTGAGGTGCTCCTCATAGGTCTCGGCGAAGACATGCCCGCCGGTGCCGTCGGCGACGAAGAAGAGGTCGCGGGTGCGCGACGGGTTGGCAACCGCCTCGAGCGAGGCGCGGCCGGGATTGGCGATGGGCGACGGCGGCAGGCCGGCGATCATGTAGGTGTTGAACGGGTTCTGGCTGCTGAGGTCGCTACGCTTGAGGGCAAAGCCCGGCGGCTTACCCTTGCTGCCGAAGAGACCGAAGATGACGGTCGGGTCGGACTGCAGCTTCATGTTGAGCTTCAGACGGTTGATGAAGACGGAGGCGACGCGGCTGCGCTCGTCGGCGAGCGAAGTCTCCTTCTCGACGATCGAGGCGAGCACCGCCAGTTCATCGATAGTCTTGATCGGCAGGTCGGAGGCGCGGCGGCTCCAGATGTCGGTGATCGCCTTGTCGCGCTCGCGGCGCATGCGGTTGAGGACGTTCTCGCGGGTGTCGCCGCGGGAGAAGTTGTATGTGTCGGGGAGGATCGATCCCTCGGGCGGGATCTCGCTGATGTCACCGATGAGATTGGCGGCGGCGGCGCGGCACTTGCCGACCTGCGACTGGTTGAGGCCGGCGGTGTTGCCGTCGGCGAGCATCGTGTCGGCCATCATGCAGGCGACGACCTGCGTGCTGGTGAGGCCTTCGGGAATGGTGATCTGATACGGCTTGCTGCCCTTGCCCGAAACCATCGCCTCCATGATCTCGCGCATGCTGGCGTGGGCGGGGATGAGATAGTCGCCGGCCTTGAAGGCGCTGTCCTGGCGGCTGAGCCATGCGGCGACGACGAAGAGCAGCTTGTTGGTGATGACGCCGTTCTTCTGGAGGACATCGGCGATGCCGCTGACCGTGGAGCCGTTGTCGACGGTGACCGTCCGCTCCTGGTCGAAAACGCCGGGGCGATCGAACTGCATCTTGCCGACGAAGATCGCCGCACCGGCGCCGACGATGGCGATGACGACGACGGTGAGGAGGAAATTGAGAAAGACGACGAGCGGGTGACGGACGGCGCGCGACCGGGCCGGCGGTGGCGGCACCGATTCAGGCTGCAGCGCTTCGGTCGGGCTTCTGGGCGCGACACGGCCACCGGCAAGCCGGGCGGACAATATCTCCGCGTCGCTCCGCCGGTTGGATCGATAGTCGCTCATCGGAAGTCCGTCTCCGGGAATCGCCCGCCGCCGCGGTCCCGCAGCGCCGCGACTGTATCATTGAATGTGGCGAAACGGGGATAGGGGGCATACAGCCGCTTGCCGCTCCTCCGACCGACAAAATCCACCTCTGATTTGGATCGACCAGCCAAGATTCGCCACGCGCGACGAGCGGTGCCTCGAAGCGCCGCAGGAACCAGCACGGATCCGTCGGTCGGCAGGCAACGGCGATAGACCCCTCGCATCCCTTGTCGCTCCGTGCACAGGATTGTGACGAGCGACCAGTGGCCATCTATGATGGCAGCGCTGTTGTTTGCCGGCATGGAGTTGGCAATGCTCGGATCATATCGTGCGATCGCGGCGGTGACTTTGGTTGCCGCGGTTTTGTTTCCGTTGGCCACGCTCGGGGACGATTCATCAAAGCAGACGCCTCCGGCGGCCGCCCGTATGCTGCCGCGCGAGACAATCGTGCTGGTGAGCACGGTGACCAGGCATTTCCCCGATGTCACCGAGGAGGTTGCCGCCGGCCCGAACGAAACGTCCGTGGGCAACGCGACCGGATCGATTTCCGTCGTCTTCACCGACGGCGACGGAACGATGAAGGTCACTTTGTCCGTCGACGAATACGCCAGCACGGAAGACGCCAAGGCGGCATTCCTGACTGCCGTGCGGGCAAGCGAGGCGGCGCCCGGGTTCAGGCTGTCAGGCGCCCCCAAACTCGGGCAAGACGCATTTGCGGGCAGCTCGCAGGTCGGCGCCGAGATGCACTATGGTCTGGGAGCGCGTGACGGGAGACTGATCGTCTCCGCCACGCATGCCGGCGACATCCCGGTGACGCCCGCCAACGCCGGCAGCATGATTGATCTCGCCGGCGCGGTCCTTGTGGCGGCGAAGCAAGCCCTCGGCGAGTAATGCCCCCGGCTGCCAGCGCCGCCAGAGTCACTTCTGCTCGTATTTGGCTTTCAATTCGTCGAGCGAGAGGGCGCCGTCGCCGTTGGTGTCGATAGCCGCGAAGTCGGCAAGCTTCTCTTCGATCATTTCGTCGATCGACAGAGAGCCGTCCTTGTTGGAGTCATTGTCTGAAAATTCCGGATCGGCGGCCAGGTCGCCGGCTTCCTCCTTCTCGATCTTCCCGTCGCCATTGGTATCGGCAATGACGAATTGCTGAATCGCCATTTGCAGGACCTCGGCCTTGCTCAGGACTGAATCGCCATTCTGGTCCGTCTTGACGAAGACGACTTCGAGGTCGGTCATCTCGGCTTGCGCCACGCCGGCGAAGGCGGCCGCGGCGACTGCAGCGACCGCTGCAACTATGAATCTGTTCAAGGTTCTCTCCCGATTGCTAGAAGCCATTCGGCGCCCGGCCTGGCTCAGCTCTGCATGCAATTCCTGAAGGCGCTGTCATAGAGGCTGTTGTAGCTCCCTGCGCCTGCGACAATGCCGGTGCCGGCGCCGATGGCCGCACCCGTTCCCATGCCCTTCTTGCCACCGAAGATGCCGCCGATGATGGCCCCTCCGATCGCCCCGGCCAAAGCATTGCCGACGACCTGGCCTCCTGAATTCCGGCGCGCATAATTTTCCGCATAGCCGCTGCAGTATGCGTATTTGCTGTTCTGGCTGAACGCCGGTTGCGGCAAGGTTGCAAACCCTGCGGCAAGAACCGCCGCACAGGCGACAAGCCTCATCCCCCTGTCTTTTCTCATAGATCTAACCTCCACTCCGATTCCCGGCCAGCATCATGGCAGTGCGCGCCGGCGGTTGCAAAGCCCTGCCCGAGGGCGGCCACTCACGACTCACTATAGACAGACTGGCTCGTGCTCAGACGTTGGCCGCGCGATCGGTCATTTCGCTCCTGCGTCGATCAACAACTGCCGCATGACCGGGTCGTCTACATAGTAAAGGGGCGTCTTGCCGTCGTTGTCCAACTTGTTGACGTCTGCCCCGGCAGCAATCAGCATTCTTGCAAATTCAGGATGCATGGCGTGTTGGGTTGCCGAAGAGATCGGGGGCTCACCCGTGTCGTTCCCGTGATTGATGTCTGCGTGGGCCGCGATCAGCAACTGACCTAACTCGACGTTGTCGGAAAATACGGCGTAGTTGAGGGCTGCCTCCTGATTTTCGTCTTCGATATTGGGATCAGCGCCTGCAGCGAGCAGCATCCCAGCAATCTCGTTATCCTTGACAGCGAACGCGGCGAAACTGACGAGTGGTGAGCGGCCCTTCTTATCTTTCGCGTCGACGGCCGCTCCTTTCTGTAACAGCAGCGCCACGATTGCCGCGCGCCCCGCAATGGCCGCGCTGTGCAGCGGACGCAAGCCATCGCGCGATGGCTGCTCGAGTTTCGCTCCCGCCTCCAGCAGAACCGTCACCATTTCCGCGGGTCCAAAGGTCGCCGCAACGTTCAGAGGGTATTCTCCGCGGACCTTTTCGTTCGCATCGGCGCCGGCCGCGAGAAGACCGCGGACCTTGGCCACGTCTCTTGCTTTCAGGGCGTCCGTCAGATCGCTTGCAAGGGAGCCAGCGATTCCGAGGAAGGCGACGCACGATGCGACAAGGACGGTAGAACTGCGCGTTTGGCTGGCGACATGGCGTTCTCCCCGCTGCCGTCGGTCCTCCGTTGATCCTGCAAGCGGCTTGCCGGCTAAGCTTGCGCGCGCGGCGGGTTGCTGGCAAGGCCGGAGTCGACCGCACCAGGTCGTCTGGCGGAGGCGCGCTCTCGAATCGAGAGGTGTGGTGCAGCCGGCCCGGTTGGGGCGGAGCGGCGCCGCGAGACTTCGCTGGTCCGCTCGACAGCCAGCGAGCGTTCAGTCGCCCGTGGCCGTGGGTTGGCGGGGGTAGATGGCGCGGCGAAATCGGGGAAGGATTTCCATGCCGGCTCCGCCGGCGCGATACCAGCTCTCGGTACGTAGGGCGACTCTTCGATGAGACGCATCGTCGGGATGTAGCGCGGGCAATTCGGGAAGATCGCGCTGGCGGCGACGCGCACGATGAGCTGCGCCCCGACCGCCGGCGCCATCAGCGGATCGTCGCGGCTGACCGTCGCCGTGCCGAGAACACGGAGGCGCCGGGGCCGTTCGAAGTCGATGAACAGGAGCGCGACGCCCGGATTGACGGAGAGGTTGCCGAGGCTCTTGAACATGCCGTTGCCGTCGTAGTCGGGGAAGGCGAGTTCCGAGGGGCCGGTGACGCGGACAAAGCCGCGCGGGCCGCCCTTGTGGGACACGTCGGGTCGGCCTTCCCGGTCGGCGGTGGCGAGAAAGAAAAGGATGGCGCCCTCGACAAACGCCACATCCGACGCGGTGAAGGCGCTGCGGGTGGTGACCTCTTCGAGGCGATCGGCGATGCGCCGGCTATCGAACGCGTCCTGAAGCCTTCGGTTGCCGTCGTGATAGAGCCCTGACGGGGGCATGCGAAACCTCCCTGTTCGAAGCGCATCCTACATAAGAAGATGGTGTGTCAAACGCGGGCCGCGGCGCTCAGCCTTCTTCTCCAGGCTCCGACCGACAAGAGAAGAAGCCTTCTCCCGCATGGGAGAGCAAGAGCGTTGGGGTGCGCCCCCTCCACCGCCTTCGGCGGTCCCCCTCCCCCGCTTTGCGGGGGAGGAACTGGCGCCCCTTCCACCGCCTTCGGCGGTTCCCCTCCTTCTCCGCTTTGCGGGGGAGGAACTGGGGCCGTGCGTGTCACTGATGCCGGCGGAAAATCACCGAGGCGTTGGTGCCGCCGAAGCCGAAGGAATTGGAGAGGGCGACGTCCACCTGTTTCTTGCGGGCGACCTTGGGGACGAGGTCGATGGGCGTGTCGACCGACGGGTTGTCGAGATTGATCGTCGGCGGGACGATGTTGTCGCGAATGGCCAGCAGACAGAAGATCGACTCGATGGCGCCGGCGGCGCCGAGGAGATGGCCGGTCATCGACTTGGTCGAGGACATCGAGGCATTGCCGGCGGCATTGCCCAGCACCCGCTCGACGGCCTTCAGCTCGATCTCGTCGGCCATGGTCGACGTGCCGTGGGCGTTGATGTAGTCGATGTCGGCCGGGGCGATGCCGGCGCGCTTGATCGCCATCTGCATGCAGCGCTCGGCGCCGTCGCCATCCTCCGACGGGGCGGTGATGTGATAGGCGTCGCCGGAGAGGCCGTAGCCGACGATCTCGCCATAAATGCGGGCGCCGCGCGCCAGGGCGTGCTCGCGCTCCTCGAGGACGACGATGCCGGCGCCCTCGCCCATGACGAAGCCGTCGCGGTCGCGATCATAGGGGCGCGAGGCCTCGGTCGGCCGGTCGTTGAAGGCCGTGGCGAGGGCACGGCAGGCGGCGAAGCCGGCTAGCGACAGGCGGCCGACCGGGGACTCCGTGCCGCCGGCGACCATCACGTCGGCATCGCCGATGGCGATGAGGCGGCTGGCGTCACCGATGGCGTGGGCGCCGGTCGAGCAGGCGGTGACGACGGAATGGTTTGGCCCCTTGAGGCCGTTGCGGATCGAGACCTGACCGGAGGCGAGGTTGATCAGCCGGCCAGGGATGAAGAACGGGCTGATGCGGCGGGGGCCGCGCTCCTTCAGGGTGATCGAGGCTTCCTCGATGCCCTGGAGGCCGCCGATGCCGGAGCCGATGAGGACGCCGCTGGCGACCTGGTCTTCGCGGCTCGCCGGATGCCAGCCGGCGTCATCAAGCGCCTGGGTGGAGGCGGCGATGGCGTAGATGATGAAGTCGTCGACCTTGCGCTGTTCCTTCGGCTCCATCCAGTCATCGGGATTGAACTTGCCCTCCGACAGGGGGCCGCGCGGAATCTGGCAGGCGATCTGGCAGGCGATGTCATCGACCTGGAAGTTGGTCACCCGGGCGGCGCCGCTTTTTCCGGCGACAAGGTTCGACCATGTGGTTTCGACTCCGCACCCCAGCGGAGTCACCATGCCCATTCCGGTGACGACAACCCGTCTCATTCCCGACCCCAAGGCCCTTTCGGACCCGTCACGCGCGGCGGCGCATGGGCCGGATCAGGCGGTATTCTTTTCAAGGAAGCCGATGGCGTCGCCTACCGTCAGGATCGTCTCGGCCGCGTCATCGGGAATCTCGACACCGAACTCTTCCTCGAAGGCCATGACGAGTTCGACCGTGTCAAGGCTGTCGGCCCCCAGATCGTCGATGAAGCTGGCGCCCTCGACCACCTTGTCTGGCTCGACGCCGAGATGCTCGATGACGATCTTCTTCACCCGGTCTGCGATATCACTCATTGTGGAAACCTCAGTTGCTTCGCTTTTGGTCACTCGTAAGACCCGCGCCCGCGAGCGATCGGAATCGGCCTCACACGGAACGGACAGTCGGCTTGACGATATCGGATGCGGCATCCCGGCGAAAGCCGACTAGAGGCCCCGCGCGAAGAGCACCCTCCCCATCGGCATTCGCGGCCGTCGTAACATAGTTTCCGGGGCTTCGCCAGTCGCGGAATCCGTCCCGGCGCCGCCGCAGGACGGGAGCAAATTCCGCTGTCATATCATGGCCATGCCGCCGTTGACGTGGATCGTTTCGCCGGTCACGTAGGCGGCTTCGTTCGAGGCGAGGAAGAGGACCGCGGCGGCAATTTCGGCCGGCGTGCCGAGGCGGCGGGCCGGGATCTTGTCGAGGATCGTCGCCCGCTGCTTCTCGTTGAGGGCGTCGGTCATGGCCGTGGCGATGAAGCCGGGGGCGACGCAATTGACGGTGATGCCGCGGCTGCCGACCTCGTGGGCGAGCGACTTGGTCATGCCGGCGAGCCCGGCCTTGGAGGCGATGTAGTTGGCCTGGCCGGGGTTGCCGGTGGCGGCGACCACCGAGGTGATCGAAACGATACGGCCGGCGCGGCGCTTGATCATGCCGCGGAGCGCGGCGCGGGAGAGGCGGAAGGCGGCGGTGAGGTTGACGGCGAGTACCGCGTCCCAGTCGGCGTCGCTCATGCGGATGGCGAGGCCGTCTTTCGCCAGGCCGGCATTGTTGACGAGGATGTCGACATCGCCGAGGCCGCTCTCGACCGCCGGCACCAGCGCCTCGACATCCGCAGGACTCGACAGGTCGCACGGGAAGACTTTCGCGCGGTCGCCGAGTTCCGCGGCAAGGGAATCGAGGGCGTCGCGGCGCGTGCCCGACAGGGCGAGCGATGCGCCGGCGGCGTGAAGGGTGCGGGCGATGGCGGCGCCCATGCCGCCACTGGCGCCGGTGACGAGGGCACGCTTGCCGCTGAGATCGAACATGTCCCGTCCCTCCCCTCGCCGCGGTCAGCCGAGTTTGGCCACGGCGGCGGCGATGTCCTCGGGCGTGCCGACAGTGACGGTCTCGGCGCCCTCGGCGATGCGCCGGGCAAGGCCCGACAATACCTTGCCGGCGCCGATTTCGGCGAACACGGTGACGCCCGCGCCGGCAAGCCAGGCGATCGACTCGCGCCAGCGGACCATGCCGGTGACCTGCTCGACCAGGCGGCGGCGGATCTCTTCCGGATCCGATATCGGACCGGCGACGACGTTGGCGACGAGCGGCACGGCGGGGGCGCTCACCTTCACCTCCGCGAGAGCGGCGCGCATCGCCTCGGCGGCCGGGGCCATGAGGGCGCAATGGAACGGGGCGCTGACCGGCAGGAGGATGGCGCGCTTGGCGCCCTTCGCCTTGGCGATTTCGACGGCGCGGTCGATGGCGGTCTTGGCGCCGGAGATGACGACCTGGCCGCCGCCATTGTCGTTGGCGACGCCGCAGACCTCGCCCCCGGCGGCTTCGGCGGCAACGTCCTTCGCCGCGGCGGCGTCGAGGCCGATGAGGGCCGCCATCGCCCCTGCCCCGACCGGCACGGCCGCCTGCATGGCACGGCCGCGAATACGGAGGAGCCGCGCCGTGTCGGCAATGCCGAGGCTGCCGGCGGCGGCGAGCGCGGAATATTCGCCGAGGGAATGGCCGGCGACGTAGGCGGCGCTCTTCGCGACGCCGATCCCCTCGCCCTCCAGCGCGCGCAGCGCCGCGAGGCTGATGGCCATCAGCGCCGGCTGGGCGTTCTCGGTGAGGGTCAGCGTCTCGATCGGACCGTTCCAGACGATGTCGGAGAGTTTCTGGCCGAGGGCGTCGTCGACCTCGGCGAAGACGGCGCGGGCGGCGGGGTAGGCATCAGCGAGGGCCTTGCCCATGCCGACGGCCTGGCTGCCCTGCCCGGGGAAGGTGAAAGCCGTGGCCATTTGGAGTTGCCGCTGCCTGTTCTTTCTTTGGCGCGCGTTTGAGCCTCTCGACTGCCACGTGTCAAGCAGGCGCCTGATTCAGCGACCGTGCGAAGCCGATGCCATGCGGCGCTTCGGCGAATCGTAGCGCACGGTGTCGCCGGGATGATTGATGTAGCAGGCCTCGGTGGTGACCGGCCGCCCGGCGGCCAGCAACTCGGCCACGGTGGCGAAGCTGAAGCCCTCGCCGCGGAGCTCCGGGATGATCGTGCGCAGGGCTTCGGCTGTGTGGGTGCCGCGCCCGTTGGCGTGCATGACGACGATCGATCCGGGCCGCACCGCCGACAGGACATTGCGCTCAATCAGCCGTGCGCTCGTCCCATCCGGGTCGCCCGACACAACGTCCCACTGGATGATGACCGAGCCGGCGGCGTTGGCGGCGGCAACCCCTGCGGGCGCGCAGGAGCCGTAGGGAAAGCGGAAGAGGCGGACCGGCGGGGCCTTGGCCGTCCCGTGGCACGCCGCGTCAGCCGCGGCACGGGTCGAGGCCAGCGCCGCCTCGGTGAGGAGGATCTCCTGGCGGACGGTTCCTGCCGGAGCAAAGTGCAGGTCGGGATGCGAGAAGCTGTGATTGGCGAGAAGGAAGAGCGGATCGGCGGAGAGCTGCCCGGCGCGCGCGGGATGCGTCGCCAGCCAGCGGCCGGTGGGAAAGAACGTCGCCGCGACGGACCCGGCGCGCAGGATATCGACGATTGCTCCGTCATAGCCGGCGATGGCGCCACGGGTCTGACAAAGGTCGAAGGTGAGCGCGATGCGCTTGTCGCCCGCGGGAAGATCGAAGCGGCGGATGACGCCGGCTCGCGCGCCGGTGACCGGAGGCGCGGGCTCGGCCGGCTGCGGCGAGGCGAAGGCGTCGGCGGGACTGCGATGGCGCCTCGCGCCCTCGCCGGCTTTGGCCACGAGTTCGGTGGGGCTCCAGCAAGCCACCGGGGGCGCGGCGAAGGCCGCGGGTGCGCTCAGCGCCGCCGCGCCCAGCCCGGCAAGAAAAGCACGGCGACTCGGCCTCGGCGGACAAAAGGTGCACATGCCCGCAGGGTAGCACCCTACGCCTCCCTCCGGGATGCGCCTCTTTGACTTGCAATCCGCACCGTTTCCCCTATAACCCCGCCGTCCCGTAGGGACCCCGGCCGGGGGCTCAAGGGAAGCGTGGGTTTTCCCATGAGGATCGGCAGCGATCCGTCTTCCCCCTGTTCCCGCTCTCGAAGTTCCATCCGAAACGCCTTTCCCAAAAGGCTTCGGTGAGGCTTGGCGCCGGTCAACATGAGGAAAGGCAAGGTATGCCTCTATACGAGCACATATTCATGGCCCGACAGGACGTGTCGAGCCAGCAGGTGGAAGCCCTGACCGAGCAGTTCAAAGGGATCATCGAGCAGAACGGCGGCAAGGTCGCCAAGGTCGAGCCCTGGGGCATCAAGTCCCTCACCTTCCGCATCCGCAAGAACCGGAAGGCGCATTTCACGCTGATGAACATCGACGCACCGCCGGCGGCCGTTGCCGAGATGGAGCGCCAGCAGCGCATCAATGAAGATGTGCTCCGCATCCTCACCATCCGCGTCGAAGCGCTCGAGGAAGGTCCCTCGGCGATGATGCAGAAGCGCGATCGCGACGACCGTGGCGACCGCGACGGCCGGGGCGGACCGGGCCGCTTCGGCGATCGTGGACCGCGGCGCGATTTCGGCGACCGGCCGCGTGGCGATTTCGGCGACCGTCCGCCGCGTGGCGACCGCCCGCGGCGTGACGACGATGGCGGCGACAGCGAGGGAGGAGACGTCTGATGGCTGACCTCGGCACACCGGCGCGCCGGCCCTTCTTCCGCCGCCGCAAGACCTGCCCGTTCTCCGGCGCCAACGCCCCGAAGATCGACTACAAGGACGTCCGCCTCTTGCAGCGCTACATCTCGGAGCGCGGCAAGATCGTGCCGTCGCGCATCACCGCAGTGTCGGCGGGCAAGCAGCGCGAACTCGCCCAGGCGATCAAGCGGGCGCGGTTTCTTGGGCTGCTGCCGTATGTGATCAAGTGAGGAAGAGCGAATAGGGAGTAGCGAGTAGCGAATAGAAGAAGAAACGCCTGACTATTCGCTATTCGCCATTTCGCTATTCGCTTTTGTGAGTTGGGGCATGGCCGGGATCTTCCCGCGACCTGCCTCTAACCGTCCGAAAGGCGGGACAGCGTGTTGCAGTTGGTGCTCATCGGCATCGGTGCGGGCCTCGCCGCGGCGCTTCTCTTCGCGGCGCCGCTGAGCGGCGCCGGCGTCGCCTTTCCCCTCTTCGCTCTGACCGGCCTGCCCATCGCCATCGCCGGCATCGGCTGGACGCTGACCGCCGGCATCGTCGCGGCAGCGGTGGGTGCCGGGATCGTGCTTCTCATCTTCTCGCCCGGTGCGGCGGCCATCTTCGTGCTCGTCTTCGGCCTGCCGCTCCTGTGGACGATCCGTTTCGCGGCCCTGTCGCGGCCGCTCGACGCGGCGGACCCGGCGAGCCCGCGCGAATGGTACCCGGCGGGGCGGCTCCTTCTCCACCTGGTTCTGGCGGCGGCGGCGGGGATCGTGGTCACCGGCTTTGTCGTCGGCTTCGATCCGGAACGGCTGGCGACCCAGATGGTGGAGAGTCTTTCCGGCTGGCTGGCGGATTCCGGCACCGGCACGCCGCCTGGCCGCGAGCAGCTCGAGGCGTTCGTTCGATTCAACATCGCCGCCATGCCGGTGACGGTGGCAATCCTCGTCGTCACGGTCCTCGTCGTCGACCTGTGGCTGGGTGCGGTGATCGCGCGTATGTCGGGCCGGTCGACGCGGCCACGGGATCGCATGTGGGCCTTGTCGCTGCCACGGGAGGCGATCGTCGGCTTTGGCGTCGCCGCGCTGGTGGCGTTCCTGCCCGGCATGCCGGGCGACGTGGCGCGGGTTTTCGCCGGAGCCCTCGGCTGCGCCGTCGCGATGGTCGGCCTCGCCGTTCTTCATGCCCTGACGCTCGGCAACGCGGCGCGCAGCTTTGTCCTGTTCGGCGCCTATGCGCTGCTTTTCGTCTTCGGTTTTCCGATCCTTCTTTTTGCGCTCCTCGGCATCGCCGACAGCGCCTTTCACCTGCGCGCCCGCCGCTTCGGCGCGGCGCCACCATCCGCCACCTGATCAACGAACGGAGATAAGTCATGGAAGTCATCCTCCTCGAACGCGTCGCCAAGCTCGGCCAGATGGGAGAGGTCGTGCGCGTGCGCGACGGCTACGCCCGCAATTTCCTGCTGAAACAGGGCAAGGCGCTGCGCGCGACCGAATCCAACCGCAAGCAGTTCGAGACGCAGCGCGTCCATCTCGAGGCCCGGAACCTCGAGCGGAAGCAGGAGGCGGAGGGCATCGCCGCCAAGCTCAATGGCCAGTCATTCACCGTCATCCGGCAGGCCGGCGAGACGGGGCAGCTCTACGGTTCGGTGTCGACGCGCGATCTTGCCGATGCGATGGAGGCAGGCGGCTTCAGCGTCGGCCGCAGCCAGGTCGTTCTCAACCAGCCGATCAAGAAGATCGGCCTCCACACCGTCGCCATCGCCGTCCACCCGGAAGTGGAAGCCTCGATCACTGTCAACGTCGCCCGCAGCGAGGACGAGGCGCAGCGCCAGGCCAAAGGCGAGGACCTGACGGTCGTGACGACCGGCGGCGATGAAACCGAGGCGGAGGCCGAAGCGGCGCCTGCGGAGGACGGAGGCAAGGCCGAGACGGCGCCGGAATAGCCCTCACCCGCGAACCACTTGAGGCGCCGGGGAAATCCGGTCTAGCTTTGGAGCCGGCGGATGTCCGTCCGCCGGTTCGACCGACGGCCGGGATCCCGCCGCTGCCCATGAACGCCCTCTATCGCGGCCTTTTCCAGAGATTCATCCGGCGCGGGGCGCTGGAGGTGGTCGATGCCGCCGGCGAGACGATCGTCGTCGGCGACGGCACTGGACATCGCGTCCGCATCCGCTTCACGTCGTCGGCGGCCGAACGGCGGGTCGTCCTCAACCCGGCCATGGGGCTGGGCGAGGCCTATATGGACGGCGGCCTCGTCATCGAGGCCGGCACGATCCGCGACCTCGTCACGCTCCTCCTCGTCAACTACCAGGATCTTCAGAAGACGGGCTGGATGGAGGCGCTTCGGCGGCTGCGCGCCGCGACGCGGGTTCTGGCGCCGTTCAACAATCCGCTCCGATCTCGGCAGAACGTCCACAGCCACTACGACCTCGACGGGCGTCTCTATTCTCTCTTTCTCGACGAAGACCGGCAGTATTCCTGCGCGTATTTCGAGCCGGGCAATACCGACCTCGACGCGGCGCAACTGGCCAAGAAGCGGCATATCGCGGCAAAGCTGCGCATCGAGCCGGGGATGCGGGTGCTCGACATCGGTTCCGGATGGGGCGGGCTTGGGCTCTATCTCGCCGGCCTCGACAAGGGAATCGACGTTACCGGCGTCACCCTGTCGGACGAGCAGTTCGCCGTCTCGAACCGGCGCGCCAAGGAACTAGGCGTCGACGGGCGTGTCCGGTTTCTGCTGGAGGACTACCGGGCGACGAAGGGACCCTTCGACCGCATCGTCTCGGTCGGCATGTTCGAGCATGTCGGGCTGAAGTCCTATCCTGAATTCTTCGATGCGGTCGCCAGGCTGCTGAGCGAGGACGGCATCGCCCTCATCCACACCATCGCCGACCGGGGCCTGCCCGGCCCGATCAATCCGTGGATGCGGAAATACATCTTTCCCGGCGCCTATCTGCCGACCATCGGCGAGCTCGGGCCGCCGATCGCGCGCGCCGGGTTCTGGATGACCGATCTCGAAATCTGGCGCCTGCACTATGCCGAGACGCTGGCCGCCTGGCACCAGCGTTTCCAGGCGCGGCGCGTCGAAGCGGCGGCGCTTTACGACGAGCGGTTCTGCCGGATGTGGGAGTTTTATCTCCAGCTCTGTGAGGCGGCCTTTCGCGCCGGCGACCTCGTCGTCTTCCAGATGCAGTTGGCCAAGAAGATCGACGCCGTGCCGGTGACGCGGGAGTACATATATCGGCCGCGTCAGACTCAACCTAAGCTGAAGCTGGTCACCGGCTAACTTCCATCTTGGGGGGCGTGATGAGCGACGCGTCGATCCACGGCAAGGGTACGTCGACCAATTCAACCGAAGACTGGTCGAAGATCGAATACCATCAAATCCACGAATATGGGCGCGCAGTCTATTCCAGTTTCTTCAACCTGGCACAAATGACCTTTGTGATAAATCCGGCACTCGGAATCGGATTGTATTATATTTTATACGACAAGAGTATCTCAGACGACGTATATTCCAAAGCGTTCTACGTTGCGATTATTGGAATCGGATTGTTGTACAATCTTGGGGCTTTGTCGGCTTATCGGCAATCCCATGTCTTCCTCGAAAAGCTATTGTTGAGAATGCGGGCCATCGATCAGCATAAACATATCGAGACTTACTTGTCTGTCGAACTGACCGCCCCCGCATCGTATCGAGAGTATAAATTCGGCGAAATCCGAACTTCCAAATGGATACCGCGGGACAAGACTGAAGCTTTCTTTTTCCTGTTGATGGGCGTCTGGACGGCGATCTTTGTTGTTTTTGTGTGCTGGCAACTACAAATCCTTACCAAGCCGGTACGGGTCCCCGCCGAACAGCCGCAAGCCAATCAGACGCAGAACAAGTGACACGTGGTTCTTGCCGCGGTGGATGACGTAACAGGGGCGCTTGCCGGCCTCTCTCAGCATCCGGACCAGTGATGCCGTTCCTTCTCGCTTCAGCGGCGGAATGAATGTGTCGGTCGAACCAGCGTGAATGACGAGGTTGTCGCCGGAGGGCAGCCAGTCGATGTTGGCACGCTGGGTAAACGGCAAGATTTCGCGGTCGTAGGTCTCGACATCGATACCCCGGGCGCGAAGATCGTCGGCCAGGGCGGCCGTGACCCAGGTTGCAAAAATGCCGTAAGCGATGCTTTCGCCCGGGGCGATCGCGACCAGCTTTTCGATCGGTGTGGCTTGCCGCCTTCCGATCCTGTTAGCCAGATAGAAGCCGAGATGGGTTCCAGCCGAGAAGCAGAAGATGCCTACCCGGCAGTTCGGACGGGCCTGCAGAATCGCATCGGCTGCTTCGGCGACGGCCAGGGTTGCCCTGATGCATTGCTCAGGGGAGTAGCCAGCGATTGCGGTCGGACCGTGGAAGATGAAGAGCTCGCCGCGGTCGGGGAGGAAACGCCGACGAAAGAACCGCCAGAATGCGCCGGCGGATCCTGCCGCCTGCCCGAGGCCGGGAAAGCAAAGCCAGACAAATTCGTCCTGGTGCGTCGCGACCACGCGTTCAATTGAGAACGACTCGTATCGGGCAGGATCGGATTTCCCTGCTTCGACAACTTCCGCGACGCCCAACCCCGCGAGAATCTCCAAGGGTGCGACGCGCTTTCGACGGAGCCTGCGATAGGTTTGAAAGAACGATCGCACGGAAAGCCGGTGGATGGTTGCTGGTGCTGAACGCTAGCACGGCCCGACCCAGACTCGCCCGAGCGTTCCCGCCCACCGAATCGACTCGGATCGGGTGCGTTATACGAGCGTTGCGTGGGAGCAAGGGTCGTCGCGCGCGGGTTCGGGTGCTTGTGGAAAGCGTGCGACTCGCCGGGCGATGCTTCCCGCAAGCCCGGCACGCGCGTATGAACATGCCATGTGAGTTCGGGCCGCGTGGCCGTTGTCGCCGTTCGCTGGCATCGACGTAGCGTTCCCTAAATGTTCCGTGTAGTGTCCGGACGCGAATCCGCGGCTTTAAGCGGGATTCGTGGGCGGACGGTGTGTCTCATTCAATCGGGAAGAGGACCGTTTCGAGATGGCATTCGCGGCGCGCGCGGTTCCCGATCAGGGCGAGACCTATCGCACGGCGCCCCACAATATCGAGGCCGAGCAGGCGCTGCTCGGCGCCATCCTCGTCAACAACGAGGCCTTCTTCCGCGTCTCCGATTTTCTCGAGCCGGTGCATTTCCACGAACCGGTGCATCGGCGCATCTACGAGATCGCCGCCGAGATCATCCGCGCCAACAAGGTGGCGACGCCGGTCACGCTGAAGACGTTCCTGCCGGCGGAAGTTCAGATCGGCGACATCAATCTCGCCCAATATCTCGCCCGGCTCGCCGCCGAGGCGACGACGATCATCAACGCCGAGGACTACGGGCGCGCCATCTACGACCTGGCGCTTCGCCGGGCGCTCATCGGCATCGGCGAGGACATGGTCAACGTCGCCTACGACGCGACCGTCGAGCAGACGCCCAAGGCGCAGATCGAGGAGTCCGAGCGGCGGCTCTTCGATCTTGCCGAGAAGGGCCATTACGACGGCGGCTTCCTCGCCTTCGAGACGGCGCTGCTCACGGCCATCGACATGGCGAGCGCCGCCTACAAGCGGGACGGCCATCTCTCCGGGCTCGCCACCGGCCTCGACGACCTCGACCGGCTGATGGGCGGCTTGCAGCCATCGGACCTGGTCATCCTTGCCGGGCGCCCGGCGATGGGCAAGACCGCGCTCGCCACCAATATCGCCTTCAACATCGCCAAGGCGTGGCGCGGCGAAGTCCAGCCGGACGGCTCGATGAAGACGGTCAATGGCGGCATCGTCGGGTTCTTCTCGCTGGAAATGTCGTCCGAGCAGCTTGCGACGCGCATCGTCGCCGAGCAGTCGGAAGTGCCGTCATCCGACATCCGGCGGGGCAAGATCAACGAGGACCAGTTCTCGCGTATCGTCGCGGCGGCGCGCGAGATGCAACGCGTGCCGCTCTATGTCGATCAAACCGGTGGCCTCACCATCGGCCAGCTCGCGGCGCGGGCGCGGCGGCTGAAGCGGCAACGCGGTCTCGACATCCTGGTGGTCGACTATCTCCAGCTGCTCCAGGGCTCGACGCGCCGCTCGTCGGAGAACCGGGTGCGGGAAATCACCGAGATCACGACCAACCTCAAGGCGCTGGCCAAGGAGCTGGCGGTGCCGATCCTCGCCCTCTCCCAGCTCTCCCGCCAGGTCGAGAACCGCGACGACAAGCGGCCGCAGCTTTCCGACCTTCGCGAGTCGGGGTCGATCGAGCAGGACGCCGACGTGGTGATGTTCGTCTTCCGGGAGGAGTATTACGTCAAGAACAAGGAGCCGAAGCCGGGCACCCTGGAGCACCAGCAGTGGATCGACCAGATGAACGAGGTCCACGGCATCGCCGAAGTGATCATCGGCAAGCAGCGTCACGGTCCAACCGGAACCGTGAAGCTCCAGTTCGAGGATTCGCTGACGAAATTCTCCAACCTCGCCAACGACGCGGCGCTGCCGGATTATCGCTGAAGACGAGCCTGACGCTCGTCGGCAGACGGCGGCGATTCGCGTATCGTGAATGCGCCGGGCGGATCGGCTAACCTCCCGCCTTTCGCGAGGTGGGTGACGGATGCCTTTGAGCAATCTTGCAGGCGGGCGGCTGACGATCGATCTTGAGGCGCTGGCCGCCAACTGGCGCTTCCTCGCCGGCCTTGCGCCCGGCGCCGAGACGGGGGCGGTGGTCAAGGGCGATGGCTACGGCATCGGCATCGAGGAGGCGGCCAAGGCGCTTGCCCGGGCCGGCTGCAAGACATTCTTCGTCGCCCTTCCGCAAGAGGGCCTTCGGGTCCGCAAGAGCCTGCCGGACGCCGCCATCTATGTGCTGAACGGGCTCCTGCCCGGGGCGGCGGCGACCTATGCGGCGGCAAGCCTCCGCCCGGCCCTTGCCTCGTGGCCGGAGATCGAGGAATGGGCGGGGTCCGGCGGAGCGGCCGAAAAACCGGGCGCGGCGATTCATGTCGACACCGGCATGAACCGGCTCGGCCTCAGCCTTGGCGAGGCGGCTGCGCTGGCGGGGCGGCCGGCGCTGATGGCCGCCCTCGCGCCGAGCCTCGTGATGAGCCACCTCGCCTGCCCGGACACGCTGGAGCATCCGATGAACCGGCGGCAACTGGCGCTTTTTGGCGAAGTGCGGAGCGGGTTTCCGAATCTGCCTGCGTCGCTGGCAAGCTCCTCGGCGATCTTTCTAGGGCCGGACTATCATTTCGACCTGACGCGGCCGGGGGTCGCGCTCTACGGCGCCGGCGTGCCCGCGGAACATGCCAGTTCGATCCGCACGGTCGCGACGGCCGAGGCGCGGGTCCTCGCGGTGCGGGAGGCCAATGCCGGCGAAACGGTGGGCTACGGGGCGGGCGAGACGCTGAAGCGGCCGACACGAATCGCAATCCTCGGCGCCGGCTATGCCGACGGCTATCACCGCCGCGCCGGATCGGGCAACGGCGCGCCCGGTGCGCGGGTCCGGATCCGCGAGCGGCTGGCGCCAATAGTCGGGCGCGTGTCGATGGACCTCATCGCGGTCGACGTGACCGACATTCCGCCGGCGGCGCGGGGCGATTGGGCGGAGTTGTTCGGGCCGAACGTGCCCGTCGACGAGGTCGCGCGCCATGCCGGGACGATCGGCTACGAGCTGCTGACCGGCCTCGGCCAACGCTACGCGCGGCGCTACGTGGGCGGCGAGTGAGTCAAATCTATTCGCGGGCGAGGACTTCGCCGGATTCGCCGACGATGCGCGGGTCGCCGGCCGCGACGTCGAGGACCAGTCGCGAGACGGCGGTGCCGGAGACCTGGCGCTTGGCGCTGGCGACCTTGAAGGCGTAGGTGAAGCTGGCGAAATACCGCGTTCCCCCCATCGGCTCGAAGCGCAGCGTGCCGGGTACGAGGCGATAGTCGATCACCGGCCATTTCCTCGCGTAGGCGAGCTTGTCGGCGATGACGTCCGACTGGGAAATGACGCCCTTGCCGTAGTAATCGACCTCGGCGGCATAGTTAGAGAGCAGGGTGCCGACATCGCCGATGTCGCCGCGCAGATACCGGCGCTCGACGAAGTCGGTGAGGATGGGGGTGAGGTCCGGCGCGGCCTCGGCCGCCGCCGGCGCAGGCTCCGGCGCCGGAAGCGCCGCGACCTCGGCTCCGGACCTGGCGGCTGCCTCGGCCTCGAGCTCGGCAATGCGGGCGCGGGCGAAGTCGGCGTAGAGGCTTTGCGGATAACGGTCGGCGAAGGATTTGAGGATGGCGATGCTCTCGGTGTCCTTGACGCCATTCCAGGCTTCGCGATCCTCCGGCGCCGCGACGGCGGCGGGCGGGCTCGTGGCGGGCGCGGGCATTTGCGCCAGCGCCTGCACGCCGTCGGCCGCGGCGGGGACGGGCGGCACGAGGAAGATGCTTTCGCCGGGGAGCGAGCCATAGGTGAACGGCTCCTGGCGGTTGCCGGTCTCGGCAAGGACCTCGTCGCGGACCTTGCGGAACATGAGATTGATCTCGAGGCCCGGCTCTTCGAGATAGCGGAGAAGCGCGGCGGCGTAGGGACTGTTTTCGCGCTCGCCGTCGTCGGCGACCGTTCCTTCCTTCGCCGAATAGGCGACCAGCGTGCCGGTCGAGGGCTCGACGCGGCTGAGGCCGCGGCCGATCGACCGAGTTGCGTTGGTCCGTTTCATGCCGGCGGCGAAGGGATTGTTCCGGCACGCGTCGATCACGACCATTTTCAGGTGCCGCGCGCCTTCGACCGCGGAGAGGACGAGGTCGAGCGGCACCGCCTCAAAGGCGACGGAGCGGTCGGTGGCGAGACGGGCATCGACCGGGACGAGGAAATTCTGCTTGTCGATCTCCATGCCATGGCCGGCATAGTAGACCGCGACTTCGTCGGCGCCGGCGGCCTTGTCGCCGAAGTCGAGGAGGACACGGCGCATCTCGTCGAAGCCAAGGTCCTGCCGATAGGAGACTTCGAAACCGAGGCGTTGCAGGGCATCGGCGATGGCGCGGGCGTCGCGCGCCGGGTTCGGCAGCGGGGAGACGTTCTGGTAGGCGGAGTTGCCGATGACGAGCGCGACGCGCTCGGCCGCCGGGGCGGTAGTGCACGAGAGGGCGGCGAAAAGAAGCGCCGCAACGACAGCCAAGGAACGCGACATCGCCAGCCCGCCGGTTCGCCCAGCGAAGCCTAGCGGCTTCCGCCCGGAGGTTCCAGCAGCGGTCGAACCCGGTCACCCGGGATTGCTTTTCGGTGCAATTGCGACTAGAACATAACAAGAACATCGGAGGGCGGGCATTTGTCGAAGCTGGCCACGCGGCTGAAGGCGCAGTTCACTTGCCAGAATTGCGGGGCGGTTTCGACGCGCTGGCAGGGACGCTGCGACGATTGCGGCGAGTGGAACACCCTGGTCGAGGAAACCGGCACGGCCGGCGGTGTTGGCGCCAGTCCAGCCGGGGCGCGGTTGCGACAGGGCCGTATCATCACGCTGGCGGCGCTGACCGGCGACACCGCCGAGGCGCCGCGCCTCAAATGCGGCATCGCCGAGTTCGACCGGGTCACCGGCGGCGGCTTCGTGCGCGGCTCGACGCTCCTGGTCGGCGGCGACCCCGGCATCGGCAAGTCGACGCTCCTCCTCCAGGCGGCCTGTGCGCTGGCGGAAGCGGGGCGCCCGGTGGTCTATGTCTCCGGCGAAGAGGCCGTGGCGCAGATCCGGCTGCGGGCGGACCGGCTGGGGCTTTGCGGCGCGCCGATCAAGCTCGCGGCGGAGACCAGCGTCGAAGATATTCTCGCCACGCTCGCCGACGGACCGCCCCCTGCCCTCGTCATCATCGATTCGATCCAGACGCTGTGGACCGGGCTGGCGGATTCGGCTCCGGGCACCGTGACGCAGGTGCGCGCCTCGGCGCAGGCGCTGATCCGCTATGCCAAGCAGACCGGCGCCGCTGTCGTCTTCGTCGGTCATGTCACCAAGGACGGCCAGATCGCCGGACCAAGAGTGGTCGAGCACATGGTCGACGGCGTCCTCTATTTCGAGGGCGAAGGCGGCCATCATTTCCGGATTCTCCGCGCTACGAAGAACCGCTTCGGGCCGACCGATGAGATCGGCGTGTTCGAGATGACGGGTGCGGGCCTCCGGGAAGTCGCCAATCCTTCCGAACTTTTTCTCGGCGAACGAAACGCCAGCACGCCGGGCGCCGCGGTTTTCGCCGGCATGGAAGGGACGCGGCCGGTGCTGGTTGAAATCCAGGCGCTGGTGGCGCCCTCGCCGCTGGGCACGCCGCGACGGGCGGTGATCGGCTGGGATGCGAGCCGGCTCGCCATGGTCCTGGCGGTGCTGGAGGCCCATTGCGGCGTGCGCCTCGGCGATTGCGACGTCTATCTCAATGTCGCCGGCGGCCTGCGGATCGGCGAGCCGGCGGCCGACCTCGCCGTGGCAGCGGCCCTGGTCTCGTCGCGCCTGAACGCGCCGCTCCCCTTCGACTGCGTTTATTTCGGCGAGATCAGCCTTTCCGGCGCCGTGCGGCCGGTCGCCCATCCCGCGGCGCGGGTGAAGGAAGCGCAGAAACTGGGTTTTGCGCGTGGTGTCGTGCCGGGCGGCGCAATCGAGAATGGCCACGGAGCGGCCGGGCTCACCGGCGTTGGCCAACTGGCGGAGCTCGTTTCGGGAATCGCTGCCGCGGCGGTCGGCGACCCGGACTAGGCGCCCGAGCGACGAAGATCGTTGCGCGCCGGGCCGCATGGGCGCGGGCTTGTGAACGGCTCGCAAAATCGCCATGTTCGCAGCCGCTTGTGGTGCAACCTTCATGTTTCATTTGCCGCACGCCGGCATGACACCCGGACGCGGCGACGCGTCGTCAAGAATCGTGCTAGGCAAGGCTGAAATGGCCGGTTTTCGCCGATAGAGCAGGTTTCCGTCATGCCAGTTTCGCCGCTCGATCTTCTTGTCATCGTTGTCGTGCTGATCTCTGCCGCGCTAGCCATGGTGCGTGGCTTCGTGCGCGAAGTGCTGTCGGTCGCCTCCTGGGTGGCGGCGGCGGGCGCGGCGTACTTCCTCTACAAGCCGCTGGTGCCGCTGGTGCAGCCCTATGTCGAAAGCGGGACCGTGGCGACGATCATTGCGGCCGCGGCGATCTTTTTCGTCGCCCTCATCATCGCCAGCTATGTCACCATGAAGATCTCGGACTTTGTGATCGACAGCCGGATCGGCGCCGTCGATCGCGTTTTCGGCTTTGGTTTCGGCGCGGCGCGCGGAATCCTCCTCGTCGTCATCGCCCTCCTCTTCTTCGACTGGCTGGTGCAGACGCCGCCAAGCTGGGTCGCCGAGGCACGCACCAAGCCGATGCTCGACAATCTCGGCGAAAAGCTGATGGCGGCGCTGCCCGAGGACTTCGAGGCCAGCGTCATGAAACGCCTCCACCGCGACGAGGCAGGCCCGGGCGGCGAAGCGGCTGCGCCATCCGACTCCGGCGAGACGACCCCGCCCGAGAACGACGCGGCGCCTGATGACACCGGCGAGGACGGCGACAATGTCAGCGTCGACCCGAAACAGCAGCGCGGCATGGACCAGTTGATCGAGAAGAGCGGTGGCGGCGAATAGGCCATGGAGCGATGAGGTGTCGGTGGATTTGACGACGCTTCCCTTCGATACCGACGACGACAAGCTGCGTGAGGAGTGCGGCGTGTTCGGTGTTTTCGGCCACCCGGACGCCGCGGCGCTCACCGCCCTCGGCCTCCACGCCCTGCAGCATCGCGGCCAGGAGGCGGCCGGAATTGTTTCTTTCGACGGCGCTGACTTCCATCATGAGCGCCATGTCGGGCTGGTCGGCGACAATTTCACCAAGCGCCCGGTGATCGATCGGCTGGCCGGTAACTATGCGCTCGGGCACACCCGCTATGCCACGCATGGCGGGTCGCTCGAGCGCAACATCCAGCCGCTGTTCGCCGAATTCTCCGGCGGCGGTTTCGCCGTCGCCCATAACGGCAATCTCACGAACGCCCTGGCCCTGCAGGATCGCCTGCAGCGCCGCGGTTCGATCTTCCAGTCGACGTCGGACACCGAAGTCATCCTCCACCTCATCGCGACGAGCCGCATGGAGCGGCTGGTCGACCGGGTGATCGACGCCCTCGGCCAGATCGAGGGGGCCTATTCGCTGGCCTGCCTGTCGCGGAAGAAGATGATCGGCTGCCGCGATCCGCTCGGCGTGCGGCCGCTGATCCTCGGCGATCTTGACGGCGCCCCCATCCTCGCCTCGGAGACCTGCGCCCTCGATATCATCGGCGCCAGGTTCGTGCGCGATGTCGAGCCCGGCGAGATGATCGTGGTCTCGGAAACCGGCATCGAGAGCCTGCGGCCCTTCGCACCCGTCAAGCCCCGGTTCTGCATCTTCGAATATGTCTATTTCGCGCGGCCGGACTCCACCGTCAACGGACGCGGCGTCTACGATATGCGCAAACGCATCGGCGCCGAGCTCGCCCGCGAGGCGCCGGCGAGCGCCGATGTGGTGGTGCCGGTGCCGGACTCGGGCACGCCCGCCGCGATCGGCTTCGCCGAGGCCGCCGGCATTCCGTTCGACCTCGGCATCATCCGCAACCACTATGTCGGGCGCACCTTCATCGAGCCGAGCGACGCGATCCGCAACATGGGCGTGCGGCTGAAGCACAACGCCAACCGCAAGATCATCGAAGGCAAGCGGGTGGTGCTGATCGACGATTCGATCGTGCGCGGCACGACATCGCTGAAGATCGTGCAGATGGTGCGCGACGCAGGCGCGGCGGAAGTGCACATGCGCATCGCCAGCCCGCCGACGACGGACTCCTGTTTCTACGGCGTCGACACGCCGGAGAAGAGCAAGCTGATCGCGGCGCGGATGTCGATCGCCGGGATGGCGGAGTTCATCAAGGCCGACAGCCTGGCCTTCCTGTCAATCGACGGGCTCTACCGGGCGCTCGGCGAAGCCGGCCGCGACGGCGCCGCGCCGCAATTCTGCGACGCCTGCTTCACCGGCGCCTACCCGACCCGCCTCACCGACCGCGAGCGGCGGGACACAGTCGCGGCCCTCCGCTTTGCGCAAGCCGTCTGACCGAACCGCATGACGGCTGACCTCGCCGGCCGCATCGCCGTCGTCACCGGCGCCTCGCGCGGCATCGGCCGCGCGGCGGCGCTGGCGCTCGGGCAGGCTGGCGTCCACGTCGTCGCCGTGGCGCGGACGGTGGGCGGGCTGGAGGAACTGGACGACGCCATCCGCGCGGCCGGCGGAACCGCGACCCTGGTTCCTTTCGACCTGCGGGACGGAGCGGCCATCGACCGGCTCGGCGCGGCGCTCTACGAGCGATGGGGCAAGCTCGACATGCTGCTCGGCAATGCCGGCATCCTCGGCACCGTGACGCCGGTCGCCCATCTGGAACCGAAGGTGTTCGACGACCTGATGGCGGTCAACGTGACCGCCAACTGGCGCCTGATCCGTTCGCTCGATCCGCTGTTGCGCGCCTCCGACGCCGGGCGCGCGCTCTTCATCACCTCCGGCCGGGCGCGGAAGACCCTGCCCTACTGGGCGGGCTACTCGGCTTCCAAGGCGGCGCTGGAATCGATCGTCAGGATCTACGCGGCGGAGACGCGGTCGAGCAAATTGCGGGTCAATCTCTTCAGCCCGGGGCGGCTGCGGACGCGAATGCGCGCCGAGGCGATGCCCGGCGAAGACCCGATGACCCTCCAGCCGCCGGAAGCCGTCTCGCCAGACATCGTGCGGATGCTGTCGCCGGATTTCGACGAGACCGGGGTGACGTTCGAGTTCCAGACGCGGGAGACCTTGAGACCACCCGCTCCCTAGCCGGCGATCAATCGTCCGGCTTCTTCCGCTTGCGTCCCTCGAATGGGTTGTCGCCTTTCCTGAGCGTCAGGCGGATGGGAACGCCGGGGAGCTTGAAGTCGTCGCGGATGGCATTGACCAGATAGCGGACATAGGCGTCGGGGAGCTTCTCCGGGCGCGAGCAGAAGGCGATGAAGCTCGGCGGGCGGGCCTTGGCCTGCGTCAGGTAGCGCAGCTTGATGCGGCGGCCGGACACCGCCGGCGGCGGGTGGCGTTCGATCACCGCGCCAAGCCAGCGATTGAGCCGGGAGGTCGGCACGCGCCGGTTCCAGACTTCGTGCGCGGCGAAGGCGGCGGCGAGCAGCTTGTCGATGCCTTCGCCGGTGAGGCCCGATACCGGCACCAGCGCGACGCCGCGTAGCTGCGGCAGGAGCCGCGTCGCTTGTTCGCGGAAGTCGCGGAGCGATTTCTGGCGGTCGTCGACGAGATCCCATTTGTCGAGGGCGATGACGAGGGCGCGGCCCTCGCTCTCGACCAGATCGGCGATCTGCAGATCCTGCTTTTCGAAGGGCTGGGCGATGTCGAGGACAAGGATGACGACTTCGGCGAAACGGATGGCGCGCAGCGTGTCGCCGACGGCGAGCTTCTCGAGCTTGGCCTCGACCCTGGCCTTCCGCCGCATTCCGGCGGTGTCGAAGAGGCGGAGCCGCCGGCCCTGCCAGGTCCAGTCGACGGCGATGGAGTCGCGGGTGATGCCGGCCTCCGGCCCCGTGAGCAGGCGCTCCTCGCCGAGCATCCGGTTGATCAGCGTCGACTTGCCGACGTTCGGGCGGCCGACGACGGCCATGAGGATCGGCTTGGCGCCGGAGGTCTCCGCCTCGTCCGGCTCCGGCGCGGCCTCAATCCGTTCGGCGAGGGCGTCATGAAGATCGCCCATGCCCTCGCCGTGCTCGGCGGAAATCGCCACCGGGTCGCCGAAGCCGAGGGCGAAGCTTTCGAGGACGCCTGGCTCCGCCGCCCGCCCCTCGACCTTGTTGGCGACGAGAATAACGGGCTTGCCGAGACCACGCAGCCAGGTGGTGAAATGCTGGTCGAGCGGCGTGACGCCGGCGCGGGCGTCGATGAGGAACAGGGCGACATCGGCGGAGCGGATCGCCGCCTCGCTCTGGGCACGCATGCGGCCGGCGAGGGATTCGGGCGCGGCATCGTCGAGGCCGGCGGTATCGATGACGGTGAAGGCGAGGTCGCCGAGCCTGCCGTCGCCTTCGCGGCGGTCGCGGGTGACGCCGGGAGTGTCGTCGACAAGGGCGATGCGCTGGCCAACCAGGCGGTTGAACAGAGTTGACTTGCCGACATTCGGCCGGCCGACGATAGCGACGCGGAAAGGCTTGCGCCTTTGCGGCATCGGGCGAACTCCGTTCTTGCCCTCGGATCGCGGCGCCGGGCGGAAGGCCGTGGCCGCCTAGCCTTCGGGCTTCGGTTCTTCGGCGGGAGCGCCGAGGCGGGCGCGCAAGAGGCTCAGCATCATCTCGGTACGCGTGGCGATGTCGCGCGGCTTCTGCTCGTCGTCGGCTATCTGCTGATAGTATTTCTGCGCGGCGGCGTAATCGCCGCCCCGCCATGCAGCGAGGCCAAGAAATTCGCGGGCGCTGCTGCGCCACGGATTGCCGGTCGCGGCGAGATCGCCAATGCGCGCTTCGAGATCGGCGAGGCTGGCGGTCTCGGTGAGGATCAGCGCGGCGCGCAGGCGCGCCATGTCCTTGATCAGCGGCGGCGTCGAGGAGTCCGCGGCCACCTTGTCGAACTCGGCGACGGCACCGGCCTTGTCGCCGGCGGACGCCTTCTCCGATGCGATGCGGAAGCGGGCAAGGGTCGGGTAGCCGCCGCTACCGTCGGCAACGATGGCGGCGAGCGCAGCTTCAGCGTCGGCGTGGTTGCCGGCGTCGGCGAGGGCAAGCGCCGCGGCAAACCGGTCCCCATTCGCCTGCGCCTGCTTCTCCTGCCAGTAGACCCAGCCGCGATACCCGGCCGTGGCGACGACAATGACAACGGCAAGGCCGATGACATAGATGCCATAGCGGTCCCACAGCTTCTTGTATTGTTCGCGACGGATGTCTTCGTCGACTTCGCGGAAGATATCGGACATGGATCCTGCCATGAAGCGGCCGGCGGAACGCTTAGCCGGCGCGGCGCGGGCGCACCATATAGCCCGGCCCCTGCCCTTGCAAACGCCGCGATCGGCGCCGGAAACGCTCAGGTCTTGCGCTTGTAGACGTAGTCCTCGGTCGGAAAGGCGCGGTTTCGAACCTCTTCGGAGTAGGCCCGCACCGCCGCCTCGATGTGGCCGGCAAGGCTGCCGTAGCGCTTGGCGAATTTCGGCACACGCGGGCTGAGGCCGAGCATGTCCTCGAGCACCAGGATCTGCCCGTCGCAAGCCGCCGACGCGCCGATGCCGATGGTCGGGATCGGCAGTTCGGCCGTGATTTCACGGGCGACGGGTTCGACAATGCCTTCAAGAACCACGGCGAATGCGCCGGCGTCGGCAACGGCCTGGGCGTCGGCCTTGACCCTGGCGGCGCCCTTGTCGTCGCGGCCCTGGACCTTGAATCCGCCCATGGTGTTGAAGGATTGGGGGGTGAGGCCGACATGGCCCATGACGGGAACGCCGCGATCGACAAGGAAGCGGACGGTCTCGGCCATGCGGGCGCCGCCTTCGACCTTCACCGCCCCGCAGCCGGTCTCCTTCATGACCCGAGCGGCGGAGCGAAAGGCAGCCTCCGGGCTTTCCTCATAGCTGCCGAACGGCAAGTCGACGACCACGAGAGCGCGCGACGAGCCGCGCATGACCGCCTGGCCTTGCAGGATCATCATATCCAAGGTGACCGGGATGGTGGTTTCGAACCCGTGCATCACCATGCCGAGCGAGTCGCCAACAAGGATGAAATCCACAAGCGGATCAATGATATGCGCGGTATGTGCGTGGTAAGAGGTGAGCGAGACGATCGGCTTGCCGCCCTTCCGCGCGAGGATGTCGCTGGCCGTCAGGCGGCGAAGCTGGACTTCCATGGACATGAGGCTTGCCTTCGGCGAAATGGTGACGGGCGGGCCGGTTTTAGGCCAGGAACGCCGCTCCGAACAGCCGGCAATATAAGTCCATTCGCGCGCAGTTACACCCGGCCGCAGATATGGCTTTGGCGCAACAGTCGGCCGTGAGTTGCAAAAGATCACTCAATGTTGAGCGTCGGTTACTCGATGTTCATAGGCTGCATGTTATCGTTTTCGCCAAGAAAAGACTGAGGGTGGGCGGTCAACCGCCAGCGTCGAACACAGGTCTGGACGATGAAAAGAATTGGCGCGGTACTCGCGTTGGTGGCTTTTTTCTTTGCCTTGCCAGCGGCGGCAGCGCCTTCCCTGGTGGCGGTGGTCTCCCTCTCGCAGCAACGCATGACGGTCACGGTCGACGGCTTTCCCCGCTACACCTGGCTCGTCTCGACCGCAGCCCGGGGCTACCACACGCCGGTCGGCAGCTTCCGGCCCCAGCGCATGGAGCGCATGTGGTATTCGCGGAAATACGACATGTCGCCGATGCCGCATTCGGTGTTCTTCCGCGGTGGATATGCCGTGCACGGCACGCCGCACGTCAAGCGCCTCGGCCGGCCGGCCTCGCATGGATGCGTGCGGCTAGCGCCCGGCAACGCGGCCACTCTGTACTCGCTGGTGCGCCAATATGGGATGGCCAATTCCCGAATCATTGTAACGCGTTGACCTTGGGTGGTTTTCGATGAGTGTGCGTATGCGTGTGTCGGGTTTGGTCTGCGTCCTTGCGCTGGCGGCAGCGGTGCCGGCGCGTGCGGAGGTGGCGGGGCCGCTCTTTGCGAGCATCGACGAGGCCAGCGGCGTTGCCCCCGCCGCGACAGCGCCGGCTGAAGCGCCGCCGGAGGTTGCCAAGCCGCTGCTCGTGGCGCGCGTCGATCTCTCCGACCAGCGCATGTATGTCTATGTCGACGAGCGGCTCGTCGACATTTTCAAGGTGTCCACCGCCCGCCCGGGCTACGTTACGCCAACCGGCCGCTATCGGGCACTCTGGCTGTCGCGCGACCATCGCTCGCGCAAGTATGACTGGGCGCCAATGCCTTACTCCGTCTTCTTCAACGGCGGCTACGCGGTTCACGGAACCACCGACCTGAAGCGCCTGGGCCGGCCGGCTTCGCACGGCTGCGTGCGCCTCCATCCGGCGAACGCCAAGGCATTCTTCAACCTGGTGAAGGTCAGCGGCAAGGAAAACACGATCATTACTGTGGTGCGCTGACCACAACTGGCAACGATGATTTTCCCGGCTGCTCAAGGCGCTTGAAAAAGCACTTCCCCTTGCCCCAAATAGGGGCTCGACTCGAAGCTCTGGGGAGATAGCGGCGTTGAAGGCGCTTGCTCTGGTTTTTGCCGTCGTACTGGCCGGGCTGACGTCCCCGGCCTTGGCCGTATCCAGCTCGGATTCCGGGATGCCGGTGTTCTGGGCGCATCTGGAAGCGACCGTTTCGCTGTCGCGCCAGCAGATCAAGATCGTCGGCCAGACGTCGGACGCTCGCCAGATCACCTACACCTGGCCCGTGTCGACCGGGCGCAAGGGTTTCGAGACGCCCACCGGCAGCTATCGTCCGATCTGGGCCGACGAAGACCACAAATCGAGCATCTATGAAGACGCGCCCATGCCGCATGCGGTTTTCTTCGTTGGTGGCTACGCCATTCACGGCACCACGGAAGTGAAGAATCTCGGCAAGCCGGCCTCGCATGGCTGCGTCCGCCTCGACCCGGCCAATGCGGCGATCTTCTACAATGCCGTCAACGCCATCGGGCTGGTGAACACGCGGATCACCGTCAGCGACTGATCGCCGATGCCGCAGGTGCGGCCCGGCCTGCAATTGCCGGTGCTACTTCTGAAGGAAAGCCATCAGGCCGCTGGCGAAATGGTCGATATTCCGCCCGCTCGTCTGAAGGTGGGCGAATATCTCGCGCGAGATGCCGCCGCTGTTGATGGCCACGTCGAAGATGAACATCACGAGGACGAAGATCGTGATGCTGACAAGGGTGCGCTGCATCCGGCGACTTTGACTCGGCATGTCTGAAAAAACGGTTGAGCGGGATCGCAAATCCGCGGCCAGTGACGCAGACTTGGCCAGATAGCGGACTGGCGCAAATCTCTCTTTATTTGCAATGTGTTATGCGAAGTCTTGGCGGCTGTGATCGCGATCACTGCGGCGGCTCGTCAGAGGATTATTATCCACTCCAACAAACGAGTTGTCCCGCTCGTCAAGCCTTGCCCCAAAAGGCTTTTATCCTGACCCGCCGCCGTTCGGTCCCCAAGCCGGACGGCGGTTCCCATTTGAGCTTCATTCTCAGGATCGTCCCGCGCGCGCGGGCCTGAAGGCCTCCTCATACGCGTCGGGCTTGAAGCCGACGAGCAGCCGGCCGTCGATGTCGAGGACCGGCCGCTTGATCAAGGATGGATGCGCGATCATCAGGCCGATGGCCTTGTCGCGGTCGATGTCAGCCTTGTCGGCTTCCGGGAGACCGCGGAAGGTTGTGCCGGCGCGGTTGAGGAGCGTTTCCCACCCGACCTGTTTCGCCCAGGCGAGGAGATGCTTGCGGTCGATGCCGATGGCCTTGTAGTCGTGAAACTTCACCGGGATTTTCCGGTCGGCCAGCCAGCGGCGCGCCTTCTTCATGGTGTCGCAATTGGAGATGCCGTAGATGGTGACGTTCACCTGATCTCTCCCGCCGCTTCCCGCATCTCGGTTGCCTTCGCTCGATGCCTCGCAAGCCTCTCCAACCCTACAAGCTGTCGAAAGCCGAGGCCAAGGCCATCTGGCTCCGCGCCCAGCGGCTGGATGCCGCCGCGCCTTTCGGCGACGGGCCCGAGGCGACGCCGGCGGCGATCGAGCATCTCGGCTATGTGCAGATCGACACGATCAATGTGATCGAGCGCTGCCACCACCATATCCTCTACACGCGCATCCCGGCGTATCAGCGGGCGCATCTGCGGCAAGCGCAAAGCGTCGACAAGACCGTGTTCGAGTACTGGGCGCACGCCCTCGCCTACCTGCCGACGCGGGACCTGCGCTTCTTCCTCGCCGACATGGCGCATTACCGGCGCGAGCCGGGAAACTGGTTCACTTCCGTGACCCCGAAAGATCTGCGGAAGGTGTTGCGACTCATCCGTCGGGACGGCGCGATCTCCATCCGCGACATCGACGACGACGTGCTGGTCGAGAAGGACCATCCCTGGGCAAGCCGCAAGCCCTCGAAGCGGGCGCTGCAGCTTGCGTTCTTCTCCGGTGCGGTGGCGATCAGCGAACGGACGGGGATGTTGAAGAGCTACGAGCTGTTCGACCGGCATTTCGGCTGGGAAAAGCGGCCGACCGCGGCGAGCGAGGCGCAGACGGTCGAATATCTGCTGGACCGGGCCTTGCGGGCGCAGGGGATCGTCAGCCTCGACTCGGTCTGTCATCTCGACGCGCCGCGGAAGCCGACGGTGCGCCGGCTTGTCGAGCGGCGCGTGCGCCGCGGCGCGCTTGTTCCGGTGGCGATCGAGGATGCCGGCAAGACGGAGCACTGGGCGACGCCGGAGGTGATGGAAACCCGGACTGGTGGCGCGGCCGGGGGATCCATCGTTCACATCCTCTCGCCCTTCGACCCGCTCGTTATCCAGCGCAAGCGCCTCAAACTGTTCTTCGACTACGATCATCGCTTCGAGGCCTACGTGCCGAAGGAGAAGCGCCTGTTCGGCTATTTCGCCCTGCCCGTCCTCCTCGGCGACGCGATCGTCGCGGCCATCGACCTCAAGACCGACCGCGAGAAGCGGAAACTGCTCGTGCAGAAGTGGACGTGGGTGGGCAACGGCTCGGCGCGGGCGCATAAGCGGGCCATCGAAGAGGAGCTGGGGCGGTTCGAGCGGTTTCAGCTGGGGGTGTGACCGGGGAGCCGCGAGAGTCTGCGATTGGCCTGCAGACTCTCATGGCGCAGCCTCGGCTCAGTCCGGGCTCAGCGGGCCGCCGAGAAGGGTCATGTCGTATTTCTCGAAGACCTGTGCGATGGCGCGTCGGTCGGGCGAACCGCTTCGCATCAAGGGGCCGAACTCCTCGTAGAATTTGTGGCCGCCGCCCGGGACGTAGACGACAAGCACTTCGGCCGGCTGGTCGGTCAGGTTGAGGAAGGCGTGGGGCAGACCCGCCGGCAAGTAGGCAAAGCCGCCTTCCTTGCAATAGAAGGTCTCCTCGCCCACCCTGATCTTGAAGCTGCCCTTGAGGACATGGATCGTTTCCTCCTGGGTGTGATGGACGTGCAGAGGCGGGCCGCCGCGGGGCGCGACCTCGACGATGAAATAATCGAATGCGCCGCCGGTGTCGTCACCGGTCACCTTGAAGATGAGGTCGCGGCCGGGGCCGGACTGGAGCCGCAGTCCTTCCCCTGCCGCCACCGCCTTGGCCCGGGTGCGTGCGAGACTGGCGGCCGGCGGGCTGACAAGCGTCGTGGTGGTCATGGGAATGCTCCTTCGGCGGTGGATGGCAGGATCGCCGGGAGAAGAGTAGTTTCGCGGTGCAGCCTTCGATAATTCCCGAAAGTCGCGCAGGGTGCGTGCAAGAATGCACAGCCTCGACTGGAACGACCTTCGCTATTTCCTGGCGGTCCATCGGGCCGGAAGCCTGGCCGGCGCGGCGCGGAGCCTGAAGGTCCGGCATTCGACGGTGGGGCGGCGGCTCGAGGCGCTCGAATCGGCCCTGGATGTGAGGTTGTTCACGCGAACGCCCGACGGGTTCCTGCTGACCGACTCGGGGACGGAAATCCTGCCCCTTGCCGTGGACGCGGAGCGCGCGCTGACGGCTATCGAACGGCGTGTGGCCGGGACCGACGACCGACCGGAAGGCGTGGTGCGGCTCGCGACGTCGGAAGCCTTCAGCGGTTTCCTTGTCAGACATCTCGCCAAGTTGCACGCGCGCCATCCCGGCTTGATCGTCGAAGTACTGAGCGGCAACCGCTCGCTCGATCTCTCACGCGGCGAGGCGGACGTCGCCCTGCGGTTTTCGGCGACGACGCAGCCCGACCTCATCTGCAAGTGCGTCGGGGAAACCGGCTGGGCGGTGTTCGCCTCGGAGACCTATCTCGCCCGCCGGGGCACGCCCGCCTCGCCGAGCGACCTCTCGGGGCACGACGTGATCGCCTTCGACAGCACGATGGCCAATACCCCCGGCGCACTATGGATCAACGACCACGCTAGGGGCGCCCATGTGGTGATGCGCGGCAACAGCATCATGTCGGCCCTCAACGCCGCGGTTGCCGGAATGGGACTCGCGGTCCTGCCCTGCTTCCTCGCCGGAGCCGAATCGACGCTTCGCCGGGTGGCGCCCGAGCTGGTCGGTTCGCGGGAAGTGTGGCTGGTCTTCCAGCGGGACGTGGCGCGCACCGCGCGCGTCCGCTGCGTCATCGACTTTCTGACCAGGCTCATCGGCGAATCGGCTGCGGAACTTCGCGGCACCGCAGCGGCGAGAACGTCCTCGGTCCTGCCCCAACAATCGATCTGACCGCGACCTCCCCCTTGCGTATCGCCAATCGATGGTTATATACTGAACCACATGGTTCAGTATATAACCGCTCGCCTCGATGCCTCGTTCGCCGCGCTTTCGGACGCCACTCGACGCGGCATCCTCGAACAGCTCGGACGCGCGGACGCTTCGATCACGGAGCTTGCCGAGAAGTTCCAGATGACCCTCACGGGCATGAAGAAGCACGTCGGCGTTCTGGAACAGGCGGGGCTCGTGACCACGGAGAAGGTCGGGCGCGTGCGGACCTGCAAGCTCGGCCTACGCGGACTGGAGGAAGAGGCGGTCTGGATCGAGCGGTACCGCCAGCTCTGGGACGCACGCTTCGACGCGTTGGACGAGGTTGTCGAGGAATTGAAACGCAGGGAGAAGGCCGATGGACGAAAAAAGAGATAGCGGGCCCACCCGCATGAAGAACCGCACGACGGTGGAACGGACGTCCGAGCGTGAGCTGGTCGTTACGCGAACCTTCAACGGTCCGGCGCGCATCGTCTTCGAAGCGTGGACAAAGCCCGAGCTGTTCAAGCAATGGTGGGTGCCGAAGTCGATGGGCATGTTCCTGCGTTCCTGCGAGATGGATGTTCGTGTCGGGGGCGGGTACCGTTTGGTGTTCGGCGACGACGCCTCAAACCCTGCCGATTTCTTCGGGCGTTATCTCGAAGTGACGCCACATTCGCGCCTGGTCTGGACCAATGACGAGGGTGGCGACGAGGGATCCGTGACGACGGTGACCTTCGAGGAAAAAGCCGGCAAGACGCTGCTGGTCCTCCGCGAGCTCTATCCCTCGAAGGAAGCGCTCGACGCTGCCGGCACCGGGGCGGCGGATGCGATGGGCGAGACGTTCGGGCAACTGGACGAGCTTCTTGCTGCCCTGGATGCGAGTGCGGAACGGCTATGAAGTCGGCGATGTCGTGGTCAAAACATCCTGGACCGATATAGGCTGGAATGGACGCGCTATATGACCATCTACATGGTCAGGAGCGTGACATGGGTGCGATCAATCTGGCGGATGCCAAAGCTCATCTGAGCGAACTGGTAGACCGGGTCGAGGCCGGCGATTCGATCGACATCACCCGCCGCGGCAAGCCGGTCGCGCGGCTGACCGCCGTAGCGGGACCGCGCAAACCGATCGATGCCTCGCTGCTTCGATCGTTGACGGCGGCGATGCCGGCGCAGTCTGAGGGCGCCGCCGATCTCGTGCGGTCGATGCGGGATGGCGACCGCTACTGATGCTCCATCTCGACACCTCGCTGATCGTCGCGGCGCTCTCCAACGAAGCGACGACGCCGCGCGTTCAAGCCTGGCTGGCGGAACAGGACCCGGCGCAGCTCTCGATCAGCGACTGGACCCTCACCGAGATGTCGTCGGCGATGGCGATCAAGCTGCGGGCCGGACAGATCAGCCTGGAGCAGCGCGCGGCCGCACTCGCCATGTCTAACAAGCTCGTAGCCGAGAGCTTCACCGTGCTGCCCGTGACGGGTGGGCAGTTTCGGGCGGCGGCAAGGATTGCCGATCAGCACGCCCTGGGGCTGCGCGCCGGCGATGCGCTGCATCTTGCCATCGCCTCGGAGCATGGGGCCACGGTGCATACGCTCGACCAACGGCTTGCCGAGGCGGGACCGGCGCTCGGCGTCCCGGCCCAGTTGCTGGCATGATCCGGCGCTCTCTGCGAGATGCTGCGCCAGCCACTGATCGCCGCCCATTCCCCTACTCCCACTCGATCGTGCCGGGCGGTTTGCTGGTTACGTCGTAGACGACGCGGTTGACGCCCTTGACCTCGTTGATGATGCGGGTGGCGGCGCGGGCGAGGAAGTCCATGTCGTAGCGGTAGAAATCGGCGGTCATGCCGTCGGTCGAGGTGACGGCGCGCAGCGCCAGCACGAAGTCGTAGGTGCGGCCGTCACCCATGACGCCGACGGTCTGCACCGGCAGCAGCACCGCGAAGGCCTGCCAGATGGCGTCGTAGAGGCCGGCCTTGCGGATCTCGTCGAGATAGACGGCGTCGGCCTGACGAAGGATTTCCAGCTTTTCGCGCGTGACGCCACCCGGACAGCGGATGGCAAGGCCGGGACCGGGGAACGGGTGGCGGCCGACGAAGGCCTCGGGCAGGCCAAGCTCCCGGCCGAGGACGCGAACCTCGTCCTTGAACAGTTCCCGCAGCGGCTCGACAAGCTTCATGTTCATGCGCTCGGGCAGCCCGCCGACATTGTGGTGCGATTTGATCGTGACCGAGGGGCCGCCGAGGGCCGAGACGCTTTCGATGACGTCGGGGTAGAGGGTGCCCTGGGCGAGGAACTCGGCGCCGCCGACCTTCCACGCCTCCGCCTCGAAGACCTCGATGAAAAGCTTGCCGATGATCTTCCGCTTCTTCTCGGGATCGGCGACGCCGTCGAGGGCGGCGAGGAAGATGCCGCTTGCGTCGACGTTGACGAGCGGGATGTTGTAGTGGCCGCGGAACAGCTCGACCACGTCGCGGGCTTCGTTCTGCCGCATCAACCCGTGGTCGACGAGGATGCAGGTGAGCTGGTCGCCGACCGCCTCGTGAATGAGGACGGCGGCAACGGCCGAGTCGACGCCGCCGGAGAGACCGCAGATCACTCTGCCCTGCCCTACCTGCCGGCGGATGCGGGCGACCGCCTGCTGACGAAAGGCCGCCATCGTCCAGTTGCCGCCGAGGCCGGCGACCTTGTGGACGAAGTTGGCGAGTAGTTTTGCGCCGTCCGGGGTGTGGACGACTTCGAGGTGGAACTGGGTGGCGTAGATACGCCGCGCCTCGTTGGCGATGATGGCGAAGGGCGCGTTTTCCGAGACGCCGACGACGACGAATCCTGGCGGCAGCGCGGTGACCCGGTCGCCGTGGCTCATCCAGACCTGGTGGCGCTCGCCCGGCTGCCAGACGCCATCGAACAGCGCCGAGCGCTCTTGTATCGTGACGACGGCGCGGCCGAACTCGCGATGGTGTTCGCCTTCAACCCGGCCGCCGAGCTGGCGGGCGATGGCCTGTTCGCCGTAGCAGATGCCGAGGACGGGAACGCCGGCCTCATAGACCGACATCGGCGGCAGAGGAGCGTCCTTGTCGAGGACCGACGCCGGGCCGCCGGAGAGGATGATGGCCTTCGGCTGCAGCCGGGCCATGCCTTCCTCGGCCTTGTTGAACGGTACAATCTCGCAATAGACCCCAGCCTCGCGCACCCGGCGGGCGATGAGCTGGGTGACCTGGCTGCCGAAGTCGATGATGAGGACGGCGTCGGAGGCGGAAGCGGCGGGCTCTGTCATGGCGAGGCCATAAAGAGGTGACGCCGATTCCGCAAGCATCCCGGCGGCCCGCGACGGGCCGCCGCACCAAATGACGTTCAGCGCGCAGTCCAGCCGCCGTCGATCATGATGGTGTCGCCGGTGATGAGGGAGGCGGCAGAGGAGGCGAGGAAGACGACGGCACCGGCGACTTCCATCGGCTTGCCGACACGGTGGAGGGCAGCGACGCGCTCGATCACATCGGCGTGGAATTCGGGCCTGGCGAGGACTTCCTCAGTGCCGGGGGTCTCGATGAAAGTCGGGGCGACGGCGTTGACGGTGATGTTGTGCTTGCCCCATTCGACGGCGAGGCACTTGGTGAGGTGCGAAAGGCCGGCCTTGGTCATGCAGTAGACCGACTCGCCGGGGAGCGCGATGAAGCCGGCCTGCGACGAGATGTTGATGATGCGGCCGTGGCGCTGGCGGATCATGATGCGGCCGGCAGCCTGGCTGGCGAAATAGGTGCCCTTGAGATTGATGGCGATGGTCTGGTCGAAATCGGCTTCGGTGTAGTTCTCGGCAAGATTCTCCGGGGCGATGCCGGCATTGTTGACGAGGATGTCGAGGCGGCCGAACGCGGCGACGGTTTTGGCGACGGCGCTTTCGATCTGGTCGAGCTTCGTCATGTCCATCTGAAGCGGCAGGACCTTCCGCCCCATCGCCTCGATGGCGGCGATCAGGTCCTTGCCCGTCGATGCGTCGCGAAGGCCGAGGGCGATGTCGGCGCCGGCATGGGCGAGCGCCAGTGATATGGCGTTGCCAAGACCGCGGGCGGCGCCGGTGACAAGGGCCACCTGCCCCTTGAGACTGAAATCCGGAAACTCATTCATGGCGCCCTCCCCTCGCGGCGTTCTTGTTCGCGAGACTATAGGAGGCGCCTGACGCGGTTGTCGAACGGGCCGAGGCTCAGTGCGTGTGGTCGTGTCCGTGTTCGTCCGCCACGGGCGCGACGCTGCAGCAGGAGTCGGTCAGGGACTTCGGCTCCGCGCCAGTCCGGTATTCGGCCCACGCACGGCTGAGGATCTGCGTCGATGACGACAGGAACAGCACAGCCATGATGCCGGCGACGATGAGGTCCGGCCAGGCGGTGGCGGTGCCCCAGACGCCGAGGGCGGCGACCATGACGGCGACGTTGCCGATGGCGTCGTTCCGCGAGCAGAGCCAGACCGAGCGGACATTGGCATCGCCATCTTTGTACCGCATGAGGATGAGGACGCTGGCGACATTGGCGGCAAGGGCAAGAAAACCGACGACGCCCATCACCCCGGCTTCGGGGGTTCCGGTGACGAAGACCCGCCAGACGGTGGAGCCGAGCACCCACAGGCCGATGATAAGGAGGCTGGCGCCCTTGGCGAGGGCCACGGTCGAGCGCGTGCGCAGCGCCATGCCGATGACGAAGAGGCTGGCGCCGTAGGTCAAGGTGTCGGCGAGGAAGTCGAGAGCGTCGGCTTTCAGGGCCTGCGAGCCGGCAAGCTGGCCGGCGGCCATCTCGACGATGAACATCGCCGCGTTGATGGCGATGACCGCGAGGAGACGGCGGCGGTAGTCGTCGGAGACGCCGTCGAAGACAAGGACGTGGCTGTGGCCGTGATGCGCGCTCATGGCCCTGACATCGGCGATCGGGGCGCGGGGATCAAGGTTACAAGGTTACGGAAATCTCGGTTTTGTTGAGGCCTGTGAAGTTGGAGGTTCAGCCCGCTCCCCCAAAACTGCTTCGCAGTTTTGACCCGCCCTCCAGGGGCGGGTTGGCGCGGGCGGGTACGCCCGAAGACTACGGGGAATCGTCCAGCCTGAACCGGCCGGCTTCGGCGTGGGCGGCGAAGGCGTCGATGGCTTCGGCGAGCTTCTCATCGATGATGTGGAGGTATTCGGTCCAGTCGTGAAGGCCGGTGAGGTCGGCCTTGCCGTCGCTGATGCCGCGGAGACCAATGGTCGGAATGCCGAAACGGCGCGCGGCGCGGAGCACCGCGAAAGACTCCATGTCGACCATGTCGGCGCCGATAGCGTCGTAACCCGCGCCGGAGACGATGGAGCCACCAGTCGCCAGGGATGCCGACGGAATGCCGGGGATCTGGTGGGGGATGTCGATGACCGCCGGGTGATCGAGGAACGGTGTGACGCCTTTTTCGAAGCCGAGGATCGAGGCGTCCATGTCGCGATAGGCGACGCTCTTCATCTGATAGACGGCAGCATTGTCGAGAACGCGCGAGCCGGCAGAGCCGAGGGTGAAGACGAGGTCCGGCACGCCGCCCTTGTGGTGGAGCGTCGCCAGGGCGATAGCGAGATCGGCGGCGGCCTCGACCGGGCCGACCCCGGTCATCAGCGGATCGATGCGGCGGCGAAGATGCGGACCGTATTCCTGTTCCGTCGCCATGACGAAGAGGACGGACAGGCGGCCGAAGCGGGTGACGTGGCGGGCGGTGTCCTGAAGCGGGGGCATCAGCGCCTCAGGGTCGCGATGAAGAAGCCGTCGGTGCCGGTGCGGCGGGGCGTGAGCATGAGGCCGGCGTCGCCGAGGAGGGCGGCATCGGCGAGGCCGCCGGGGATGCCCGTGGCGGCGATTGTCTCGGCGGGCGGCACGCTGCGGAACTCCGGGTTGGCGGCGCGGAATGCCGCAATCCTGTCCCCATCCTCGTCGGGGAGCAAGGAGCAGGTGACGTAGACGAGACGGCCGCCAGGCTTGAGATAGCGAGCGGCTGAAGCGAGAAGCGCGTCCTGCTCGGCGATGCGCTCGGTCAGCGCGCGCTCGGTCAGCCGCCATTTGGCGTCCGGCCGGCGGCGCCAGACGCCGGTGCCGGTGCAGGGCGCGTCGATCAGAACGACGTCCATCCGGGCGGCGAGATCGTCGAGCGGCGCGCGGGCCTCGCGAACCTGGACATTGCGGGCGCCGGCACGTTTCAGGCGCTGGAAAATCGGGGCGAGCCGGGTGCGGTCGGTGTCGGTGGCGTGGATCTGGCCCTTGTTGCCCATCATTGCGGCAAGCGCGAGGGTCTTGCCGCCGGCGCCGGCGCAGAGGTCGAGCACCTGCTCGCCGGGCTGTGCTCCCGTCAGCAGCGCGGCGAGCTGGCTGCCTTCATCCTGGACCTCGAACCAACCCTTCTGGAAGCCGGGCTCGACGGTGACGTTGGGGTGGCGGCCCTCGCCTGTGGTGGCGGCGATGCGCACGCCGTCCGGCGAGAAGGGAGCGTCCGCAGCGCCAAACTTGTCGAGGCTATTGCGAACCCTTTCGCGGTCCGATTTCAGCCGATTGGCACGGAGATCGAGGGGCGGTCGGAGGGCCAGCGCCGCGCCCTCCTTCACCCACAGGGCGCCGAAGGCCCGCTCGAAATGCGGCGCAAGCCACTCGGGAATGTCGGCGCGGACGTGGTCCGGGGCGGTGGCCAAATCGGCATTGGCAAGGCGCGCGGACTCATCGTCCGTCAGAGGCTCGGGCGCGTGCGGGCTGGCGGCAAACAAGGCTGCGAGGGCGTCCGGCGTGTAGCCCCAGTGGCGGCCGACAGTGGCAAGGATCAGGGCGCGGGGCGTGTCAGCGCCCATGACGAAGGCGCTGGAGAGGCGCCAGCGCAGCGCGTCGTAGACGAGGTTGCCGATGGCGGCGCGGTCCTTGGCGCCGGCGAAACGGTGCGACAGGCCCCAGTCCCTCAGCGCGTCGGCAACCGGACGGCGACGCGTCTCGATATCGCCAAGGGTCTCGATGGCGGCGGCGATGCGGGCGGCGGGAGTCACGCGGCGCTCCTCACCAGATCCGCCAGACAAGCGAGGCCCACAGGGCAGCGACCAGCAGGGCGCCGACCGTGAAGGCGGCATGGCGGAGCCACAGCGGGCCGCGCAGCGCGCCGACCGAGTGAACGATGCGGCTGACGACAAAGCCCCAGGCGACCCACACCTCGAACGTGGTGGCGGCGCCGAGAGTCACGAGGTAGCCGACGACCACGAAGAACAGGATCGGCATCTCGAACTGGTTGCGGAGATGGCGGCGGATGGCCGCTGAATCGGCTGGCTCCGTGCCGGGGGCGAAGTCGGTGTCGGCGACGCGGCGTTCCATGACCGCCCGTCCCCGCGCGAAGCCGAGGGCCGCGTAGACAGCGCCGATCAGCGCGACTTGCGCGATTGCCGGCCAGAGGATGGCGGTGGCGATCATCCGGCACGCTCAGAGGCCGATGAGAATCTGGACGGCGAAGAGCAGCCACATGAGGAGGAGCGCCACCGCGCCGGCCGTGTACCACCGGAAGCGGCGCGGCACGTTGTTGTGGGTGACGTGGATGGCGGCGTGGCCAAGGCGGGTCGCCACGAAGACCCAGGCGAGGGCGACGAAGACCAGCGAGGCCTTGCCGGTGAAGACGGTGAGGATGACGAGGACGTAGAAGAGAACCGGGAGCTCGAGCTGGTTCTCGAAGGCGTTGGTGAGCTGTGTCGCCTTCTGCGGCCAGTTGGGCTGGCGCAGGGCGATGTCGCGGATGTGGATCTCCTTGTTGCGCACCGCCGCAATGCGGGCCGCGCCGCTCCAGAAGAGGAGGACGAAGGTCAAGGCGACTTCGACGAAGAGCGGCAGAAGGATCCAGAGGAGGCTCATGCCGGCTTTCTAGAGCAAAGTCCGATCCGATTGAATCGGACTCTGCACCAAACTCCTTTGCTTCGGCTCAGACGCCGCCAGGATAGTTGGGGCTCTCGCGGGTGATGGTCACATCGTGGGCGTGGCTCTCGCGAAGGCCGGCGGACGAGATGCGGATGAAGCGCGCCTTGTCGCGGAGTTCGGCAAGATTGGCGGCGCCGACATAGCCCATGGCGGCACGGAGACCGCCGGCAAGTTGGTGAAGGACGGCGGCGACCGGACCCTTGTATGGCACCTGCCCCTCGATACCTTCGGGGACCAGCTTCAAAGCATCGCGCACTTCGGCCTGGAAGTAGCGGTCGGCGGAGCCTCGCGCCATGGCGCCGATCGAGCCCATGCCGCGGTAGGCCTTGTAGGACCGGCCCTGCCACAAATAGACCTCGCCCGGGCTTTCGTCCGTGCCAGCAAGGAGCGAGCCGATCATCGCGACCGAAGCGCCGGCGGCGAGCGCCTTGGCGAGATCGCCGGAGTACTTGATGCCGCCGTCGGCGATGCAGGGGACATCGGCCTTCGCCGCCACCTCGGAGACGTCGAATATGGCGCTGAGTTGGGGCACGCCGACACCGGCGACGATGCGGGTGGTGCAGATCGAGCCAGGGCCAATGCCGACCTTGACCGCGTCGGCGCCGGCGTCGATGAGCGCCCTCGCCCCCTCGGCGGTGGCGATATTGCCGGCAATGACCTGAACGCGGTTGGACAGCTTCTTGACCCGCCGGACGGCCTCGAGCACGCGCTCGGAATGGCCGTGGGCGGTGTCTATGACGACGAGATCGACCTCGGCGTCGACAAGTCGTTCGCTGCGCTCGAACCCGGCATCGCCGACGCTCGACGCCGCGGCGACGCGGAGGCGACCCTGGTCGTCCTTGGTGGCGTTCGGATTGAGGCGGCTCTTTTCGATGTCCTTGACGGTGATCAGGCCGACGCAGCGATAGTCGTCGTCGACGACCAGCAGCTTTTCGATGCGGTGCTGGTGGAGGAGGCGCTTGGCCTCGTCCTGATCGACCGTCTCGTCGACGGTGACCAACCCCTCCCGCGTCATGAGTTCGGCGATCCTCTGCGAAGGGTCCGAGGCGAAGCGGACGTCGCGATTGGTGAGAATGCCGGCGAGGCGGCCGGGATTGGCGCCGTTCTCGACCACCGGAATGCCGGAGATGCCGTGGCGCTTCATGAGTGCGAGCGCATCGGCGAGGGTGGCTTCAGGATTGATGGTGACCGGGTTCACCACCATCCCGGATTCGAACTTCTTGACCTGGCGGACCGCCTCGGCCTGCTCGTCGGGCGTGAGGTTGCGATGGATCACGCCGAGGCCACCGGCCTGCGCCATGGCGATGGCGAGCCTCGCCTCGGTCACCGTATCCATCGCCGCCGAGACGATCGGGAGATTGAGGGAAATGGACCGGGTCAGGCGCGTCGAAACGTCGGCGTCCGCCGGCAGGACGGTGGAATAGCCGGGGGCGAGCAGAACATCGTCGAAAGCCAGCGCTTCCGGACCGAAGGACGACTGGATCATTTGGGCCATGCGCCAAGTCCCGAATAAGGGGTGTCCCTGCCCCGTCTTCGGAATCGACGGGGTGCCGGGGCGACTCGGCGCGGGAGGTTGGCGCCGGTGACTAGCACGGGGACGGGCGGCTGCCTAGTTCCCGGAATCCCTGCTTTCCGCAACCGCGGTCCGGGCGTAGAACGGTGAGGCCCGCATCGTCGGCAAAGGGAGCAGACGCCAGTGCCTTTCATCAATGTCCAACTCGCCAAGGAACTGATCGCCGACGATCCGGACGGCAAGAAAGCCGCCCTCGGCAAGCGAATCACGGAGGCCGTGACGAGCGTGACCGGCCTCGGCAATGACGACGTCTGGATCGTTTTCGAAGAGGTTCCGGCGCGCAACTGGTACATCGGCCCGCGCGACGTGGAGTCGATCAAGTTCAAGAAGACGTAGCCGACGGGACGGCGGGCCCTATTTCGTTAGATACCGAGTCCCGCCATGCCGGCGGCGGTGCGCCGTTCGTGGTGCCCCCGCCCGTGTTTCGCTAGTCCGCCATGCCTCCCCGCATTCTCCTGCCGCTCATCGTCGCCTGCGCGCTGTTCATGGAGAATCTCGATTCGACCGTGATCTCCACCGCGCTGCCGGCGATTGCCGCCGATTTCGGCGAGAGCCCCATCCACCTCAAACTGGCGCTGACCTCGTACCTGCTTTCGATCGCGGTCTTCATCCCGGCCTCGGGGTGGCTCTCCGACCGCTATGGCGCCCGCAACATCTTCGCCCTCGCCATCGTCATCTTCACGGCCGGCTCGATCTTTTGCGGATTGTCCGGGTCGATCGGCGAGATCGTCGCTGCGCGGGTCGTCCAGGGCATCGGCGGGGCGATGATGGTGCCGGTCGGGCGGCTGGTGATCCTGCGCTCGGTGTCGAAGGCGGAACTGGTCGGCTCGCTTGCCTGGCTGACCGTTCCGGCGCTGATCGGCCCGGTGGTCGGGCCGCCGATTGGCGGCTTCATTACCACCTATTTCCAGTGGCGGTGGATTTTCTGGATCAACGTGCCGATCGGCATTCTCGGAGTGGTCCTCGCCGCCCTCTATATTCCGAACCTTCGCGAAGAATTGCGCGTGCGGTTCGACACGCGCGGCTTCCTGCTCTCGGCTTTTGGCCTTGCCGGTTTCATGACCGGATCGACCTCGCTGGGTCTCGGTCTCCTGCCGCTGCCGCTGGTCCTGTCGCTGCTCTTAGGCGGGGCCGTGCTTCTGCTTGCCTATGTCGTCCACAGCCGGCGGGTGGCCAGTCCGATCATCGACCTGACTCTATTCGCGCTGCCGACCTTCCGGCTGTCGATGATCGGCGCCCTCCTGTTCCGCCTTGGCATCGGGGCGACGCCGTTTCTCCTGCCGCTCCTCCTGCAGATTGGCTTCGGCATGACGCCATTCCAGTCGGGGCTGATTACCTTCGCCTCGGCGGTGGGCGCGATCGCCATGAAGTTCGTCGCGCCGCCCCTCCTTCGCCGGCACGGCTTCCGCTCGATCCTCGTCGCCAACGCGATCATCGCTGGCGCGTTCGTGGCGATGCCGGCGGCCTTCACCCCCGCAACCCCGACGACGCTCCTGACCGGCCTTCTTCTCATCTCCGGCTTCTTCCGCTCGCTGCAATTCACCAGCGTCAATGCGCTCGCTTATGCCGACGTCCCGAATGCGCGGATGAGCCGGGCGACGACGCTGACGAGCGTCGCGCAGCAACTGTCGATCAGCGTCGGCATTTCGATCGGCGCCATCGTGCTCGAAATCGCGACGCGCGGCGGCGCGATCACCGCCGGCTCGTTCGCGCCGGCGTTCCTGATCGTCGGCGCGCTGGCGATGACCTCGGCGATCCCGTTCTATCTCCTGTCGCGCGATGCAGGCGACGAGATGTCGGGCCGCCGCACGCTCGCCCCGGACCCGGTCACGGTGATGCGGGAGCGGGGTTGAGCCGCTATCCGCCGCGAAAATCCTTGGCCACAAGATAAAGCTCCACCGAGGCGGAGCGGCTTGCCGGCGGTTTGACGTGGTGGACGCTGCGGAAGTTGCGCTTCAGGGTCGCCAGCAGTTCGGCCTCGGTGCCGCCGCGGAAGACCTTGGCGACGAAGTGACCGCCCGGCCTCAGGGTTGAAATCGCGAAGTCGGCCGCCGTCTCGCAGAGGTGCATGGTGCGCAGGTGGTCGGTCTGGCGATGGCCGGTCGTCGGCGCGGCCATGTCGGAGAGGACGAGATCCGGCGCGCCGCCAAGGGCGGCGGCGATGGCGGCGGGGGCATCCTCGTCGAGGAAATCCTTCTTCAGGATTTTGACGCCGGGGATCGGGTCCATGTCGAGATAGTCGAGGGCGACGACCAGCGGGTTGGCATCGCTCGAGGCGGTGCGGGCGGCGGCGACCTGCGACCAGCCTCCGGGGGCGGCGCCGAGATCGACGACGCGCTTGCCCGGCGCCAGCAGCCGGTGCTTGTCATCGATCTCGATGAGCTTGTAAGCGGAGCGGGCGCGATAACCTTCGTCCCTGGCGCGGGCGACGTAGGGGTCGTTGAGCTGGCGCTCGAGCCAGCGGGCCGACGAGACCTTGCGCTGGCGCGCCGTCCGGACCCGGACCTTCAGCTGTCGCCGGCCGCCGTCCTTGTCAGTCATGGCGGCCCGGTTCCTCCCCGCGCCGGCCCGATCGGCCGCGCCAGACCCCGTCCTCGGCCATCATCTCGACGAGGACGCCCTCGCGCAGGCCCCGGTCGGCGACGCGCAGGCGCTCGCAGGGCCAGCGCCGGCGGAACGCCTCCAGGATCGCGCAACCGGCCAGGACAAGATCGGCCCGGTCGCGGCCAATGCAGGCGTTGGCGACACGCGCCTCGTAGTCCATTGCCGCCAGCGTGCCGACGAGGTTCCTGACCTCGCCCCCCGAGAGCCAGACGCCATCGACGCGGCGGCGATCGTAGCGTGGCAGGCCGAGATGGACACCGGCGAGCGTGGTCACGGTGCCCGATGTGCCGAGCATGTGGACCTTGCCGGTGGCGACGGCGGCGTCGAGGGCGGCGACTTCCGGGAAGGCGCCCAGCATCGCGGCGACCTCGACGACCATCGCCTCGAAGCTCTCGGGGCTGACGTGGCGCCCGCCATGGCGCTCGCTGACATTGACGACGCCGACCGGCAGGGACATCCAGGCCCGCACCCGGTCGGCCATTCGCCGGCGACGGCCATCGGAGGTGCCGGCAAGGTCGATCCAGACGAGTTCCGACGAGCCGCCGCCGATGTCGAAAAGGATGACGCCGTCGGCGTGGGAATCGACAAGCGAGGCACAGCCGGCAACGGCGAGGCGCGCCTCGATTTCCTGAGAAACGATCTCGATATCGAGACCCGTCTCGTCCTTGACCCTCGTCACAAAAACGAGGCTGTTGGCGGCGACCCGGCAGGCCTCGGTAGCGATCAGGCGGGCGCGCGTCACCTGGCGATCGCGAATCTTGGCGGCGCAAATCTTGAGGGCCTCGATGGCGCGATCCATGGCAACCGCGTTCAGGCTGCCGCTTTGGCCGACGCCCTCCCCCAGGCGGACGATCCGGGAGAATGCGTCGACCACGCGAAAGCCGTGCTCGCGTGGCGCGGCGATGAGGAGCCGGCAATTGTTGGTGCCGAGGTCCAGCGCGGCATAGAACGGACCGCCGCCGGCGGTTCTCGGCGCCACCGGGCGCGGGGTCTCGGCGGCGATCGGGTCGGTACTTTGAGGCCCGGCGGTGGCGGCGAAGCGCGGCCCGGTGCCGGGCGCATAGACAGGCCCGCGCCGCTTGCGGCGACGCCGATTCTTGCCATGCTTGCGCCGTGGCCCGTTGCCGGGCGGCTTCTCCGCCTGCGCCGGCCGAAGGAACTCCTCCGGCGCACCGCCGATACTGCCTGCCGCCGCACGCGCCTCGGGCGCTTCCTCGTCCGCCGCTGGCGGACGGTCGCCCGTCGTCAAAGCCTCAAATCCCCCGCCGCCCGGCCGGTCACGGCGCGCGGCGTATCGGTTTCCGTTTCGACAGCCACAGTAGCAGGCGTGGAGCGGCTGACAAGCAAGGCGCGTGACAGCTTCGGCAGGGCGGGGAATTCCGCCGCCGGGCGCGGAGGCGAATGAAAGGCGTCGGCTCGGAAAAACCCGGCCGACGCCCCCCTGCCCCGTCACGGTCCTTCAAAGCGCCTGGACGTCAAAAAAACAGGCGGAGGCCGTGTTCGGCTAGAACCGGAACTACCGGTACTCGCAACCTGTCCGGCGTCCGAACGCCCCGATCCCAGCCGGTTTTCATGACGCGCAGATGTCGGGTCCGTGTCGTCTTCCAGAGTGCGCTACACCCCACGCGCTTGAACATGACAGCCGGTTTATTCACTTGTGTTCAAAGGCGCGGGGATTCGCTCAAACGCAACTGGACAGCAGGCCGTGTCAGCCTCGACCATTCCTATCTTTCCGATCCTGTTCCATGTCGGCAATGCGATCGCCCTTCTGGCCTTCCTGCTGCGCGACCAACTCTGGCTGCGCCTCGTGCTGGTGGTGAGCTTCACCCTCCAGGCCTTCTACTACTTCGCCCTGCCCGGCGGCCCGCTCTACGACCCGCTCTTCTGGAAGATCATGTTGATCGCCGTCAACCTGGTGATGATCGTGGCGCTATTCCGCGACCGCCTGCCTTATGGCATCGACGGCGAACTCACGCCGCTGTTCAGGCGGATCAGCGTTCTGACCCATGGCCAGTTCCGTCGACTGATAAGACCGACGGAGCGAATCAAGGGCGCGGTTGGCGCGCCGCCAATCCTTCTCTATGGCGAGCGGTCGTCTGCGCTCTACTTCCTCATTTCGGGCACCGCTTCGGTGCACAAACACGGCCGCACCATTCCGGTAAACGCCGGCAGCTTTCTCGGCGAGATCTCGTTCCTGACCCGCTCGGGGGCAACGGCAACGGTGACGCTCGACGAGGGCGCCGAGTGCCTGAGCTGGCCGGCGGAGGCGCTTGTCGCCCTGCTCGCCAGAGACCCTGCCCTCGACATCGCCATGCGCGGCCTTTTCAATCATGATCTCGCCGGCAAGGTTTCCGCCTCGCCGCTGGCGCACGATCCGCACCGGGAAACCGTCTGATCGGCAGGGCCAGCCGCTCACCCGGCAAAGCGCGGTTCGGGTACGCCCTTGATGCCGAGGCCGGTAATGCGGAAGAGGCCGCCGGCGAGGAACTGGGGTTTGATCTCCCTCGCAAACCGGTCGTGGACCGCCGGATGCTTCACCCGCGCCATCGACGTCACGTAGATCTCATCGAGCTTGTCGCCGCCGAAGGCGACGCTGGTGATGTTGCGGACCGGCATGCCGATGCGGCGCTCGACGCTGCCGTCCGGGGCGTAGCGGACCATGTCGCCCGAGATGAGCTGGGCGTTCCACAGGCAACCCTCGGCATCGACAGTCGAGCCGTCGGCGACGCCGCCGTCCTTCTTGTAGGAGGCGAAGACGCGCTTGTTGGATAGCGTGCCTTTCCCGATGTCGTAGTCATAGGCCCAATAGTCGCCCTGGAACGTGTCGGTCAGGTAGAATGTCCGGTCGTCGGGACTCCAGCACGGACCGTTGGTGCAAATGATGCCCTCCTCGACTTTGGTCACGGTGAGGTCGGGATCGAGGCGGTAGAAGCCGCAAATCTTCAGCTCTTCCTTGTCGTCCATCCCGCCGGCAAAGAAGCGGCCCCGGCGGTCGACCTTGCCGTCGTTGAGGCGAGTGCGCGGCTGGTCAGCTTCGACAAGCTGGATGAGGTCGAGGCGACCGCTGGCGAAATCGAAGAAGTAGAAACCGTCGTCGAGCGCCAGCACAGCGCCGCCGCCGCGGCGGAGCGCCATCGCACCGACATCGCGGTCGAGCGACCAGTTCTCGACCTTGCCGCTGCGCGGATCCATGCGCCAGATCGACGGCTTGCCGACCCGGCGGCCGGTGCCGTCGACCCAGTAGAGCCTCCCCTCCTCGACATCCCAGATGGGGCCCTCTCCCAGGTGGTTGGCGCAATCGAGGACGCATTCGATCTTCACGGTCACGACTTCCCTCCCGACGGGCGGCCGATGGCGGCGGCGCTCGATTCCCAGAGTTAATGCTCCGGAAACATATCTCCGGCACCCTTTGGTGTCAGAGGCCTTGTTTCGGAGAGTTTTTCGATGATCGCCAGGTTCCTGTCCGCCGCCGCCCTCGCCGGCCTCCTGCTGCCGACCACGGCGCTCGCCGCCGACTACGGCGAGGGCATCTACGAACCGCCGGTGCGCAGCTGGTGCCCGCCGCCCGGCACACCCAAGGCCTATCGCCAGCTCAAGTTCGGCCAGAACAACAAGCCGCTCCTCTACGTGACGCCGTACGATCCGCCGTACCAGATCTATGTCGAGCCGCAGGTCGCGTTCCTTGTCTCGGACTCGTGCCCGAACCAGTACCGGCAGAACTGGTATGAGGGGAAGCTCTGGTACTACAACGCCGGCAGCCCGCAGGGACCGGACTCGTTCCGGATCATCAAGCAGAACTGAGCGGGAGCCTCGGGGCCGTCTGGTTTCAAGCTCCGGCGATCACTTCGCGGATCTGGCCGAGGCGAGCGAGGTGTTGCTCGACCGTGGTCAGGCCGGCCTTCATCAGGTTGATGCTGAGATGGGTGGCGCCGATCCGCTTCCACCCGGCGGCCCATTCGCTCTGCGCCTTGTCCGTATTGAGATTGGCGCCCCAGCCGTCGTCATAGTTTCCAAAATTCATCCAGCTCTCGATCCCGAGCCTGGCCGGATCGCGGCCGGCCTCGCGGGCGTAGCGGCGGAAGGTCTCGACCATTTCGGCGCCGTGGGCGTCGGGCGCGTAGAGCGGCAGCCAGCCATCGCCGATGCGGGCGGCACGGCGGATCACCACATCGGCGTGGCCGCCCAGCCAGATCGGGATCGGACGCTGAACCGGCAGCGGATTGAGGCCGGCGTCAGTGATCTTGTCGAACTTGCCGTGGAAGGTGACGAGCGGCTTGGTCCATAGCTCGCGGAGGAGCGCGATCTGCTCTTCGCTGCGGGCGCCCCGCTTCGTGAAATCCTGGCCGAGGGCCTCGTATTCAACATCGTTCCAGCCGTTGCCGATGCCGAAGCGGAAGCGGCCGCCGGAGAGGAAATCGAGCGTCGCGGCCTGCTTGGCGACGAGCGCGGTCTGGCGCTGCGGCAGGATCATGATGCCGGTGGCGAATTCCAGCCGGGTCGTGACCGCCGCCATGTAGGCGTAGAGGACGAACGGCTCGAGGAAGCTGTGCTCGGACGAATAAGGCCCCTTCAGCTTGTGCGTCTTGGGGTTGCCGCCGACGATGTGGTCGAAGATGAGGATGTGGTCGAAGCCGAGGGCCTCGCAGCCCTGTGCGTAGGCCCTCGCCGCCCCCGCATCGTGTCCTAGTTCGGGCTGGGGGAAGACTGCTCCATAGCGCATGGGGATTTCCGGGAGGTGGGAGGCCGCAGGGTTGGGCCGCCACTCTATAGCGGGCCGCGCGAGATCGGGAAGCCCGCGCGATCCCGGCTCGGCGAAAGCACGCCCGCCGTCATCCCCGACTAAAGTTGTGACCGTGGGAGACTAGGAGCCGAAGCCGAAGCTTCTGCCGATCTGGAAGAAGGCACGGCCGATCCGCGAGTTGTCGTCGGGCGCCCTCACCGTCCGCATTTCGCCTTGCACCGAAACGGGCTCACCACAGATCGAGCAATCGAACCCGGTGTTTTCGGCGATCCAGTCCCGGGACTTCTCGGACTTGAAGCCGCAGTTGGGACAGGCAATCCAGACCTTGCCGCTGTTTCTCAAAACGTTCGCCACCATCGACCCCCCGGCTCCCGGCGCAATCTTTTGGAGGATAGGGCGAGTCGGGCCGGCTTTTGAAGCTACCGGGCCGGGAAATCCACCGTTTCGTGAGGGGACGGTTGGTGCGGAATGGTGACTGGCTGGGGAACTAGGATTCGAACCTAGACTGGCGGAGTCAGAGTCCGCTGTCCTACCGTTAGACGATTCCCCAAGCTCGGCGCCGACACAGGCGCTTCGTCGACCGCCTGGAAGGCCGGTACACGGTCTTTCGGCCGCGCGGACGCCGTTATAGTCACCTACGTCGCGGCGGTCCATCCCCGGCGGCACGAGGCTGGAGCGTGGTGCGCCGCCTCGGCGCTCCGGGCTCGTCCCGCCGGACGCTTTTGGCGCGTGGCTTTCGCCTCGGTCCTCCAAGCATCCCATATAGGCGCGACAACCCCCTCCCGAAATCGTATTCGCGATTTCGACCTCCCCTCGAGGAACTGATGCAAAACCACTGAACCCGGTCATTCCGACGAAAGTCGGAATGCAGGGCGACAAGGGAGAGGCTTGCGTTTGTCGCCCCTGACCCTGACTTTCGTCAGGGTGACGGGGATAGTGGGCGGGAGCCGAAGGTTGTGATGCGAGATGCAAAAGGGGCGCCTTGTGGGCGCCCCTTCGCAGGCTCTCAAGCTCTAAGCTCTAACGGCCTCAAGCTCCGAAGCCGTGCGTGGTGGCTAGTTGGTGATCAGGGCGTAGCGGTTGCTTGCGTCGCCGCGGTTGATGACCTTGATGCTGAAGTTGCCGGTCCAGCGCGGAGTCCAGCCGCAATAGGACACATCCGAGCCGTCGGTGTCGGAGCAGATGAGGTTGCCATTCTCGTCGTAGATGTAGAGGTCGAGATTGGTGCGCCCGCTGCCTTCGGCATAGACCTCGGCGTATGCGCCACCGTCGAAGCTGACGCCGTCATAGCTGTCGGTGGAGCTGCCCGGAATGGTCTGCACGTTGTAGCCCGGTCCCGCGGTCCGGCCCTTGGTGGCCGAAGCCTTCACATCGTCGGCAAGGCCGACGATCGTCTCGTCGTTGCTCGACATGGTCTTGGCTTCATCGAGGATCGCGTCGACGGTGAGCTCGGGCGTCGTGTCCGGGGACGGGTCGCCGCTGCCTTCGGTCTTCGGCTTGCGGTCGACTTGCTTGAGGCCAATTTGCTGCTTGATCTGGGCGGCAACGATCAGCGAGAGGGCGTCGTTGTTCTGGCGGCCGTAGTCGACGAGGTCGCGGGCCATGGCGAGGAGCTTGGCGACCGGGGTGCCGCTCTTGGTCTCGTCCTGGCTGACGTTGGTCCCCTCTTCGGCAAATGCCGCGGCACCGGCGCCCATCATTACCGCGCCAGCAATCGCAGCGGCCGCCACCATGGTCTTGAGCTGAATCATGATCGAAGTGTCCCTTTGTTGACCTGCCGTTTCCGGGGCCAATCCAGCAGAAGGCCCCATTCGGCTGGCGGCATCTAAGCCACAGGGCGGCGCAGTCGCAACAGCCCGCCGGTGAAAAGGGCGGTCATGACGCGTTTTGTCATACCCCTCGGCGCGCTTTTCCCCTTATGGATAGCCGGCGAATCCCGGGGCTTTGTGCGGTGCACAATCCCGTTTGCGCACCGACTTTTTGATTTGAGGCTTCTCCATGCGTGCTGTCTTCGCCAGCTTCCTGTTGCTTCTTGCCGCGAGCATCGTCCAGCCCGCGCAGGCAGGGATCGCACCCGAGGATCCGGTCCTCGCCGCCGTCGCCGCAGCGCGGGCGGCGACGGTCACGATCCTCACGCCCGGCGCCGACGGCGAAGACGAGGCGACGGGAGCCGGCTTCCTCGACGCCGGCACGGGTCTCATCGTCACCAACGCGCATGTGGTCGGCGACCGGCCGGTCGTGCGGATGGGTATCGCGGACGGCGCCGTCGTCGAGGGACGCGTGGTCGCCCGCGACGCCCTCATCGACATCGCGGTGATCGAGGCCACCCTGCCGGGCGTCGGCGGGCTATCCTTTGCGTCGGCGAGCGCGTGGCTAGGCGAGACCGTCTATGCCGTCGGATCACCCTTCGGCCTCGGACACACGGTGACCCGCGGCATTGTCTCGGCCCTTGACCGGGCCATCGACGCGACGACACCGTTCGGCATGATCCAGCATGATGCGCCACTCAACCCCGGCAGTTCCGGCGGCCCGGTGATCGACGAGCGCGGCCGGGTGATCGGCATCAACACGGCCATGCCGGACGGCTTCCGGCGCGATGTCGGCATTGCCTACGCCATTCCCGCCGATGTGGCGTTGCCGGCGGTCGCGCGGCTGGCGCGCGGCGAGACGATCGCACATAGGCAGCTTGGCGTCAGCCTCCGGGCCCTGGCGCCGCGGCTTGCCGAGGCCATTGGCCTTGCCCCCGGTTCCGGCGTGCTGGTGGAGTCGGTGGCGCCGAGCTCGGCCGCCTGGCGCGCCGGCATGGCCGCGTCCGACGTGATCCTCAGCATCGGCGATATGCCGGTCGGACGGCTCCGGGATGTGGCCGTGGGCCTTTTTCAGGCCGACCCGTCGGCTAGGCTCGCGGTCGAAATCCTGCGGGGCAATGACCGGCTGACGCTGATGCTGGCGCCGGTGGCCGCCCCTGCCGAAGCCATGCCTGCCAAACGGAGCGACGCGGACCGGACTGCGGTCGAGGCGGACAGTCTCGGGATGACGCTGTCGGAGGGCGGCGCGGCGCGCATCCTGGCGCTTGCCGAACATGGACCGGCGGCGGCCGCAGGCGTCGTCGCCGGCGACATCATCCTCGCCGTCGGGCGCGTACGTGTCGCTTCAGCCGCTGACGCCAAGCAATTGATCGGACATACGATCTTCAATCCGTTCGCGCTGCTGTTGCTCGCCCGCGACGGAACCACCCGCTATGTCGTGGTCGATCCGTGGGCCGCGGGGCTCGACGGAGATGGCCTCGGCGGTAACATGCGCAACCCGAAAAGCGCGACGTTCTGACGGAGCCGCCATGACCGACCCTGCGCAGCGCATTCTTCTGGTCGAGGACGACGGCGCGACGGCGGCCGAAGTGACCCGCGTCCTCGGCGGCGCCGGCTTCGCCGTCGACCGTGCGGGCACGATCGACGACGGGGTCGCCCGCGCCCGCAAGGCGGCCTACGGCCTGGTCATCCTCGACCGCATGCTGCCCGGCGGCGATGGGCTGGAGGCGATCGAGCAGTTCCGGGGCGACGGCAAGCGGACCGGCGTGCTGGTCCTCAGCGCCCTCGGACGGACGGTCAACCGGGTCGAGGGCCTCGACCGTGGCGCCGACGACTATCTCGCCAAGCCGTTCGAGGCGGACGAGCTGATCGCCCGGGCGCGGGCCGTGCTGCGCCGGCTCGCCAACGCCGCCGCCTCGGATCTCCTCAGATTCGGAGACATCGAAATTCACGTGAAGGCGCGGACCGTCCATCGCGACGGGCGGCACATTCCCCTGTCGCCAAAGGAATTCCGCCTGATGAAGATCTTCGTCGACCACGCCGGCGAGGTGCTGACGCGTTCGATGCTGCTGGAGCTGGTCTGGAACCTGCACTTCGACCCGCAGACCAATGTCGTCGACGTGCATGTCGGGCGGCTGCGCCGCAAACTCGAGGCCGGCGGCAAGCCGCCGGTCATCCATACGGCGCGCGGCACCGGCTATATGTTCGAGCCGACGGCCTGATGCACCGGCGCTCGGCTTTCCTGCGGCTGACGATCGGGCTTGGCCTCGCCTTCTTCATCGCCACCACGGCGATTCTCGTGGTCGTCTATTTCCTCGTCTCGGAGCATCTCGAGACGCGCATGCGGACGCTGGTCGCCGCCGACCTGACGGGCCTTGCCGACCTCTACGCCCAGCGCCGGCTGCCGGCCCTTCGCGAGGCGATCGACTCGCGCCTCAAGCGCGAGGACACGTCGGATGCGGCCTACCTGCTCCTCGACAAGGCGGGCGCACCGCTTGCCGGCAACCTGCCGTCCTGGCCCAGCGACGTGACGCCCAACGGTCAGTGGACCAATTTCGCGGCTGCCCCGGCAAACGCCCCAACCGCCGAGTTCACCGGGGCGGCGGCAACGCTGCCTGGCGGTTTCCGCCTCGTGGTCGGGCATTCGACCGCCGACAACATGGCGATCCTCAGCCGGCTCCTCGCCATCCTCGCCGGAGCAGCGGTGCTGACGTTGATCATCAGCGGCGTCGGAGCGGCCCTCCTCAGCCGCTGGCTCGTCCGGCGGATCGTGGCGGTCAACAAGGTGGCGGCCGAAGTGCGCGACGGCGATCTGGGGGCGCGCGTGCCCGGAGCGGACCGCCCCGACGAATTCGGAGAACTCGCCGCCAATTTCAACGCCATGCTGGAGCGCATCGGCCGGCTGGTCGGCGGCATGCGCGAAGTGTCGGACCGGATCGCGCATGAATTGCGGACGCCCCTCACCCGGCTGCGCGGCCAGGTGACGCGCCTCGAATCCGCGCCGCCGGGATCGGCCGAGGCCGGACAGGCGCTTGACGCGATGAAGGAGGAGATCGGCACGACGGTCGCGATCTTCGACGCCCTGCTCGACATCGCCACCACCGAGGCCGAGGCAGGCGACACGAGCAACCTGAAGACCGTCGATCTCGCCGACACAATCGCCAATGTCATCGACCTCTACGACGCGGTGGCGGAGGATCGGGGCATCGCCATCGAGACCGAAATCGCCGGGCCTGCGGTGATGCTCGGCGACCGCGGCCTCCTCATCCGGATGCTCGCCAATGTCGTCGACAATGCGATCAAGTTCTCGGCTGCGGGAGGCCGGGTGCGCATCGCTCTCGGGAGCGAGGGGCCGAACCACGTCCTCACGGTCAGCGATTCCGGGCCGGGGCTGAGCGAAGACATCCGCGATCGGGCCTTCGACCGTTTCGCCCGGGGGGCGGCAACCGCGGCGGTGCCGGGTCACGGCCTCGGCCTTTCGATCGTCCGCGCCATTGCGCTTCGTCACGGCATCAAGGTCGGCCTCGAAGACGCGGCGCCGGGCCTCCGGGTCGTGTTCCTGTCGCCGGCGCTGAAGGCCTGATCAGAGTCCGCCTTCGCCGACGACGACGAACGGAGCCCAGGCAGACGGGTGGGCGAGCGTCGGGTCGTCGGTATTGTCCATGACGGCGATCATTGCCTCGCGGAGCGCCTCGGCGCGGCCGATGCCCTTTTCGGTCGTCAGGCGGGCGAAGGCCCCGGTCGTCAGCGCCGCGGCGGCATCGTCGCGGACGGGCCAGTGGGAGACGAGGATGGCGCGGGCGCCGGCGTAGAGGAAGGCGCGGGCGAGACCGGAGAGACCCTCGGCGCCGGGCGTGCCATCGCCGGCAGCGGTGTTGCAGGCTGACAGCACCACCCAGTCGGCGCCGAGTTTCAGTTGCGCCGCCTCGGAGGCGGTGAGCAGCCCGTCGTCGATGTCGGTCGCCTGTTTGGGTGGCGTGAAGACGAGAGCCGGCTCGGAAAGGCCGGTCAGTTCGCCGGTCAGGAGACCGTGGGTGGCGAAGGCGAGGATGCGGGCGTCGGACAGCGCGGCGCTCTTGACCGCCGTCTCGGTCGCATTGTCGCCAAGGGCAACGGCCTTGGCCGGATCGGCGCCAAGGGCCTCCGCCATGTGGCGAAGCTCGTTCTCGGTCGCCGGCAGGGGCTCGAGCTGGCGCACGACATCGACGTCGGCGTAGCGGCCGCGGAAATACGCGCTGGCGGCCCGCACGCCGCGGCTGGCCACCTCGACCTCGTCGCTGCCGGCTTCCGATGCGCCGGCCCGTCCCAGCAGATGAGGGCTGCCAAAGCCGCGGAAAGGTTCGCTCGCCTCGGCTTTCTTCTGGAACAGCCGGAGGGCCTTGAGGCTGGACACGGCGGGCAGGGTCGTGAGGGCGTATTTCTTGATGAGCCATGGCGTGGCACGGAGGGCTTCCGGGTCGGCGTCGTCGCCTTCCGGCGTGTCGGTGACGAGAACCGACAAGGGCAGGCTGGTAAGGGCGCCGTCGGCGACGACGAGGAGGCTGTTGGCGCCGTCGAGAACATCGGCAAGCGGGGCAAGATAGTTGACGTAGAGTTCGTGTGCCGTGGTGCGGTCGAACGGCGTGCCGCCTTCGGAGACAGCCTCGCCGAAGGCCGATTCGGTGGCGCGGGTGCTGCCCGAAGGATCGAGCGTACTGCGCAGCTTCCTAACCGCTTCGCCGAGCGCCTCAGCGCCAGTACCGACACGTGTCCAGTTCGCCTTGTCGGGACTTACCGCCCAGACGTAGCTCTCCTCGACGGTCACAAGGAACAGAAGCATCGCCTCGCCCGCCCTCAGCAGCTTCTGCACATCGGGGATTGAGAGGGGTTTCGGATTCGACAGTTCGGCGTATTCCGGGAATTTCGCGGCGAGATCGGCATCGAGGCCCGAGATCTTCGCGGCGATATCGGCAAGTTCGGTGCGTAGCCTTGCCGAGAGCGCCTGAGCGTCCGTGTCACTGCGGCCGAGGGCGTCGAGAAGCTGCTTGTCCTTGTTGCGCCATGCCTCGACGAGATCCTGGCGCTGGCGGACAATGCCGGAAAGCGCGCTGTCGCCGGTCGCAAAGCGCGCCCCCATTTGCGCCAGCGCCTGGCTTGCCGATGTGGTCAGAGCCCACTGGGCGGCCTGGAACGCTTCATCGCGAAGCGCAACCGGGTCCTCGGCGGCCGACGCCGGCAGGGCAAAGCCCAGCGCCAGGACCAATGCCACGACGGGGCGTCTCAGCAGATGCGTCAGCGTCATTCCCATTCCGGTCAGTGTCTCCCAACCGCCCCGTCGACGGCAACAAGCGGACCGACCCCGCTTGTCGCGGCCGAGGCAGGGCCATCGCCGGCCAATGCATGACCCGCCGTGACCAGAACCGCAAGGATCGCAGCGAGGCAAACCAGCGCGGCGGCGACTCCGTAGAGCGAGTGCTGACGCATCAAGGGCCTTCACCCGGCGCCCGGACGCGCCAGCGGAACTGCACGACGCCGGTCTCGCCAATGTCGCCGGTGCCGCCGGAGCGCCTGGCGCCGGTGCCGAACGCCGCGCCCTCGAGGAGATCGCGGAGAGGCGAAGCGCCACCGCCGCGATTGGCGACTTGGGTCGCAGCCGGCTGGGCAAGGTAGCGGAAGTCGGCGGGGACCGCGTCGCGCCCCTCCTGCACCACGGCGAAGAAGAGGACGCGCTCGAGGCCGATGGGGAGCGGCGCCTTCTGTTTGCGGCTCCAAGTAATGATCGGCACCGGGATGACGCGGGCCGCCTCGCCGGGCTGGAGGCGCAATCCCTCCCCCGGGCCGGCGTAGGAGACCGCCGCTTCGCCGTCGACGTAAAGGGGCGTCACGTCGATAGGTTTCTCGCCCTTGTTGCCCATGGAGAAGTAGACGACGTCGCAATGTCCGAGATCGGGCGCATCAAGTCCGTTGGCGGCGATTTCGGCGAAGGACACCGCGCCCTCCGGGATCTTGTCCCTGGGAAAAGCCGGGCAAGCAATATCGTCCGGCGCCTTGGCGTCGGCCGCCGGCGCCGGCAAAGCCGGGCGAAAGAGCCAGGCGTCGATGGTCAAGGCGCCACGCACCGCCTTGTCGTCGATGGTGTCCGAGATGCGGATGAGGTTCTGCGCCTTGGCGAGACGGGTCAGAACCTGGCTGACCCGCGCTGTCGCCTTGGTCGGATCGCTGAAAGCGGAGAGCGGGATCGAGGGCGAGCGGGCGCGGCCCTCCGTGGTCGGCGGATCGCCGCCGGGCGTGAGCCATAGGCGTCCATCTGAAATAAAGAGCCCGACGTCGGCGGCATTGCCCGGCGGGACGAAGTTGAAGGCGATGGTCTCGCCGGTCGCCGCGGCCATCTCATCAAGCGCCGCGAGGACATTGCGGCCGCCGTCGTCGCTGGCGCTGGCGGGATCGGGACGGGCAAGGGTGAAGGTGAAGGCCACCGCCGGTTCAACCAGTGTCGCAACGAGCAGCCGGCCTTTGGCGAGCCTGGCGAAATCCGGCGCCGCGAGCCCGTCATGCTCAACCGGCTCGATGCTGGCGGCAGCCGTGCCGACGTTGGTCACCCGCACATAGCCGACAATCTCGCCCTTGGGGTCGTCGGCGCGCATAAGGGCTTTCCAGCACATTGGGATCCTAAGCTTAGAATTCCACGTGGACAAGTTGTCGCG
>JADMIO010996556.1_pt1 | contig 73550 bp, 62 predicted proteins | sample 8958161 | NCBI WGS metagenome assembly JADMIO01 (sample SAMN16585339, study PRJNA669376) | soil metagenome | isolation source: Crop rotation soil | place: USA: Cullars Rotation, Alabama | collected 2011
GAGCCACGGGTGCTGTCGGGGCGACCGGTGCTGTCGGAGCCACGGGCGCGGTCGGAGCGACCGGTGCTGTCGGTGCCACGGGCGCTGTCGGGGCGACGGGTGCCGTTGGTGCGACCGGTGCCGTTGGTGCGACGGGCGCTGTCGGAGCCACGGGTGCTGTTGGTGCGACCGGTGCCGTTGGAGCAACGGGTGCTGTCGGAGCGACAGGTGCCGTTGGAGCCACGGGTGCTGTCGGAGCCACGGGTGCTGTCGGGGCGACCGGTGCTGTCGGAGCCACGGGCGCGGTCGGTGCCACAGGTGCTGTCGGGGCGACGGGCGCTGTCGGAGCGACAGGTGCGGTCGGAGCGACGGGTGCCGTTGGTGCGACTGGTCCCGCAACAGGACCGGCCGGCGGAGATCTCTCCGGAACTTATCCGAACCCAACTATCGCACTGGGAGCCGTGACCAACGCCAAGCTCGCAACTGGTGCTGTGGGCACAACCGCCATCCTTGATAACGCCGTCAACAGCGCAAAGCTAGCGGTGGGCGCAGTAGGTACGACAACCATCATCGACGCAAACGTCACCACGGCCAAACTTGCCGATGGAGCCGTCAATTTCGCCAAACTGGCCACCGGAGCTGTTGGCACAACAACTGTGATCAACAACACAATCAACTTCGCGAAGCTGACAGTGGGTGCAGTAGGCACGACGACCATCATCGATGCGAACGTCACCACGGCCAAACTTGCCGATGGAGCCGTCAATTTCGCCAAACTGGCCACCGGAGCTGTTGGCACGACAACTGTGATCGACAACACACTCAACTTCGCGAAGCTGACAGTGGGTGCAGTAGGTACGACGACCATCATCGATGCAAACGTCACCACGGCCAAACTTGCCGACGGAGCCGTTAATTTCGCCAAGTTGTCCACGGGCGCTGTGGGTACGACTTCAATTGCAACTGGGGCTGTCGGCACAACGGCGCTCGCGAATCTACCAAAGGTACGCGCATTTCATAACGCAGCGCAAACTATCGCAAACAATACAGAGACAATCTTAGCATTCAACAGTGAACGCTACGACTCCGATACTATTCATGATCTTGCAACGAATAATTCGCGCCTCACATGCAAAACGACCGGAACTTATCGCATCCACGCCAACGTTGCGTTTGCTTCAAACGCGACAAATGGTACTACACGAAGAGTATCCCTGTTGCTCAATGGCGCGACTATCATCGCGCGCAATTCAGTTGTGAACATAGATACCAATACAGTCGAAACCGACATGGAAGTTTCGACAACATATGCACTCTCGTCGGGCGACTTCGTTGAAGTCCGTGTATTACAGGCATCCGGGGGTAATTTGAACGTTCAAAGCGCTGGCAACTACTCTCCAGAGTTCTCCATGGAATACGTCCCGTAAATCGACGACTCGTTCATTGCTCCGTTCCAGTAACCACACCCCTCGCAAAAGGCCACATGGCTCTCTCACTAAACGCCACTCGGATACAGCGTCGTTAACGCCGCTTGACGCACATCCTTCATTTTGCAGAGGGGTTACTCTTACGAAGGTTTCAGGCTTGCCCAGCTTTCTCGCCGTCTGCCGCAAGACCTCCCCAAGATAAAGGTAAGCGTTCCAGCAACCCCATTTGCAAAATGATTGAAGGATGTGCGAGGCTGTGCCGTGGGCGAACCCTGGCACGAGGGAAGGCAGGTGCGCGCGATCCAGAGCGCAGCAGGCGATGGACGGCTCTGGTTTCGGAGTGGCGCTCCGGCGGAGCGAGCCAGGCGGCGTTCTGCCGCGACCGGCAGGGGCCGGGAACACGACGCCAGCGGCGCGTCGTTGCAGCGGCTGTACCGGCCAGGAGCGGCAACGGCTTCACGCCGTGCGTGTACTCGCTTCGCAGACTTGCGCATTTGAAGTGCAGTTGCGCGGCGGTCACACTCGCGCTCGGTGCGCATCTTCATTGCCTCGGAAGCCACCGACATGCGCCGCTCTTTCGACCGCCTGGTCGAGATGGCGCGTTCCGTCGTCGGCCAGGATCCGCTCGCCGGACATTTCTTCGTTTTCTTCAACCGTCCGCGCGACCGCGTCAAGAGTCTGGTCTGGGAACGCGGCGGACACACGCTGAGAGCAGATCAACGCGCGTGCCCCGTGTGCGGCGAGACGATGCAGCCCTTCGGCGAAGAGACTTCCGAACAGCTCGCGAGCATTCCGGCGCGGATTTTCGTCAAGCAGCACGCGCGCATCAAGTACGCCTGCAAAAAGTGTGAATGTGTCCATTGATCGCCGACGTACCCGACAAGGTCATCGACAAAGGCTTGGCCGACGCCGGGCTGCTGGCCGAGATCGCCGTGCAGAAGTTCGGCGACCACCTGCCGCTTATCGGCAGGAGCAGATTTTCGCGCGCGATGGAGTCCATCTCCCGCGCTCGACGTAGTGCGCGTGGATGGGCGTGGTGGCTCAACTGCTGGAGCCGGTCGTGACGTGGATGAAAGGCGACCTGCTCAATCAAAAAAGCTGCACGCGGACGACACCACAATCCGCGTGCAGGATCCCGGCGCGCACAAGACAAAGACGGCGCGTCTGTGGGTGTACGTCGGCGACGACGAGCATCCCCACACGGTCTTCGACTACACGCGCAGCCGCAGCCGCGACGGTCCGGCGGGATTTCTGGAAATATAGTGGCTACCTGCAAGCGGACGCGTTCGGCGGGTGCGACTGCATCTACGCGGGCAAGACGGCGGTCGAGGTGGCGTGCTGGGCGCATGCACGCAGGAAATTCTTCGAAGCGCAGGACAGCGACGCGCGAGCCGACGAGGTGCTGCTGCTGATCGCGGATGTACGCGGTCGAAAAAGTGGCGCGCGAGTATTCCCCCAAACTGCGCAGAGAAGTGCGGCAACTGAAAACGGCGCCGATCCTGGCGCGCATCGGACATTAGCTCGATACCCGCGTTCGGGAAAACGACGTGCTGCCCAAGAGCGACCTTGGCGCGGCGGTCCGCTATGCGCGCAACCAGTGGCGCGCGCTGACGCTTCATCGAAGACGGCATTCTTTCGCCCGACAACAACGCCGCGGAGAACGCGTTGCGCCCGGTCGTGCCGGGCCGCAAGAATTATTTATTCGTCGGCAACGACGCCGGCGGAAAACGAGCCGCGATTCTTTATTCGCTGATCGAAAGCTGCAAGCGCCACGGTATCAATCCGGTCCTGTACTTGACCGCCGTGCTGTCGAGCATCGCGACTCATCCTGCCAGCCGCGTCGCCGACCTGGCCCCCGCCAACTGGAAATCCGCAACTCCGGCCTGAGCCGTGCCGTGCCGTGCCGTGCCAGTTTAAGAAATCGTTGCGGTGTAGTTGGCGGAACGCTTACAGATAAAGCGAAAAGCTTTTTCCGCGCGTAATTTTCTTGGGGCGCCGCAATGAATCCAACGGTAACTAATGCGAAAACTTAAGTATGAGCCCATTCCGTTAGGGTATCACTTGAGTTCGAGTATCTTCAACCGCTTGGATTTCACGCAACCGGGCAATTGCTTCAGCATGATTCGGATTCAGGCGAAGCACTGCATTGAAGGCGCCGGAGGCTTCCAGCCACTGTCCAGTGCTCTGTTTGACCAACCCGAGATTGTATTGGGCCTGCCAGAATGTGTTGTCTGCCCCAATTGAGTCCCTAAAGAATTTCTCCGCCTCGTTAAGTCTACTTTGGGATCGCAAACTTAGACCATGATTGTTCAATGCGTTTGCCAGCAAATAGTGCGCTTGGGTGTTCTTCGGGTTAAGCAATAATGACGTTTCATAGTGCTTGGCTGCTTGATCAAACTCTCCAATGACGTCGAGAACCAAGGCAAGGTTAAAGTGGGCTTGCCAATAATCAGGTTTAACCTTGATTGCCTCACGAAACACCTTGGCCGCCTCCTTGAATTTTTCGCGCTCTCGTAATGCCAGCCCCAAGTTGTTGCAATTGTTAGCAGCATTGTACTGAGCAGCTGGATCGTCGGGATTGCGGATAAACGCGTCGTAACTCGCCTGTGCGGCTTCCACCAGTGTCTCCTGTTGATGGTTAATGGATTCAACCATCTTGTATACTTCAGCCAACTGCTGAACCGCGGGCGTGAAGGTGGGTAGGTATCTTACCGATTCCACGAGGTGCACCGCTGCTTTGTCCCACTTTTTGTCGGCGATTTGTTTGATTGCGATACTATACTCGCAGTGCGACAGCTGTTCTTTGGCGGGCTGATATTCCGGGTTGATATTCAGAACAGCCATGAATTCGCTTGCTGCTCCTTCGTTACGCCCGGTTTGTGCTAGCACCAGTCCGAGATTAAAGTGCGCCTGCCAAAACTTTTGATCATGAAGGAGTGCGGAGCGAAAGCTGCCTTCGGCATTTCCTAGATCCCCAGCCGTTCGGAGATGTAGGCCATAACTATTGTGGGCATTGACAACCTGCGGAATCGCCTCCATGTAACTTGGATTCAACGCACGAGTCCTTTCGTATTGCGCGATTGCCTCGGATAACTTGCCCTGCGCTTCGAAAATCAGACCCAAGTTGTAAGCAGCTTGCCAATACAGTGGGTTGAGCTGAAGGGCCTGTCGAAAGTGCTTCTCGGCCATGTCAAGCTTTTGCTGGTTGCGGTACTCCAAACCAAGATTGTTGTGCGCCCGAGGATTGCCGGGTTGTAGCTCAACGACGTCCGTCCACATCGCGAAAGCGCTATGATAGTCGGAGTTACGACGAATGGTCAACGTGATGTATGGGACAAGAACAAATGCCAGCATGCCCACCGCAAGTAGCGTTCGTCTGCGCTCCGCTATTGAAAAACGACTAACAAGCCACTGCATCAGAATGTGTCCGCCCACCACTATAGCAACGATGATTGAGACAAGAGGAACATACATTCGATGCTCTACAATTGTGTCCGGACGCGGAACGATGCTGGAAGAAGGACCAATGCTCAAAAAAAACCATGTGCCCACAAAACCCCAGGCGGGTGCAACCCGAAGCGCGACCACCGATGCTAGACCAAGTGCAACGATCAGAAGCGCGTAAGGAAGTGTACTCTTGAATTGCACGTTGACGGGCGCGACATAGTCAAGACAAAGCGGATTTGGCCATATAGAAAGCCGTAGGTAATGAGAAATTGCTTCAAACTGTGTCAGAGCGTATTCCAGCTTCGTCATTCTTCCGCCCGCACCGTCGGCCATCGCGCCACGGCTGCCTACATCCACCCCGATCCCAGAGTTGTCACTTATAATCCGCGCGAGACCACCGACATTCACTATCCAAACCCATGCAATTCCTAAATACAATAGGGCGTGTCGCTGAAACATCTCCTTAAATGACCTGCTGACGAAGACCCTGTCGTAAATCGCAATAGCGATGGGCATGCCAATCATATGAGGCTTGGAATCCAGACCTAAAATACAGGAGAGTATGGCCGCGATATGCCACCAATGCCGGCGCAATGAGTATTGACCACGAATGAAAAAGTAGAGTGCCAGAAATTGAAACATCCCCATGAGCGATTGGGAACGCTGGATCACATAGGTAACGGACTGCGTCTGCAACGGATGTACGATGAAAATCAATGCCACAGCGAATCCAAGATGGTGCGAGGAACTTCCGAACTTCTCTCGCATCCGATCGGTCAGCAACGTGCGCCGCACAATGCCAAAAATCGCCAGTGACGAACCGATGTGAATCGTCAGGTTTGTGACGTGAAAACTCCATGTTTCCTGACCGCTGATTTGGTCGTTAAGCAATAATGTCAATCCGACAAAATAACGTCGCCCTGCCATCACAAAGAGATTTAGGTACTCAAGTGGTGCGAACGAGAAGCTATTCCGCTCGCAAATACATGGGATATCATCTAGCAGAAACACTCCTCTAAAACTGTTGGAGTACGTCGTACAACCAATAAAGATAATTAACAGCGCATAGAGGAAGAGTTTCCTCCCATCTCGCTCTAAGGTCGTGTGTGTCGGTGTAGGTCCCATTGAACGTGTGCTCGTCAATCCCGAGTCGTCAATAGAATGTACCATAGGTCCCGTGGCATTTGGGGCTGTGGGCTTTTTCCGCTTGTTGCTCATGAGCAGAGAGTCGCGCTATGAAGACCGATACTTGACCGAATTGAACATATCACAATGTAACATGAACGTCCTTCACTAGCAAGACGTTTGGCGTCGAGACTCAGCGAGTCCGCGTGCTCCTAATTGCGATCCCATTTGACCTTGTAGTTGATGAAGGCGCTGAAGAGGCCGATCTGATCAGCGGGGAGGATGACGATGGTGCGGGACTTCGAGGCCACGAGCCCATTGGCGTCGGTGACTTTGAGCGTGGCAATATACGATCCGGCGGCGGTGTACACACGCGAGTGGATCTGGCCCGCGCCAAATGGCGAGCCGTCGCCGAAGTTCCACCTGTAGCTGGCGATGGCGTTCTGCGGATGCGTGCTGAACGAGGTGTCGAAGGCGAGCGGCTGGCCCACGAAGCCGACGACGTCCGTCGTCGTGAATCGCGCGGTTGGACCTTCGTTGAACGCAAACACGTGAATGCTGATTGTCTTGTTCGCAGATTTGGCGCCCTCGCTGTCCGTGACGAACGCGGTGACCACGAACGTTCCCGGACTGGAATAGCGTGCGATGTCGAGACCGCGAGTCCGCTCGAAGTTGCTCCGTCGCCGAAGTTCCACGAACAGGTAGTGGGGTCGCTGTCCGCGTCCTTGCCGTCCGCCGTGAAGCCGATCGCCTGGCCCACGAACACACTCAAGGGCGACGCGGAGATGCTGATTTCGGGAGCGGCGTTGGGGACGCGAAAAGTAAACGAGTCGGTCCAGCAAATGTACTGTTGGACGTATACGACATATTCGGCGGCGTTCCTGTGAGCGTATCGTTGGAAGGTGGCGACAACACCGTGAAACTCGGGGTGTCGATGGAATCGGTCGTCAATGGGACGGCGAGCACCGCTCCCGAATGGGTGCTGACAGTTTTTGCTAGGGCCTGCGGCCGGGGGTCGAATATCTGCGTGGTTAAGCTTGTCGTACTTCCCGAATGAGACTAACAGAAAATTGGTGATAGTAGTGGAGTAAATCCTCCTCCCTTTGCGGCGGCACAGTCCGCCAGAAGGGGTCGTTATGCAGGAGGAAAGTACCAATCGCCCGTCGTCGGGTGTTGAAGGAGCAGCAGGCCTTGGTGAGCTAGGAAGGCCACCCGATCGGCAAGAACTGTTAAGCGCCCAGGCCGAAGCCCTGAATCGTCCGAGCATGTTCGATGAGCATGCCGCGGCACGTGCACGGAAGGACCCATCCATGACGAAGAAGTGCTGAACGACCTGGTTGAGGATGCGTTGACGCCTGGGCCTGAAATGGACGAAGAGGCCATCAGTCCGACGCGGTTACTGGCAGGTCGACGGAAGGGCAGTTCGGTCAAAGGCAAGAAGCTCCTCAAGCCGGAAGACGGGGAGCGGCTGGTACTGACTCCACAGCAGCGGCTGTTGTTGCTGGACACGTGGCGCCGGAGCGGACTGCCGGCCGGCGACTTCGCCACACTGGTCAAGATCTCCAAACACTCCTTATATGCCTGGAAGAAGGCCTTCGACGAAGAAGGTCCGGCGGGGCTGATGGACAACCCGCGTGGCGGCCCGCGCGGCATGAAACTTCCCGAGCTGACCCGGCGCACGATCCTGATGCTGAAGGAGGCCAACCCTTCGTGGGGATGTCAGCGGATCAGCGACATGCTGCTGCGCGGTCCGGCGTTGTCGGCAAGTCCTTCCAGCGTGGCGAAGGTATTGCATGAGGCCGGCTATCAGCTCGTCAATGAAAGTACACAACCGCATCCCGACAAAGTCCGATCGTTCGAGCGGGCGAAACCCAACCAGCTTTGGCAGTCGGATCTGTTCACGTTCGTCTTGAAGCGACAGAATCGCAGGGTCTATCTGGTCGCCTTTATGGACGACCACAGCCGCTTCATCACTTCTTACGGACTGCACGCCAGTCAGTCAGCGATGCTGGTGCTGGAGTGCCTGCGCGCTGGCATCGCCAGTTACGGCTCACCGCAGGAAGTGCTGACGGACATCTGTCCGGGGGGATAGCTGTGGCTCGAGGTCGTCCATCGTTGGGGCCGGCACTGGCCGATAAGGTCGAAGGCTCCGAGCAAGCCAAGGTACGTCTGAAGATCATCCTGCAAACCATCGCCGGCGAAATGAGCGTCGCAGATGCCTGCCGGCAACTGGCTTGAGCGAAGCCCGCTTCCACGAGTTGCGGTAGCAGTGGATGCAGGATGCGTGTGCTGCGCTTGAACCCAAGCCGGCGGGGCGCCCGAAGGAAATGACCGTGGAAGCGGAACTCGAACTGCTGCGGCTCCATCGTGAAAACAAGAATCTTGAGAGGCATCTGCGTGCCGCACAGATCCGCGAAGAAATCGCCATTGCAATGCCGCACGTGCTACAGCCCAGGAAGGATGAGCCAGACGCTCAAAAAAAGTAGATCTGACAGGTCTGTCACGCTCGGCATTGCGGCGGGAGAAGCAGCACACGCAGCGCATGGAACTTTTTACGACCATCGTCAACAGGCCAAAGTCCAGGCGGCGCGGACCGTTCGCCCAAGAACGCAGACTCGATATGGAACGAACAGTTAAAATGTCCGCGGTGGCCTTCCTGCGCTGGGACCGTTCGACAGGCGCCAGCTCCGCAGAGACCGCCCACTTGCTGCGCATGCGCTCGTCCACGCTCACTGCCTGGCGCCGGCTCTGGTTCTCTGATCGCTTGAGACCGCAGCCGCGCGGGCCGCGCATCGAACCGATCGATGCCGCCGAACGTGAACTCCTCAAGGCAATCTTTTACCTGGCCGGACCTGGGATCAGCGTCGCCACTCTTCGCGACATCTTCCCCGACCGTCCGCGTGCCGAACTCGAATGGCCCAGATTAAAATGTGCCGGATAGTATTTCAAGTCATAGGCGATTGCCTTTCGGAAATTGCTCTCCGCATTTAGAAGATCTCCTTCATTACGAAGCTTCAGACCGACGACGTTGCAAGCCTCAGGAAGGATCATCAATACGTAGGATCCTTGACCATATGCGATCATTCGTTCGTAAAGTTCGATCGCTTCCTCAGTGCGGCCAGCCGCATGAACAACGAGCCCAAGGTTGAAGGTAGCCTGCCAGTATCCTGGATTTATGCGAAGAGCTTCGCGAAATTGCCGCTCTGCCGCAGAAAGCTGATTGGCATTCCGATATTGTGCGCGCGCGGATTGTTGGGTCGCTTGTTGACAACATCTGTCCACATTGTCAACCCGCTCTGGTAGTCGATGTTACGACGGTACGTAAGTGACCAAACAAAAGCACTATCACCAATGCAAAAACCCATCCCGCATAATATATGCGGCATCGCCAATAAACTCCCATCTGCGCGCAGCGACGAACAATCAACCAATGGGCACACAGAACGATTCCAGCAATGACAGCAATTAAGGGAACGTACATTCGGTGTTCGACGAGTACATCCGGTCGTGCAATGAGACTGGAAGATGGACCAATATTCAGAAAGAACCACGTACCCACAAAACCCCCATGGCGGCGATTTTATTACGGCAAAGACGGACGCTAAGCCAAGTGGAACAATGATCAGTGCGTACGGGATTACTTCGCTAATTTCCTTGACGGCTGGCCATGTATAGTCGAGGCATAACGGATTTGGCCAAAATGATAGACGAAGGTACCAAGTGACCATTTCAAATTGTGAGAGCACATACTCGCTCGTGCCCATGCCTGCAGCGATTCCTTCCGAGTTTGCCCCTCGACCGCCTATATCTAAGGCTCCGGTAAAAAACATGAACCTGGCTAGATCACCCACATTGAATATCCAACACCCAAGCATACCAAAATAATACAGTTTGTGCCGCTGCCACATTTCCCTAGCGGAACGGCTGAGAAAGACACGATCATAGATTAGCAAGGAAAGGGCATACCGACGAGATGCGGTTTGATTATCGAGAGCAAAGATACAACAAAGCACCGACGCCAGATGCCACGGCAACCTTACGCCAGCGGACCACCCACGAATAAAGCAATACAACGCCAAAACCTGGAACATACCCATCATTGATTGACAACGTTGAATGACATATATCACCGACTGAGTTTGCAGCGGATGGACCGTGAAGAGCAACGCGATAAGCAAGGCCAGCATGGCTGCATGCTCAGCGTAATGCGAGCGTAGGCGCGCGCTCATCAAGGTTCGTCTGGTGATACCGAAGATCGCAAGTGCCGAGGTTAGATAAACTATTAGATTGAAGGCATGATAGCCCCAAGGCCTCAATCCGTTAACGCGGTCGTTAAGAAGCAGCGAAAGCGACACAAGATAGCGGGCGGCCGGCGGTAACAAAACACTTGAAATACTCCTTTGAATCTAGCGTAATATTACTCTTGTTTAAGATCCATGTGTCGTCAAGATGGAACACCCCTTCAAGCTGTTTTGGTAAGCGAGGAGCCCAGTGCCAACAATGCACGTCGCCAAGAAAATTGTCTTTGTTGAAACCCGATGATCGGCACCTATGTCACCGATTTCGTAGTGCGTTCCTGGCGCAGATGGGCTTACTTCGGAGTGACTTGCGGCGGACGGAGCGGTTGCGCCGACACCAGTTAGCGGCTTCGCTCGGAGGTGGCGCGTTTTTTTCTTTTGCCCATGTGGAAGAGCTTCCACCTTCTGACGATGCCATCTTTGTTCTCAATAGGACGTTGCTGACACTTAGTTCTTAATTAATACTTCGCATTTCTGAGAAAACCACCGCAAGGGCAGGCTAATATTGGCTCCGAGCTAATGATCATTCTGTGCCCAAGGCAACCAAGCTACCCCGGTTGTAAACCAAGACCATGGTCCCGACGTGTCTATATAGCAATCTATAGTGCGACTCCGAAATTCATTCAAGGTTTTATCTTCTTACGCCAACCCATCGCCCAGTTGCCGCAACGCCTCGCCGCGCTTCTGAGACGCTCGGCGCTTAAGCATGTTCGAACTGACAATTTTAGGATCGCAACGTTGGGCTTCGCGAATTTCTGTCTCGTCTGCCTGCTCATAAAGCGCCTGTGAGCGGCTCAATGACTGCCTCATGAATTCACTCATCAACAACCGATATTCGATGTCGATGTCGTGTTCCTGATCATGGGGTTCAAACGTCCACGAGATCGTAGCTGTGGCATCCTGCAGGTCAGCTTGGTCAGAAAATCCAACGCGCTGAACAGCAGTTGAATGCGGCTGGGGCAAATGGTTACTATTGACTTCTGTTGGACGGTTCCATTCATACTTCATGCCATCACTAGATGCTTGCTGCCCGGTCAGCACGATAGAGTAGTAATGAACTCCCAGCTCCACGCAGGTCTGGTTGATCAGCGTGATCACCTCGACTAATGACTGGGAAAGCTCGAGCTTCTCCTTCTGCATCGCCACGAAGTAGTTCGCGATCAGAAAATGTGGCCGACTCTCGCGGACGCTGGTTAACGACGAAATGTAGCCGCAGATGTGCAGTAGCATTCCCAGCATGATACCAGATGCAAGCATCATGACGCCCGCCATCCCTCGGTATTGAATTAGAGTATAGATCACGATGCTGCTTGTCGCCGCCGTGATCCCGACGGCAAAAAGGCACACGTGGGAAACCTTCCACCCTTTCTGCAACAGCCGGTGGTGAATATGTCCTCTGTCCGCACTGGAGATTGATTTTCCAGCCAATACTCGCCGCAGCACCGAGAGGGTCACTTCTAGTAGAGGGTAGATCGCGATCATTGTTGCCAATGGTAAATGGTACAGGAATGGCTCTGGGATATCTATCCTGGCGGCATTCTCGACTCCGAAGGCGTCTTTCTGTCCCAAGGAGACCAGCATTGTCGCAACAAGCATTCCGATTCCGATACTACCCGCATCACCCATATAAATACGCGCCGGTTTCCAATTGAAATACATGAATCCCAAGACTCCACTGGCTCCGGCCAGCGCCAGCCATAGCACTGCAGTATCGCCTAGAAAGTTGGCCGCCACTGCTATGGCGATAAAAACTCCGAAGCCGACCGTCCCGGCAAGTCCGTCGATGCCATCGATCAAGTTCATACCGTTGATCACGCCCAACATCCAACCTATTGTCAATACGATTCCGACATGTGAAAGCGCGAATCCCTGAACCGGCGGAAGCGACAGCACGTTAAAACGGTAACCCAGGAGGACAAACACTGAGACAATGCACAACTGTCCAGTCAATTTGTAGCGCGCGCGGATTTGTAATGTGTCATCGACGATTCCGAGAAGCACCGCTGCAAGGCTCGACGCAATGATAAACGTGAGCTTGTCGGTTTGTGCCTTCGAACTCAGCAGCTCGGCGCTGAGGTTCCAAAATGCCACACCTACAACCGTGACGAATCCTAGAAAGATTGCGATTCCGCCCAAGTATGGAACAGGCTGCTTGTGAATCTTCCGATGTGCCGGATTGTCAACAAGGTTCAACGCAAGAGCGATCCTGCGGAGCAACGGGGTGGAAACCGTGGCGACGAGTAACCCCGCACCGCAAAATTTCAGGACATTTTCCCACGATAGCATTATCGACCCAACCTTTCACCGCCACCCAATTGTATGTCCATGCTCCGTATCAACAAGCTAATACAGCACGCCTTGTCATACTGTGACTCCTTCGCTCAATTTGGTTCCCACAAATTACTAAGAGCGATTACAAGACATCGAATCGCAGGTTCTTGGGATCCTCATCGAGAGAATATCATAGGCTCCAATAAACGATATCGGAACGAATCGATATGGCTGGCAGCATGGATTTCACATCGAGCAGCAAGGCGCCTTTCCTCAGCTTCGCCTGCAATAGCTCAGGCTTCATCTCACGATATTTTTTGTGTGCGACGGCGATGATCATGGCGTCGAGATCCGCGAGCTGCTCCCAGTCGCTGAGCTTGATGCCGTACTCGTGCTGCGCGTCCTCGGTGTCGGCCTGTGAGTCATGGACTAGTGGCTCGATGCCGTACTGGCGCAATTCGGCGATGATGTCCGGCACGCGGCTGTTGCGCAGATCAGGAACGTCCTCTTTAAAGGTGAGTCCCAGCAGGCCGATGCGCGCGCCGCGGGCGGGAATGTTCTCACGCGCGAGCAGCTTGATCAGGCGCTGCGCGATGTACGAGCCCATGCCGTCGTTGATGCGGCGGCCTGCCAGGATCACCTGCGGGTGATAGCCAAGCTCCTCGGCCTTGGTCGTGAGATAGTACGGATCGACGCCGATGCAGTGGCCGCCGACGAGGCCGGGCTTGAAGGGCAGAAAATTCCATTTCGTTCCGGCGGCGGCGAGGACGTCGCGCGTAGAGATGTTCATGCGTTCGAAGATCATGGCTAGTTCATTCATCAGCGCGATGTTGAGATCGCGTTGCGTGTTTTCGATCACCTTCGCAGCTTCGGCGACCTTGATCGACGGCGCGCAGTGCACGCCCGCGGGCACGACCGCCTTGTAGACGCTCGCGACGCGCGCCAGCGTCGCGGCGTCTTCGCCGGAGACAACCTTCGTGATGCGCTCCAGCGTGTGCTCCTTGTCACCCGGATTGATGCGCTCCGGCGAATACCCCAGCTTGAAATCGACGCCGCGTTTGAGGCCCGAGACACGCTCGATCACAGGACCGCAGATCTCTTCGGTCACGCCCGGATACACGGTCGATTCGAAGACCACGACGCTGCCGGAGGTGACGACCTTCCCGACGAGCTCCGAGGCGCCGATCAGCGGCTGCAGGTCAGGGCGCTTCTGCGCGTCGATCGGCGTGGGCACCGCGACGATGAAGAACGTGCACGCCTTCATGTCGGCGACGTCCGAGCTGAACTTCATCGCAGAGCTCTGCAGATCTTCAGGCGAGACCTCACCGGTGCGATCGATGCCACGGCGCAGGGATGCGAGTTTCTTCTCCGAGATGTCGAAGCCGATCGTGCCCTCGAATTTCCGTGCCACAGCCATGGCCAATGGCAGGCCAACATATCCGAGCCCTAAGACTGAAATTTTCTCCGGCATCTTAGGACTCCTCTCGTTCCACATCGGACGTCCGCCGGTCATCTTTCACGGGCCTCACGGCCAGTTCACGCCGGCGCTGAAGTTCATCTAAGCTTCCATGGGCCTCATGCAGTATCGGCAACTCCCAAAAATGAGGATCAATAGCTTGAGTTAGTCCTTCTCAAAGCACTGCGCCTGCAGTTCATCGACTTCCCAAGCTTCCCAAATTTCGCTCCGTGTCAGCATATCAACCAGAACGACGGCCCTCTTGTTGGCAAAGGCGCCTTTCGGAATCGCCTTGAAACTTCCGGATTCGAAGGGAAGCCACCGACCGCCGTGTGCCAGCGTTGATTGAAGTTCGAAAGCCAATAGCGCGTTGAAAGATCCGATCCCGCCCGCGATTGATCCCGCGATTGATCTTCTCGTCGATTCTTCCTTCAACCCTTGACATACTGCGTAATTATTGCTGTCTCCGAAAACGAGTATGTTCGCGTCTGGATCATCCGTGTATGTTAACAGCCCGTCTGCAGTCTCCCGCCAGACTGAATATCCCCCGACCGTCTTTTCGATCGGCATCCAGTCGAATGAGTATTTCATTTCGCCTTTGATGCGAACGATACGCGAGGTGCCTTCGGGATTGACGTAGCGCCTCAGATGTACGGCGGTTTGCCTGGCTGCTATTTCAATGCCAGCCGGCGCCCAATGGTGGTCCTCGAAGTACAACGGGTCCGCGTGCTCTTGTCTGGAATGTCGCAGGTACTCGGGCAACAAGTCCACAACCTTGATGCCGGCATCAGTGAGGTCAAGAATAAATTTTCGCCATTGAGGCGCAACGATACCTTCCTCGGGAATATCTTTCGATGCCAGAATCAGGTTCGGGTTCCCGATTGATTTCAGCGGAATCGGTACGTAAATCAACGCAATTCCGTGACGATTCAATTGTTGTGAAAAGGAACAAATTTGATCAACGTTAGTACGTACAATACCTCCGAATCCTTTGCGCTTCAGCTTCAGCGGCGACCTCAGCCCATTGAAGTAGACGTCTTTGTGATAACCGTATTTTTCATGGCCAACCTGAAACTGGGTGTATATCGCGTAACCTTCAATGACAGTTCTGAATGTCTCTTGCTTGCCGATCCATGATTCCCAGGTCCCCCCGCCAAGGCGGTTTAGCTCCTCCCGAATCCCATCGCCGACTTTTGTCATTAGCATGTCAGAATCTATTGTCAGCATCGTTGTTTCTTTGCGTTCAAATCTGCCCTTTGGTAGCATCGAAACTTCGGCAAGGAAGAAGAACGGAGCGTCGGGTGCGACAATTAAATCAGATCGTTGGATTTCCAGGATTTGCTTGCCCACCTGTTCCGGGGCGATTGGGATTCCGCTGATTATTTCTCCAGTCTGAATTCCTGACTCCGCCGAGAGCTTGGAATTGCGAAACGCCCAGATCCCCAGCACGACTTGCACTCCTTCAGCCGGCCCCTTCCCGCCCTTAGGTGTCTTGATCACTGCTGCCCGCACTGTGCGAATGCAATCCGAATATGGACTGGTCTTGGGGTCCGGAACTGCCGAGGTCTCGAGAACGGCGAAGTGGGAGAAACCTAGGCTAGGTCCTCTTTGACGGCCGTAGAAGATTTCGGTCAAGGCAATAGATTCGAACACTGAGGTCGTCGATCGAATTTGCGTCAGTTGCTGATTTTGAACCTCCAGCTCGGATTGGAGCTTGTCCAATGCCTGCCTCTGCCTTTCGGATTGTAACTGCAGGCTGACCATCACTTGCTTGAACGAATCTAGCTCGGGAGAACTGGCTGGCACGTCCTTGATACCAAGTACTAAGCGCAGACATCGCCGAACTTCATTGCGTAAGGTTCCATTCAACGACACGACAACAACAATGGTCACGAGGAATCCAGCTGCTAGAATGAATCGAGGATTGTGTCGACTACGAGAGGTTATATGCACTTCTGAGTCCAAGCAGACTGTTTATTAATCTTGGGGAGCTAATTGAAAAGGTCAAGTCGATTATGTTGCAAGTTTCGAAGAAGTCGGGAACATGGGGATCGGCCCACAGATCTTCGCGGGGAAACCATGGTTTTCAGCTCCCATGTCTTCATCTACTATTTTCTTCCCGTGGCACTGCTGGTTTACTATTCGCTCTACAAGGCGCCTCAGCGCTGGCGCAATCTATCGCTGGCTTTCATGGGCTATGTCTTCTATGGCTGGGCCAATCCGAAGTTCATTGCACTGATGTTCGCAACGACATTTCTGGATTGGCTATTGAGCCTGGTCGTTGCCTACGGCTCGTGCCGGTTTTGGAAGGACTGGGGAGCAACGGTCGTTCCGCTGGAAAAAGATGCGAGGCGCAGCAGGGTTCAGCATACGGCAATGGTCCTCTCTGTTGTGTCGAATCTGGCCATGCTCGGCTTCTTCAAGTACTTCAACTTCGGCATCGATACTTACAACGAGATGGTGATCGCGCTGGGCATGGAAGCCTGGCAATGGGATACGTTCTTCCGCGTCGTGCTGCCGCTGGGAATTAGTTTCTACACGTTTCAATCGCTGAGCTACATCATCGACGTCTATCGCGGCGATGCGAAGGCCATGCGTAACTTCATCGACTTCTCCTGTTTCGTGTCGATGTTTCCTCACCTAGTCGCGGGGCCGATCCTCAAATTCTCGTACCTTGCCGACCAGTTGGAGAATCGCACGCTCTCGCTGGAGAAGTTCGCGCGCGGCGTTTCGTTCTTCTGCGTCGGTATGGCTAAGAAAGTCCTGATCGCAAACCCCTGCGGAAAAATCGCGGACACCGTGTTCAACGCGTCATCCGCCGGCGCCATTGACTCGTGGTACGGCATCATGGGCTACTCATTTCAGATCTATTTCGACTTCAGCGGCTACTCGGACATGGCGATTGGACTGGGGTTGATTCTGGGCTTCGTCTTTGCGAAAAACTTCGATGCGCCATATCGTGCGGAGTCGATCACCGAGTTTTGGAGACGCTGGCACATTTCGCTTTCTACGTGGCTGCGCGAGTACCTTTACATTCCGCTCGGCGGCAACCGCAAGGGTAAGGCGCGGATGTACTTTAACCTGATCTTGACCATGCTACTGGGCGGGTTGTGGCATGGGGCTGCGTGGAACTACATCATCTGGGGCGGCATTCACGGTGGGATGCTCGCCTTCGAGCGGGCGCAAGGCAAAGACAGCCTGTATCGGCGCCTGCCACTGGCGTTGCGCGTAGCCATAACGTTCCTGACAGTGATGATCGCCTGGATTTTCTTCCGAGCGCAGGACCCTTTTCATGCGGGAACCTTTCTGGCCAACATGATTGGATTCGCAGCGACTCAGGACGGCGCGGCGATGTTGGGTGGGCTGCTATACCAGCCGTACTATGTGTTCTCTTTTGCGCTGGCGTGCGGAATCGTCTGGACCGCGCCCGACACTTGGAGTTGGACCCGCCGCATCACCTGGCCGAAGGTCGCGAGCTGCATGTGTCTTTTGTGGGTGTCGCTGATCGTATTGGCGACGCAGGAATATAACCCGTTTATTTACTTTATCTTCTAGTGAGGTTACTTCCATGGCTGAGGCAAAGCAGGGAGAATCGACAAATGCTCGTGTCGTCGCCGCTCCTTACAACAAGGGCAGCCGCGAGGAAGAGGCTGAACTCTCGCTTAAGCGCACGGATATTTCGCGGCCGATGGCGTGGGCACTGTGCCTGGGATTCTTGCTGACGATCCTTTCCGAATGCGCCATCCAGCACGTGGTCGAAGTACGCCGCAATCTACGCATTCGCGACAAGGAGGCTGCGGCGGGCCGCGAGGAATTGAGTCCGCTGTTGCCCCACGTGTACAGCATCACCTCACTGCTACCGTCGCTGGACGACATTCGCAAAGCCCACGGCGCGGCCGACTGGTCGAATCTGCTGCCGTCAGGGAAAAGGCTCGCAACCTTCGAGAAGCGGCTGGAAGAGGATTCCGAGATCGTCAAGTTCTGTCGGCCGCTGGCGCAGAGCTTGCTCATCCGCGCTGGCGCCGGTAACGAGAAGGCATACTGTGGCCGCAACGGTTGGATGTACTTTCGGCCAGAGGTCGATTTCCTGACGGCTGAGGGATTTTTGAATCCGCACGTACTGAGAAATCGTGAGCGTAGCGACGCTGACCTGGTGCAGCCGGACCCGCGCAAAGCGATTCTGCATTTCAACAAGCAACTCGCCGGGCGCGGCATCACATTGATCGTCATGCCCATGCCGTCGAAGGCGGTCGTACATCCAGAGAAATTCTCTTCCCGCTTTGAGCAATACACACAGCCGCTGCAGAACTCATCGTTTGAACAGTTCAAGAAAGAGCTTAGCGATAACGACGTGCTTGTCTTCGACGCTGGCTCGATGCTGGTGGATCGCAAGCTGCGTAGCGGCGAAGCGCAGTTTCTCGAGACGGACACGCACTGGCGTCCGGAGGCGATGGAATTCGTCGCTGGACAGCTGAAGGCGTTCATCGAGAAGCATGTCGCCCTCGCAGTGCTGCCCGCGTTCGCCTGCAAACTTGAGGCGCAGAAGGTGGAGAATCTCGGCGACATCGCGGCGATATTGCAACTTCCCAAGGAACAGGGCATTTTTGCAAAGCAGACCGTGCCGATCCATCCAGTGCGGACACTACAGAACGAACCGTGGCAGGCGAATGACACAGCCGACGTGCTACTGCTGGGTGACAGCTACACGAATATTTTCTCAGTGGAAGCAATGGGGTGGGGGCATGGCGCGGGCTTCGCGGAAATGCTCAGCTTCCATTTGCAGCGGCCGCTGGACCGCATTGCGCGCAATGACAGGGGGTCCTATGCCACCCGCCAGGTGCTTTCCGCCGAAATCGCAAAAGGTAACGACCGTCTCGCAGGCAAGAAGCTGGTGATCTGGGAGTTTGCAGTTCGCGAATTGGTCACCGGCGACTGGAAATTGTTGAGCATGAGCACGACCGGCAGGCCGGCAAAGCAAGAGTCGGTCGCCACGAACACGTTCTTCGTCGTAAGCAGCGGAAGAGAGATGCGCGTGAATGCGACAGTTGCCGCAGTGGCAGTCGTTCCGACCCCCGGCACCGTTCCCTACAAAGACCACATCTTGGCGCTGCACCTAACCAATCTGATACCCGCCGTGGGCGAACCCGTCGCCGGCAATCAGGCCGTGGTCTATATGTGGAGTATGCGCGACAATAAGCACACTGCCGCTGCGCACCTACGTGCTGGCGACAAGGTGAACCTGCGCTTGAGAGCGTGGGCGGACGTCTCGCCCAAACTTGAGGCGATTAACCGCAGCGAACTCGAGGACCTTCACCTGCAGCTTGAAGATCCGAATTGGGGCGAGGAGGAAGCGCGTTGAAAAGGCTAATAGTTCTAGTTTGGATTGCCGTGATAGTGGCGCGGACGGTTTGGGCGGCCGAACCTACCGACGCAATAGTCATTGAAGAGTTTAGATCGGAATGCGCGAAGAAAGCCGAGACGGGCGCCGACTCGTTGTCTGTTTCGGGGCGCGATGGATGGCTCTTCCTGACGAGTGAATTGCGCCACATGAGCATGGGCGAATTTTGGGGGGCGAACGCGATGAAGGTTTCGCGTGCGACAAAGGTGGAGTGGGCCGATCCGTTGCCGGCTATTCTGGATTTCCATGCGCAGATGGAGAAGTCGGGCGTTGAGTTGCTCCTTGTAACTGTGCCGCCAAAAGTTGCGATTTATCCGGAAATGCTAGCAGAAAAGTATATTCGCGCACCAAGGCTGGATATCCATCATGCAGCGTTCTACAAGCTCTTGACCGGGAAAGGTGTGAAAGTGCTCGATTTAGCCATGGAGTTCCTGGAAGAGCGGAAGGAGAGGCCGACGCGGCTTCTATACTGCAAGACTGATACGCATTGGACACCGTATGCTTGTGAGTTGACTGCGAAGCTGATCAAGCAACACCTCGCGGATAGGGATTGGCTCACAAGGAAGCAGGCTGTTCCTTCGGTGGAAAACAGATCACTCGAAATTGCGGGTGATCTCGCAAAACCACCCGGTAGCGAGAAGGAGACGCTGATGGCGCGGATTGTGATCTCCCCGGCCAACGATCGCGCAAGCCCTGTGCTGTTGCTCGGCGATAGCCATTGCCTTGTGTTTCAGGCCGGCGATGACATGCATAGCACCGGTGCGGGGCTCGCGGATCAACTTGCGGCAGAACTGGGGATTTCGATTGATCTGCTTGGTGTGCGGGGATCGGGCGCAACACCATCGCGCATCAGTTTGATGCAGCGCGTGCGTGCCGACGATAAGTATCTCACAGGAAAAAAACTCATTATCTGGTGTCTCAGTGCAAGGGAATTCACTGAGTCTCAGGGCTGGCGCAACGTTCCTGTCGTAAAGTAAGTATCAAGGAGAGCGAAGTTCCACCAGCGGCGCTGGCGACGATTCCTTTCGCGCGGTTCACACTGCACGCGTTGCACATCGACTATCAGTCGGTTACAAGGTACCCAAGGAAAAAGCGAACGCGCTACGACTGCACTGATGCAAGCTTCAAATTCACGTCGCCCAATCCATTCGCCGGCACCGATACTCTTACATACCGTGCCGAACGTCATGCCTCCAAGCCGGAACACAAGTTTACCCTCGGACTCTGGACCGCTGCCAACATGGGCCGCGTTCCGTTCGACGAACCGACGCGCGAGCCGCTCGACCCGATCGCAATAGTGAATGACGCGTTCGGCGCAAACGTATTGGGAACCGTCTCAGGGTGACCAATATCGCGCCGGAAATCTCATTGTCGGCATCCCGACAAGGCAAAACACGAAGAAGCAGGCGGCAGGCGAGGTGTTCGTTCGAGTAAAGATCAAGAAGTTCAGCCTCGCCCAGGGTTCATTATGGCCAGCGTGGTAACAGTGGAAGCCACCGCGCTAATCTTGTGGAGTTTATACCGCCGGCTAGACTGATACTGCTGCCCACGGGGTCTCGATCTTCGGCTCCGCTGACTCTTACTTGGGCTGGACGCTGGGGTATCATTACCATGCAACCCCTTGCTTCCAATGTGCAGGGCAACCGGCGGTTTCGACGGCTTCCGCTCGCCCAAATCGGGCCGCAGGTCTCCCAACGGCGGCGTCCGCAGCGAATACATGTCGGCAGACGTTTGAAGTTGAACGACGATTGAGAATGCTTAGACTGCGGGCCATCGATGAAAAGCGCGTTGCTGAAACACCTGGCGTGCCCGTGTTGCGGCAGGGAACTGAAACTCTCCGTAAAGAGCGAAGCGGAAGGCGAAGTCGAGAGTGGCACGCTGGCCTCCAAATGCAGCCGCTCGTATGAGATCCGCGACTTCATTCCGCGTTTTGTGCCCGCGGAGAACTACGCCAGCAACTTCGGCCTGCAGTGGAACCATTTCCGCCGCACGCAACTAGATAGTAACTCCGGCCATCCTATCTCTCGCGACCGATTTTTTAGCTACACCGGATTCAAACCCGAGGAACTCGCCGGCAAGTTGGTGCTCGACGTCGGCTGCGGCGCCGGCCGCTTCACCGAGATCGCGCTCGCACACGGCGCGACGGTGGTTGCGCTGGATTATTCCTCTGCCGTCGACGCCTGCTGGGCCAACCACAGCCAGAACCCGCGGCTCGATGTCGTGCAGGGCAACATCTACCATTTCCCGTTCAAGCCCGCGCAGTTCGATTTCGTCTACTGCCTCGGTGTGCTACAACACACGCCTGACGTGAAGGCGGCATTCCTGAGCCTGCCGCGCCAGTTGAAGCCCGGCGGACGGCTGGCCATCGATCTTTACGCTTGGCTCTGGCGCAACGTCTTCGCCTCGCGCTTCTGGCTCCGCCCCATGACCAAGCGCATGAACCCGGAGAAACTCTTCCGTTTCACCCAGAACCTCGTGCGCATGCTGCTGCCCGTCAGCCTCGCCGTCGGCCGCGTTCCCGGCGTCGGGAAAAAACTGCGGCACCTGATTCCCGTCTCAAACTATGAAGGCCGCCTCCCGCTCACCCCTCAACAGCTCCGCGAATGGGCGATCCTCGACACATACGACATGCTGGCCCCCGCCCATGACCACCCGCAGAAGCTCACGACCGTGCAACGCTGGTTCGAGGAAGCGGGCCTGGAGAAGATCGAAGTCTTCCGCTCGGGCTTCATCGTCGGCCGGGGAGCAAAGCCCGGCGCATGACGGCGTCTCCTACGCCAAGAATCACCTGTCCGGATATATAGCGCCACCAAGACAGCATTTCGCTCTTATGGAATTGCGGCAGAGTCGCCCCGCAGTGGATAACTCAATATTACCGAACCGCAGATGGCTCGCGTAATACGTAACTCTCCATATGGCCCTTGGCTTCTCGCTGCGGCACATTCAAAGCATCAGCAGGGGCTCTTTCCTTCGGTTTAATAGCTCAGCTACCAGGATTTGTGTGACACATTGCGTTGGCATTTGACCGAAAATCGCTCTGGATGACGAGATTAGATTTCAAGTCGGTAGACCTCTTGAAATCTCCAAAAAGGCGCCTGGTGCGAAGGAACGCCAGCATCGCGTGAATGGCAGCCCCACCCCGACGGGATACTTACGCCGTGCTCGCAAGCGTCGGTCTTCTTGGACACCTCTCGTGTCTTCTGCCATCGAATTCGATCCTCTCTGATCCTATGTAGTATCGGCAATGGCAATGCGTGGCACGAAATCCCGCAACAGATTCTTACCCTCTTTAACGGGCTATTAAGCGGTTGCCTAGCGTGGGCGCCAAGTTACACTCTCTGCCAACCAATCATGTGATGGAGGACCTATGAGCATAATGGATAGTCTCCGCGGCTTCGTCAATAACCGCTTCTTCATGAACGAACACCTTCAAGATTTCGTGTGGAAGTTTTACTATGCTCCCGACAAGAGATGTCCTAGTGTGCCTATTTCAGCACAGGCACAAACGATGCTGTCTGAGTTGCAAGAAAAAGGTCTGGTTATACTACCTGCAAGGCTACCGGAATTAGCGGATTACGTAGATAACGAGTACTTTGAGGTGCTCGAACGACGAAAACCAAGGTCCAGCACACAATATTTGGAAGAGGTTGCAACCGGAAAACGTGGCGAATTGACCGAAACCGTTGCTGGTAAACTTTCATTTAAAGACTCGGTAATGGCTCCTTTATTTTTCGATGCGGATCTCTGCGGTCTTATCTATAATTATTATCAGCGACAGCCATATTACAGGAACCAGCCATTCTTGAGCGTTTCTCGAATAAAGGATGACAGCAAATTATCGGCTGAGATTCAAACCAAATTTCACATCGATCTTTACAGACAAATCAGCTTTATGCTTCTTGTCAACGACCTTACGGACAAAGACACGTGCCTGCAATACGCCATTGGATCTCACCAGGACCGCAACAAGCCATGGGATCGATACAGTTACGCGGATGAGGACATCTGCGCGCGGTATAAGATCGTCAACGGTGTTGGTCCGAAAGGCACTCTTTTAATATTCGATGCGGGTTGCGGATATCATCGTGGAAACTACAAACGTAACTCCACCAGGAAGTTTGTGCACACCAACATCACCACTGGGCATTACTTGTCAATGGATAAGAAGATCGATTCCGTTGTTGGCTGGCGAGAGTTGAATGAATATCCTGACCATGTGAAACGAATGGTTGACAAAGTTGCTTTGAGGTGAGGTAGATGGAGGCTCACCTAAAACTCGGCGTGCGGGCCTGTTTTCCCGATGAAGAACTGCTTCGGGACACGACGCCAAATCTTTCCATTACACTGAAATACAAGACCCTGGATACCGATCACGCACAAGAGCATGGATATTACTACTTCACCTTACTTATCCGCACTTTTACAACGATCAGTTAAGCAGATTTTTCGATAGTTTATCTAATGTGTCGAAGTTCAGCAATTGTTGTCAAGAATGCACGAAAGGAGCGCCAGACGGCGCCAACACGCACTCGTAAGGGCCACCAGATTACATAAGGCATCCACTCCGGATTAGTTCGCTTAGTCCATTGGCGAAATTCACGCCAATCTAATTCACCTAATTCTTGCAATCTGCAGAGGGAGGAATAAAGATCATTGATGAGAAAGGTCGATGGGCGCAAATACTTCACTATGCCTCTGGCTTGTGTCATATTGCTTCGGATTTCCTCACCCCGCTGCGCCTTGACCTTCATGGAGACATCCAAAACCTCTCGTGCGAACGGACCGGGTTTGTGCATCGTCTGGTGGTAGTGAAAAGTGTCTTCGACGCGACCTTCTCGACCTCCACCTTCTTCCATAACCCGCACAAATACAAAGTCTTCCTGTCTGTAAACGAAGTCATCATCAATCTTTGACAGCCCATTAATAAATACCGACTTGCGCCCCATTTGACTTCCCATATAGGGTCGCCCTCCAAGAGGAACTGCGGCGTACTCAACCATTATTGTATGATGCATAGGACACCCAAACCAATCATACTTCCCTTGATTTGAGCGCATGGTGTCAAACCATCCACTAGGCAAGAACACATCCGAGTGAACGTACACGAACCAATCCGTCTCAACTGCTTCGATCAATTTCCGTATGCTGTATCCCAATGAAACGAAGCTCTGTTGATCCAATATGGTCACGCGCGGAAATTTTTGGACAACATTTAATGAATCGTCCTTGCATCCACCATTCCCAATCAATAAGCGATTTATTGGTATTTCTCGATATAGGGATACCAAGTTGGCCTCCCACAGTTCATTTGTGTGTATTACAGGAATAATAACATCGATCGCACCAGAGGGATCCTTAACGAACCGATCCTGGATCGGCTCCCCTGAGTAATATTGCCGAAAAATTGAAACGTCTCGTTTCATGTAGCGCTCCGAGTGCCCAACTGAGCGGGGCAGTTATGAGAGAACCTAATTCCTCTTTCTAGCGACAATCGTCATGGTACTGCCTTGGCCGCAGGCGTTAGCAATGAGTGGAAGCGTCGCGTCCAGGTGTCTGATACCCCATATATTGAATAGTCGCCATACAACTTTTGCCGCGGTACGGGCCACGACACCTCTTTTCGCACGAAAAACAGTAGTGAATGTGGATTCACCAAACAAATAGTTAAAAATGAATGGCGTCCTAACGTCGTCAGAAGTTTTATGTCTTAAGTTAGTTACCTCGAAACCTGTAAGGCTAAGAATTTTGCGAAGCGCCTTGGGCGACCAGTAATTAACGTGTGCAAATCCAAACAAACAAATGTGTCTTGTACCAACCAGTTTGTAAATTAGGCCACTCATGTTCGGTACTTCTAAACAAATCACGCCTCCAGGCTTAAGCACGCGATGTATTTCTTGCAGCAAATCACGCGGCGCCAAGACGTGCTCAAACACATCACGCATGTAGACGACGTCAAAGAACCCCGGTTGAAATTTCACCTCTCGAAGATCTTTGTCATAGATGCAGTCCCCGAATACGCCTCTCAGTTTTGCAACATTGTCTTGCCCGAGTTCAACCCCGTGGATACGGAAGCCCTTCTCTTGAGCTGCGCGCAGTATGACACCGCGGCCACCTGGTCCGATCTCCAGATATTCCCCCTGAGCCGTGCCCACTGCTTCAAGCACCATGTTCCAATTTAAAAGATTTGACTTGTCATCCGCAAAGAGTGCAGTCTCATCAATTGAAAACTTCTCTTGGTTGTAGAGGTAAGTCCACTCCCCATTGTAAAACATATTCGTAGCGAGCTCGTTCAATCGTGGATTGGTGTATACCATCTCGCAATCGCGGCATTTAGAGAAGCGGAACCAATCCTTTTCCATGGCAGTATAATTCGTTTCCCGGTTGCAAACTGGGCAAGCAATGTGTTCGGCATACTCCGCTTTAAGCGTTTGTTTATCATAATCGAAAAACAGACGATGCTGTGCAATAAGCGCTTTCCAAAGATTTTCCTCGTGGTCAGTCACAAGACCTCCAGTTTTGACATCGGATTGCAGTTCAAGGTACCCTCTTTGGAAATTTCGCCGTTATGGTGCCGTTTCGCAATTAGATTCTTCATAACATCAATAATTCTTTCGCATGCCTTCGCGTCTAGCCGCCCCCAGTCCGCAGCCTGGGCCTCTGTCCGGGCCTTAACATCGGCAAGAAAGTCCTGGTCTGTTGTCAGACGGCGAAACATGTCGCGAAAATTTGCTTTGGCTTGAACTGAAATAACGCCGGCTGCTCCGTCAAAGTCACCCTTTCCGTAACGATCAAAATCGTAGTCAATTGTTGGCTTACCACAAGCCAACGCCCAGTGGATTGTGGAGGATAGATTTGCGATAAAAATGTCGCAAAGTGGAACGATTTGCGCGGTCTTTTCCGGCGCAACTATTGCACCCCAACGTTCCAAACGAAGCGCCGATGCATCTGCGGCAGTTACCGAGGGGTGCAACGAGACGAGGCTGTTGCAGTCGGAACACTCGGATATCGTACCAAACCAGAACGACAACAACTCCTCGTACGTAGCGAACTCGCTCTCCGACCGATTTTGGTAGAAAAGGTTGGGAGGCAGGGCAGTAAGAATTAGGAAGCGTTTGGGCGGTAAACCCAACCGGCGCAGTAGCTCGGCACGGCGGTCATCGATCGATGCGATCGTCTCCGCCAGAACGTCATGCGCCGGCAAACCGGTGCACACCAACTTCTCGGCCGGCAACCCTGCGACGATGGCCTTGCGTCGGGCGACGCCTCCCTCGACGGCAATGGCGTCGGCCTCACCACTGTGCATTAACCAAGGTGTGCGGGGCGCTAGGTTCAACCATTCCAAAGCAACAACTTCAGCTGCCGGCGCCCGTACTAGAGTTTCCCCCCGACATTTTGTCGTCCAACGCGGAAACAAAAAAGCTACTAGTCGGTTTGGCCAAAATCCCATTCCATGCGACGGCTCGTGAAAGAGAGCTTCGGCAGTCGTATTGTGGGCATCCACAAAAGAGGCAACGATTAGTGTCGGCACGTTTTCAGCATGGCCTCCGTGAATTACGGCCGATGTATCATACCCGGGCAAATCCGCGCCCATGACAATAAGGGACACGTTCTCCGCACGAATAATACGGCGAGTAATTAACACTCGCTGGCGAATGCGGCGCAGGTGGCGCCAAGAGTCCAAGATAAGTCGAACGAAGGAGACCAAGCCGGTACCCTTGATCATTCGTTTCCACATCGAGGCAGGGCGCCGGACAACCTCCGAAGAATCTGTCGACACGAGCGAGTCGGGCGGCACGCTCAAGATGCTGCCATCTTCGTTCAGACACCGGCAACCGCTTTGCAAGGCTGTGGCGATATGCTTCGCCCGAGTCGGATAGTAACGATCGAACAAAAAGACCGGCTCAAATTCACGAGATCGCAGCAGAGCTCGCCCTAATTCGTAGAGCGACGGAAAAAACGCATCCAGATTGCATTGGATCAAAATACGCACGCAGATACCTCATCTGAAGTCATCTTTGCTGCGACTCTCCATTCGTAGCTCTCGGGCTAACCACGCCTTCACGAACCCTTCTTCCTTCGCTCGATCTAGTCCGTGAATCTTCTTACAGCACTGCCTCTCTGCACCAAACTCTCTCCCTCTCAAGCAACAAGCGCGCATAGAGATCATGTCCGGCCACCGTAATATGATGACCATCGTCTGAGTTCACACACTCGGCAATTCCGTTGCGCCTAGCCAGAATCGCACTGTTAACATCTAAGAGAAAAAGATTTGCTTTCGAACACAGAGACACTGCCTCCTGAATTAAACCGTTGTACAACTTTATCGAAGCGGAAAATCCCGGAGAGTGCGTCTCGGTACGGTCCGTTGTCGGAGCAATATTAAACACATAGACGCGACTAAAATTCACCACGGCCGACGCTAACCATTCTTGATAGACCTTTGAAAACAATTCCGGTGGTACCTGACGGAAACTGATTCCCGATTGCATAATAGGCGCTCGGTACCGGTGCAAAACATTGATTATGCGGTCACGTAGAAATGCCGGCATCCTCCCAACGCAATCGCGTAACGGCTCCGGCAAGGGGCGAGGCGCGCAGTCACAAATACCACATTGAATAATGCATATGTCACCTCCATGCGGCGCTCCAAAATAATAACAATCGTCCTTGTATTCCGAAAACAACCTGACCACGTTCCCTCCGCCTCGTGAGCGATTATATAGATGGATTTCCTTCGAATCCCATATTACCCCGCATTCGTTTTTCACCAGTTCGGCATATGTATCGATGAAATGAATACCATTGGGAGAGCGGGGCAGACTCAAAGAATCGCCATAAACTCTAATTAGGAAATTGGTTTTGCTGCCAGTCATGTCTTCTACTCAAAACGTTGATTTTTACGCCTCCAACAAAATTACGCGGTAGCTATAAAATCTACGTCTTTCTCCAGATGGAACGGACCGTACTCCACTCCAGCACTCCGACGAGGAAAAGGAGAGTGGGGTATGAAAGCACGAGGATCGTCTTGAGACAGATCAGGAGGACAGGGTTCCGCATGGAAAGATTCAAGGCCGAAAATCCCACAACCAAAGCATAGATCGTGGCGGCCGCCATTCGCTTCGCTGGATATGCTAAAGGATAAAGCCTCGTGGAAATCAGACCTATACAGGCCAGCAGGAAGAAGTTAGACATGAAAGAGGCCCAAGCAGCACCAACTCTTCCAAACGGCCGGATCCATAGTACTGAAAACAGTACCATGCTCAGTCCAGAAACAAGTGTAAGCCATGAGAAATGCTTTGTCTTTTCCGTAACAAATAGCTGCAAGCTGAAAAGCAGCCAAAGACCCGGATAAAAAAGATAAGCCGTGACCAAAATCGGTACAATGTCAATAGCCGCGTGGTAGTGAGGCGGGGTCATGAGACGAAAAGCCTCGGGAGCATATACCGTCACAGTGAGGCCAATTCCAACGACGCCGCAATAGTAATAATGCCCGAATTTCGCAATTTTTGCGCGTCCGTCCTCCTTCTTCGCGAGATCAAAAAATATTGGACTCCATGCCATGCTGACTGCCCCTAACGCTACTGCTGGCAGCTGCGCATATTGATGTGCGATATTAAAAAGCCCTACATCGCTCAAAGTGGCGAAGCGCTCAAGCAAGTAGCGCCCACAATTGTTCGTCACTAAAACACCTACTCCGTAAACCGTCAATGGGAAAGTGAACGCAATGATTCTATTTAACTGCCTTCTAGAGATTCTGAACTCGGCGTGCGGAATAATTAGGACTAAAGATATGACCGTAGTGATGATGCCGCCGAACAACTGTCCGTAGAGACTTCCCGCGGCTCCTAGTCGGCGAATGACAACGAGCCAGATGACTAGTCCCGTGGTCAACAAGAAGGATGCGAATGTTAACAATCTGAATGTTAACGCCCTCTCTTGTATTTGCAACATCGCGAATGGAATTAGCGCCAATACAGAAATAAAACTATACCACACGCCTATCTGTAGATATGGATCCGTTCGTACAGATTTAAAGAGCATGTTCAGCAACGCGTCTCCAGCAAAGATGAGCGTGAGGCTGATAAATAGAGACCAGAGCACCGTAAAATAGAACGCCGTGCCATAGAACTCGCGCCGCTCCTCATCGTTCGAAGCAGATGCGTGGAATTTAAAAACGGCACCATTAATTCCAAGACTCATACAATGAGAAAGCGCAGCGCACAGAACACCGACACTGGCTAAAATTCCATAGTCATCCGGGCTTAGGAAGCGAGTATAAATCGGCACCAACAATACGCTAGCTCCCTTAATCAGCAGGTCTCCAACCCCATATATAGCCGTCGCACTAAAAAACCGTCTGCCGATTGTGGTCATGAAAAGTCATATTCCAGTGAGAATCTTCCTGCCCACGACCAACTTTGACGTGTCGGGGGCGGGCAGCCATTTTTCAGAAGCTGGCAAAGATCACAATCGAAGATCTCACCGACGCGCGACCTCAGCGCATTTTGCGCCTCCCGGCTAATTTAGTGTTTTGTGTAGAGAATTCGGCCATAATCACCACAAAGTGATGAGTTAATCATTGCTTGGAGCTCATCATTCCACTTACTTAGGAAAGGATCCAATCCCGCTCCATTATGCATGTGAAGTGCTTGAATGTTTTGAATGTCCATTCCTTGGGTTTCCCTCCACGTCGTACTCCATCCAACCCGTTTGCCCAGATACTCAAGACTGGGCAAAGTGTACAAGATGACGTGTTCAGTCGGATCCGCAATCGAGGACTGCTCACGCATGACGCGAAGACTGAAGGAGTCGAAGTTTGGCGTAAAGATCAGAACATTTCCGCCTCGCCGCAATATCCTGTCCACTGACCGTAAGAATGGGATTGGATCCGGAATGTGTTCAATCACGTCAAAGAGGGTGATGATATCGTAGCTAGCCTCGGGGAGTTCTTCTAATCCGCGATTATAAATAGTCAGGCCGGTTTTTTTGTGGGCAAAGTCTCGCATACGATCCGAAAATTCAGTTCCAAAGCAATGCTGGCATTTTTCCATCGCAACGGAGAGAAAATATCCATTTCCGCAGCCAATGTCTAAGAGACGCTTTTCAGTCATATCTCCACAGTGCTTTTCAAGGATTGCGACGCGCTCGCGTCCGAAGCGCTCCCGTCGATAGTTGTAGTGGGCATCAACATCGTCCAACGAATATGCTACGTATCCAGGACGTCGATAGACATCATCTAGATTCGCTGGGATCTTGGTCCCGTATCGCGCGCTACAGTTGTTACATTCCGCTAACTCAATATTATACTTCAAAAACTCAGTAGTTCGAGCCGTGGTTTGGCAGACGGGACATGCATCAACACTTCGCCAGCCGGCATGGCTTTCAATGGCACGCACTTTCTCCTGCTCGATCTCCTGCTGACGATGCAGAAAATCCGGCGCGCGCATCTTCGTCGGGTCCACTGACGTGTGCAGCTTCAAGAGTTTCCCAAGCATTTTTTAACCCTTTTCTTCCAGATCCGCCTGTACTAAAGCCCCCAGTATTTCCGAGAGGTCTCTGGCAGACTTGTGTGGTAGACTGGCTCGTCCGTCGAGGTCCCATCCTCGTCGTAGGCGGCCTTATTTAGTCGCCAGATTCCATTATCCCTTTTCCAAACGTGTTCCTGTCGGTACCGATCTACTACGCCCCAAAAATGTTCCTCGGAAATATCTAGGTACTCCAGAAAAACTGAAAACCATCGACCGGGGAATTCTCCATCAAACCGCTTCACCAAGGCCACTGCTTCTTCTCTGGTGATATGCCCATCGCGAATTTCATGAGCGGCATCGGAAGTGCACCGGCCAATACCAAATTTGATGAAGGCGAGGTAATAATGGTAGCCATCGAGCTGGTCGTCCAAGCTAGCGTATTTTGAATATGTCCCTTCGGAACGGCCCTCGGGATTGGCCTGGAATCCGTAGTGCTCGTTAGTGTAGTAGTAATTTTCTTGAGGGAACCACTTCTTATAGTAAGAGAACCAATGGAATTCCACTCCTTGTTTTTTCATAAGTTCAATCGAAGGAGGCCGGTAGAATAACAGATCACTTTCATCAAAGTCTTTCGTGCTGAAATAATTCGTATTTTCCAAACCATATCTTACCAGATCGTCCACCTGCACACCCTTAAAGTATTGTTCCGCCCAGATATCAAAGGGCATTCCTCGAAGATTAAAGACTCGCGGATCACCGCTGTACTCCGCCTCACCGTTTTCTCCAAAAAACACCAGCTTAACGTCGAACGCACGCGCCATATGGAAAGCGTAGCAAACCTGCCCGTAAGTAAATGGCTGCCATGCATCGCCCAGCGCTTCAAACGCAATTCTAGAGAGTTTGCGGTGCAGTCGACCGTTTTGCCAAGCCATTAAATTATTAAATCCACCAATTTTGACAAACTTGCGGAAGTTAGAATAGCCTTCTGGCGTGTATTCGAAAGGAGCCCACGTTACTGTCAATGGATGCATGCCGAACTTGTATTTTAGCTCTAGCGCCACGCGGCCACTGTCTTTGCCTCCGCTACTGGGGATGATGCAGTCATACTGGCCATCATTACGCCGATGTAAATCGCAAAGCGCAGCCAACTCCTTTTCCCTAGAGGACCAATCAACGCCACTCTTTTTGACGTCCGCGTAGCCACAGGCCCCGCAAACACCTTCGTCATTGAACTTGATTCTCGGCCGTTGGTTAGAGATTACGCATTTCCGGCAAAAGCGAATTTGCTTTGGTAGCATTGGCAGCTGAGCGTCCAGAATCTTCTGATTAACCACAGTGGTTCTCCCCTCGAGATGAGCCGCGTGAAACTTCTTCGGCCAACTTACGGTATAGACGCAACCCGGAGGGACCACTTCGCTCAGGGTGAAACTGGCAAGCAAAAATGTTACGCCTGCGCAGCACAGAGCAGAACTCTAATGGCCCATATCGCGTGGTTGCGAGTACGAACGCCGGTTCAATCGGTCGAACCACAAATGAGTGCACGAAGTACATATACTCTCCATTCGGCATACCGGCCAGCAGGGTTCCTGCCCATGGATCTGGAGTGTCACCAATATCCCCCGGTGGATAAATACGATTCCACTGTACTTGAGGAACTTTCAATAGTTTTCCATTGTGCGGCCCACTTTCCAATGGAGCCACGGTGCCTTCGATGATGCCCAGTCCCTTATGAACGCCAAACTCCAGACTTTCGCTCATCAACAATTGAATTCCCAAACAGACGCCAAACAGTGGCGTCTTCGAATCCGCAACATCACGAAGAACAGAGACAAGGTCAAGTCGATGGAGCGTAGACATTGCATCGCCAAAGGCTCCGACCCCTGGCAAAATGACGGCGTCCGCGGCAAGAATCTCTTTTTTGTCTGAGGTAACAATTGCCGACAGCCCTTCATGCGCACAGGCGCGTCGGATGCTAAAGAGATTACCGAGCCCGTAATCGACGATGGCTGCTATCGGTTGCTGTTGGCTATGCATGTTTACCCAACTGGCGAACTCCTATACCAGCAGAGATCAGAGATTGTTTTATCTGAGACAAGCTGGTTTGCTCGACACGCGAATAATGTTCGTTACTTGTCAGATACTCGATGTTGCCCTCCTGCTTAAATGCCCCCTCGTCGAGTTTGTTGTCACGAAAAGCGTTGTAGTGTAGCAAAGAGGCGAGACAGACAGCGTCAGCCGACCCGGCGATTATGACTTCATGAACATGTTCTATCCGCCCCGCGCCACCTGCGGCAATGACCGGTATCGGTACTGCCTCGGCGATTCGCCGCGTTAATTCTAAGTCGAATCCCTTCCCGCTCCCTTCTTGATCGATCGAAGTAATCAGAAGTTCGCCGGCGCCCAATTCGGTCGCGCGCCGCGCCCAATCAAAAGCGTTTAGTTTAGTGCGCTCTCGACCGTAGTCTACATAAACCTCGTAGGTGTCACCCGATTTTTTCTTGGCTTCGATTGAAACAACGATTGTGGAAGAACCAAACGCACGTGCTGCCGACTGAATCAGCTCTGGCTTGCGAACCGCCGCGGTATTTAGCGAGACCTTGTCTGCGCCGGCGCGCAGCACGCTTCGTATATCATCTACACTTCTTAAGCCGCCGCCAACTGTCAGGGGAATAAAAATCGCCTGGGAGGTCCGCTCAATAATCTCCAAGAGGCTGTTGCGTCCGTACAGACTGGCCACAACATCCATATAAATTAATTCGTCCGCTCCTTGCTCATAGTAGTACCGGGCAAAGCTTTCAGGTTTGCCAAGGACGCGCAAACCCTCGAAATGAACCCCTTTTACAAGGTTTGGCCCCTTAATGTCAATTCGAGGGATTATGCGAATGTTCATATTAGAGGTTCCGCACACGTAGATAGGCGCGGTCGAAACTGCGTGGATGGACTCCACCTCTTTCGCGCTGATGTAGGTCCGACTCATCTCGCCGTAGTCTAGTGTTCTCTTCTACATGGTCAAGGGACGACTCAAGATTGCTCTTCAAACGTTGCTCGACTTTTTAAAGAGAGCGTTTAACTGAGCTCGCGCCGGATACGTGATCAAGACCGCGCGGTGCTTGCCATGAAATACGAACAGACTTCCGGCGGCTACCGCCGACGCTCCCCCATCTTTTACTGCCTCGGCCAAGTGCTGGAGATTCCCTGCTCCACCGCAAGCGATGACGGGAATGTTGACGGCACTGCAAACCGTCTTGATAAGCCTCAAATCAAACCCGCTCTGTGTCCCGTCTCGGTTGATTGAATTTAGAAAGAGCTCGCCCGCGCCTCGCTTTTCTAGGTGTCGCACGTGGGAGATCAGATCTAGGCTCACTTTTCGTCTTCCACCGTTCGAGTATACTGAGTATCCGCCAAGAAGCGTTCGCCGAACATCCACGGCGGCCACAATGCTCTGGCTGCCAAAGAGACGTGCTGCCTGTTCAATCAGGCCTGGGTTTGTAATGCCGGATGTATTAATCGATATTTTTTCTATGCCCATTCCGAACAGGCGTTTGATTTCCTCGGTGTCTTGAATGCCACCGCCGTAACACATCGGCATGAAGCATTCACTTGTCACTTTCCCGATCAATTCCCATTGAATCGAATTCGGCCGACGGTATGCATCAATATCGAGCACGATGATCTCATCAACTTCTTTCTCATTGAAAATTCTTACCGCGTTGATAATGTCGCCAACGTATTGTGCATTGGCAAACTTTACCGTCTTGACGAGACCATTACCGCTCAGCAACAAGCAGGGAATCACGCGTGGCATTAACATGGCTTGAATTCGATAAAATTTCGGAGCAGTTTCATTCCAAATCTGTGGCTCTTTTCAGGATGGAACTGCACCCCCATAATGTTCCTATCCCGCACTGCTGCACAAAATGGAATGCCGTATTGCGCGCGCGCTATGACGTGTTGATCACTCCGGCAGACGACATGATAGGAGTGAACAAAGTAAAAACGAAGGTCTGCAACTGGCATACCCTTGAAGAGGCAATCGACATTAACTTGCTCGACGCTATTCCAACCCATGTGGGGTATCTTCAGCTGCTGTGACGACGCGGGAAACGCAAATCGAATTGCTTCAGCATCAATACATCCGAGTCCGGGTAGAGATCCCTCCTCGCTGCGGTGCGTGAGAAGTTGCATTCCCAGACAAATTCCCAATAGCGGCGTTCGGTTCTCTACAACCTTTGTCGTCAAGATATCGAGCAATCCGCGTTCTCGGATATTCGTCATCCCATTGTCGAAAGAGCCCACGCCCGGCAGCACGAGCCTCTCTGCCCTATTGATCTCGTCAGGTGCGCTGGAGACGACCGCAGAAACTCCAATTTTCTTGAACATGTTCGCGATGGAGCCAAGGTTACCCGTGCCGTAATCAATTATCACAATCATATTCAGCCCGGGACTCCGACGAAGGTTGGCGATGCACGATCGACGCCCACTGGCAATTGAGAGAGCTCACGTTTCATATTCTCGATGGCTCCGGACGCAAAGTAGTACTCGCTGACCATATTCGGTACGTCCAACGTACTACTATGAATTAGCAGCTCTGCCAGTTCCTTCGGCGTCCGAGCCAGAAATGCATGCCCCGACTGATACAATGGCAATACAATTTCATGCAAATCGAGAGGTAGAATTACCGTGGGCACCTTTAGGGCCAGCGCATCGTAGTGTGTGGCGGACGAAATGCTAGCGTGCAGATGCGCACGAGTAATTAGGTCGAAGGTGGACGGATCTTCTGCTCCCCCGATGACTCGTACTCCCGGAAGTCTTTCAATTAAACTGAGGTAGGGGGTTGGATCGGGATCGTAAATTGGGTGCAGCTTGATCCAGATCTGAACGTTTTTTCCAACAAGATGCGGCACGCAATCAAGAAGAAACTGGATAAGCCCATCGCGGTCATGCCCGGTCGTCAGGACCATCGTGGGAACAGTTTCACGTTGGACGTTGCGAAGCCTGCGTCGGTATTGATCGACGCGCAGTCCGCCGACGACCCTTAGCGCGTCGCCCCAAAAATTGTAGGCGTCCATTTCTCGCCGCCAGTGCTCTCCATATAACAGGAGCCGATTTGGGATCGGCATCTTCCTTTTGTAGGGAATTGCGTACGCCGTCCACGAGTACGCGTAATGGTTACGATCATTGATTCCGTGTTGCAACTCAATCGAACGGATTCCAAGTTCACCGGCAGCGGCGCACCAAGCCCACTCGTTGGGATCGGCGAGAAGCAGGATTTGAGCCTTCGTCTTATTGAGCACCCAGGACACGACGTGTTTTGTCGCAAGAAAGTGCGCCAGACTTCTACGCACCCAATCAACTGTGATACCCTCACATCGCAGGCCTGTCATCACCGCGGCGCTGATTGCGGCCGCCACCCGATCAACTTTGGCGAAAGGCCTCAACCGCGTAAGTAACCCTGCAAGGTAATCGATACCCGTCGTACTACAGGCAGCGGGACAGAGCATTCGACCCCTTCGCCGCGAAAAGTCCGAATTGTTAATTACATCAACTTTGCAGTAATCGCCGAGCTCCTGAAGCAGGTCGTCGAATGTAACATCTTTGAACTTTCCGTCCGTTTCTTCGCCCAACGCCGAACAATAGGTCTTTACAAAGAATTTACAATGCGGTAGGGAGATTAGTGCAAACAGATCTTTCACCGCCAAACCAATGCGCTTTGGCTGACGCTTAACGGTAACCGAAGGAAAAGTCAGCAAACGAAAGATCTGCGCTCTGACAATGGGCCAAACGATCCATTCGTCTAGCTCGTACTGGAGGAGGTCGAATTCCTGTTCCAATGCTGTGAGACGATTGAATGCGTCAAGAATATTAAGCGGTGCAACGCTCACGCGTTGAAAATCCGATTGATCAGCGTCATACTCAATCCCGAATCCTCAAGTGTGGGTAGTTCGTTGGGTTGACCAAGCGCAGCGGCGACCGCCTGCTCAGCTTGGAACCGTAGGCCGGGTTTGAACCTGCGGTCCCACTCGTGGACTACAATAGGCCGCAGTTGACGTTCATTTCGAAGCTGGAACCCAGCTTGTTCCAATGGGCGTATCTCCCAGCGCTTTGCCGCCGTATGCACCGTCACTGCCCACGGTCCCGGTCCGTTCCAAACGCCTTCGTATATGCCGGTATCTCCGCTGTCGAATTTTAGTCTAGCCACAACGATGCCGGGTTGACGCGGATTCCAACGAATCACTGGTTCGACCTCAATCGCCTTGCCGCGTGCAAACAGGGTAAAGTAATCAATTAGGTGAATCGAGTTCGCGAACATCCAGTTTTCGACTATTGGAGCAGGCTGCCCAGCGACTCGCGCAGAACTCTGGTCCTGCTGATCCTGTACTTTAATGAATCGTGGTCCCTGGATGGTCTTGATGTCGTCCATCACAGTCCGGGTGCTGGAGTAACTGCGTCGATTGAGCGCTACATAGACATGCCGGTCCTGTTCCCGTGCGGCCTTCCTGATTGCCTTGGCCTCTTCGAAATTATAACCAGGAGGTTTTTCCAGGAGGACTGTCCACGGAAACTGAAAGCACGCCTGACTGCAGGCGCTCATCGACAACTCAGAAACTGTAACCACGACGAGATCGGCTTGTGAGTGCTCGTATAGCTCTGGAATAGAATCTGCAATAAGCGAAATTTTGTACTCACGTGCTAGCGCCTCTGCCCGTTGACGTGTTCGGCTGTGGATGCCCACAATGGTCACTTGTGGTACATCAGCAAAGGCCCTGAGATGCTCGCAGGCCATATTGCCTGCGCCAACAAAGGCGACTTTACAGGACGTCTGCATGGATTTGAAATGCCTCGCTGCAATTCTGAACTAGGCCCACGGAAATGTTCGGTCACGCGGTAAATCAGGATCGTCAGGACGAATGGATCGGACTTGTTCATTCGAGACATAGGCGGCGACAAGCGTGTTCACTGCGAGGCGGCCATCCTCCCCCGTGGGCCAATTCTCACCGGAGATCAACGCCTCCAGAACAGCTCGAGACGGTACAACCGCATCCACTGGTGCAATTCGCCGCGATTCAATTTGTGCCGGCATGCCATATCGCGTGGTAGGCTGGCCGCGGTGCTCTGCCTTGCGCACGGAGAACTCAATCGAACCAGCGAGCTCGTCGACAACAATCTGCCCATAACGCGCGCCGTAGATTACCTGCAGCCCATGACCTTGGTCGGAACTGGCGTCCATATACATTCGCTTCCCACTGGGAGTAACGATGCGAACAGTTCCGCCGCGGTCTTCAAACTGTGGGCCGCGCACGTTTGGGACCGATTCAGCGCTGAACCACGCGCTGACTTGCTGGGGCACTTCATCGGTCATAAAGCGAAACATCTCGAAATAATGAGTTCCGTTCATCGCCATGCCGAAATTGCCAGCGATAGCAGTGACACTCGTGAGTCCACCAAACTGCTCTGATTGAAGCATCTCCTTTGGCTCAACATATTGTGCCATGAACCGCATCTGGTGGTTGACCGCCAAGCGCACACCCCGACTGGCACAGATGTCAATCATTTTGTCGCACTGCACCAGCGAAATCGCCATCGGCTTTTCACACAGGATAAACTGCGCGCCTGATTGTGCCGCGCGGCAGGTGAAATCGCAATGCGTAGGGGCAGTAGTCGCAACGATAACACACTCTGGACGTACTTCCCGGAGAAGCGCATGGAAATCTCGGTAACAGAGGCGAGCTGGAACTGCTTGCTCTTCCTGAGCAATGGCCAGGGACTCGACGTTCAAGTCGCACACACCAACGAGATTTAGGCCCGCATCGCGTATCGCTTGAATGTGTCTTCGGCCCATTCGACCAGCGCCGACGACTGCCACGGTTCTTGCAGACATTGCCTCTACCCGATCCTGTTCGCCACGAACTAAATGTCTTCGTTAATCATTGATTCGACTATGCGTCGCATCCTGGTCCCGGCCTTCCAACCCAGGGCCTTGGCAATCCGCGAAGGGTCTGCACGACAGACGGTGATGTCTGCTGGCCGCCGTAGATCAGTGTTTAGCCGGACGTATTTGCGCCAATCCAATCCTACAACCGAAAAGGCTTCCTGCACGAATTCTTCAAGTGAATGTGTTTCCCCGGTGGCAATCACGAAGTCTTCCGCACTCTGCATCTGAAGCATCTGCCACATTGCCTCGACATACTCAGGGGCCCAACCCCAGTCCCGTTGTGCGGAAAGATCTCCTAATTCGAGAACGCGCTGCCTGCCGGCGGCGATTTCACGTACTGCACACGCCACCTTCCTAGAAAAAAAATTGGGAGTTCGAAGGGGCGATTCATGACTGAATGTAATACCCGTGCACGCATAGAGTCCATGCACTTGTCGGTACACTACAACTTGCCAAAACGCAGCTACCTTTGCTATTGCATAAGGGTTTCGCGGATGGAAGGGCGTCGTCTCAGTCGCGGCGAATTCGCCAGTATTTCCGAAGCATTCACTTGATCCAGCGTTGTAGAATCGAATCGGCATGTCGATCCTGCGAATAGCTTCCAGAAGCCGTAAGCAATCGTTTGAGATACTGTCGAAAGATTCTAATGGAGTTTCAAAAGAGAGAATGGCCGAACTCTGTCCGGCAAGATTGTAGATTTCAATTGGCCGAATCCGCTCAATGAGATCCACCACCTCCTTCGGTTCCGAGATCATCAGGTGTTCAACTTCAACACGATCTGCGATACCTAATCTGACAATATTGGGAAGCCGATCTGACGAGGCCCGTCTGGTTGTGCCAACAACGCGATAATTCTTGGTCAACAGCAGACGGGCGAGAAGAGCGCCGTCCTGCCCAGAAACACCGAGGATTAATGCAGTTTTCATCGCAGACGCTAAATCAAAATGAAGTGAGGGGCGGGAAGAATAAACCGCCCGCCATCGGCGAGGTACTTCATTTCCCGTTGTTTAAACTCTTCGATGAAATGCCATGGCAGCACGAGAAAATAATCGGGCTTCTGGGCGCGGGCCTCTTCCTCAGAAACAATGGGAATTTCGGTCCCAACGGTGGTTCTTCCCCATTTTTCAGGATTTCTGTCCGCGGCGGCCGCAATTAACGTTTTGTCAAGGCCAAAGTGCTGCAGCAATGTATTTCCCTTCGTCGAAGCGCCGTATACGTATACCTTCTTCCTGAGCGCCACCTGTTCCTTAATGAATCCGACTACGTCTGCCTTGATTCGAGACACCCACATATTAAACTCGGAGTAAGGGCGGCGCTCCTCAAGTCCTAACTTCATTTCCTGATCGCGTAGCGCCTGAACGCGCTCACGGCCGAGCGCGCGATAAGTCTCATCGGCAAAGAGCTCAGCTCTAGCGCCACGGCATCTGATATATACTCTAAAGCTTCCGCCATTCACATCATTCAATTCCAAGTCGACCACTTCGAGATCGTGCAAATCTAACAGGTATTCCAAGGAATGAAGCGAATAGTATTCGAGGTGCTCATGACAAATATTGTCAAACGCATTCTGCTTGAGCATCAACGGTAAATAACTCATTTGCACTACCCAGAGCCCGTCAGGATGCATTACGGTCTTTAAATCAGAAACGAATTGTCTTGGATCGTTCAAATCGTAAAACATGGCTATGCTTGTGACGATCTTGGGCGACCGTAGCTTCAGGTCGAGATCCGTGAGGAAGGTTTCGGCGTTAAAGAACCCGCTTACGATTTTGTCCGCCTCTTTGCGAGCGTACTGAGCCAGATTAGAGGCAGGATCGAACCCTACCTTGTAGATATTACCTGTCTTATACGAGCTCAGTAATGTGCCATCGTTGCACCCGATGTCCAGAACAGTGTCACCTTCACGGAGATGAATCAGCTGTTCAGCTTTATTTGAAATCTCGGCAAGAGCTTCTCGCATTGATCTATTTGTGCCTGAACGGTACCAGTAGTTGCGATACATCGACTCTGCTGGCACGGTGTGTTTCAACTGCAACAATCGGCATCGTCGACAAAGTACCAACTCAAGCGGCGCCTTGATCTGCACCCTTTCTCCTGGGAGTGGGAAAGCGGACACATATTGGTCTCCGAGCGACAGGATGGGCTCAAAGGAGCTATCGCAGACACGACAGGTTGTCCGGGTTTCCATGTATTACTCCTGGATTCTGAAGACTCATACGCCTACACGTAATCTTCGGCTAAATTGCATCGTCTGTTGAGATGTGAATCGACTCGCGTGATTACTTCCGACAGACGTTTACAAGAACATGTTCACGCTGCGATTCTGTCAACCCAACGGAGCAAGGCAAGCTCAAGCCATCCCGATTCAACCGTTCGGCGACTTCGCAATGATACGATTCGCAGTCGCGATGTGCGGGACTCTTGTGCGCGGGCTGCCAAAGCGGCCGAGTTTGGATTTTGTTCTGGTTCAAACGGTTGAGCAGCGCGCGGCTGTCCTCACCATACTCAAGCGCATCCACCAGCATTGTGTACATCCACCAGATGCTCCCGGCCCAAGGCGCCTGCTTCGGCAGCGTTAACCCAGCGATATTGGCGAGACCACGATTGTATGCTTGGGCAATGCGGCGTTTAGCGTCGATATACTGATCGAGAACCTCCAATTGTGCGCAGCCAATCGCCGCTTGGATATTGGTCAGGCGATAATTGTAACCAATCTCTCCGTGGATGTATTCGATTGGATCATCCTTGGCTTGGGTCGTTAGGTACTTGGCCTTTGCGGCCAATTCGGCGCTGCCAGTAACAAGCATTCCCCCACCGCCGGTAGTTATGATCTTGTTTCCATTGAAGCTGAAACAGCCGGCTACTCCCAAGCTTCCCACATGCCGCCCCTTGTAGCGAGCTCCAAGACCCTCTGTTGCGTCCTCAATTATCGAAAGGTTGTACTTATGACTCAGTTCCAGAAGAGGGTCCATGTCCACAGGATGGCCGAGCACGTGTACTGGAAGTATTGCTCGAACTCGGCGTCGGGTCTTCTTGTTGCGCAGTTCCCCATTGCGCCAATCACACTGGTGTTCGATAAAACCTGCGATCTTCTCCACGTCGAGCTGAAGATACGCCGGCTCGGCATCGATAAAGACTGGGTACGCTCCAACATAACGTATTGCATTGACCGGCGCAATGAACGTCAGTGTCGAGACCAAGACCTCATCATCTGGCATTACCCCGGCAATGAGCAGCGCGATATGTATCGCTGCGGTGCCGTTGACAGTCGCAATGGCGTACTTCGTTTCAGCGCGCCGGGCAAATTCTTTCTCGAAGCGGTCGACAAAAGGACCGACCGACGAGACCCAGCCAGTATCGAGACAATCCTTGACATACTTCCATTCGTTGCCCCGCAACTCCGGTACGCATAGAGGAATGAACCCCGCGGGCGTGACGCCCGGTTCAAACGACGTAGACACCAGGTCGATACCTTTCCAAATGTTTCGAAATCCAATCAATAGTGAGTTTCAGGCCTTCTTCCAGCGATATCGCCGGCGTCCAGCCCAAAATCGCCCCAGCCTGCAAGTTGTCGGCAACCAACCTCTCTACTTCGCTATTCTCTGGCCGCATGCGTTGGCTGTCGGTTTCGATGCTCACCTCTCGCCCAATGAGCCGCGCGATAAGCTTGGCAAGATCGCCAATGCTAATCTCACGGTTTGAACCAATGTTAAAACACTTGCCGATTGCGGCAGGGCTCAGCGCTGCGCGGATGAACCCATCAACCGTGTTGGAAACGTAATTTAGGTCACGGGTAGGACTCAGGGTTCCCAGCCTGACTATATCGCTGGTTAGGCACTGCGTGATCACTGTCGGAACTATCGCGCGAGCGGATTGTCGCGGGCCAAATGTATTAAATGGACGCACGGTCACGACGGGTACCTTGAATGACAGATTAAAAGCTTCTGCCATCTTATCGGACGCGATCTTGCTGGCTGAGTACGGTGACTGTCCCTGCAACGGATGCGTCTCCGAAATAGGTACCTGGCGGGCTGTGCCATAGACCTCACTCGTTGATGTATGGATAACGCGCGCGAGGGAAAATTCGCGCGCGGCCTGCAAAACATTTACGGTACCAATTACATTGGTGTGAACATACGAACGGGGTGCTTGGTATGAATACGGAATCGCGATCAGGGCTGCCAGGTGAAAGATGATTTCGCTTCCGCGCACTGCCGACCGCACGCTATCAGAGTCAGTAATTTCGCCGGCAACGATCTCCATCTCTTTTCGATCAGGCGATTGGTCGAGCCAACCCCACGTTCCCATTGCGTTATAGTGGACGAGTGCGCGCACAGTTGCACCTTGCCGTACGAGGTACTCGGCAAGGTGACTACCGATGAACCCACCAGCGCCTGTTACGAGAACCTTGCGCCCGGACCATTCAGTACTCATTCATTCCCCTCGCGCGCGTGCTTTAATTGGTCATGGCGGCCAACATCGATCCATTCGTCTTCAACCTCGAATGCACCAACGGGCTCGCCCTTCTCGATGCACTCTTCAAAAAGATCCGTTATTGGAAAAAATTTGCGCGGTACTCGTGCAACCACCTGCGGCGATAGCACGTAAACGCCTGCGTTGATCATACGTTCAAGCAGGGGCTTTTCTTCCAGCCGACTGATTTGGTGGTTGTTAATCTCCACGCAGCCAAATGGCACGTCATGGGTGTAGCGTTTCACTCCCATTGTCGCGGTGTATGCGCCAAGGTTGTGGAAGCTCAGCATTCTCCCGAGGTCGACTTGGGTTACAAGGTCGCCATTGAGAACAACTAACGGCTCTGATGGCGGGAGAGGGAGCAAGGAAAGCGCGCCGCCGGTGCCGAACGGTTCAGTTTCGCGAAGGTATTCGATTCTGCAACCGAAACGCGAGCCATCGCCAAAGTGTTTTTCAATGACATGCCCTAAGTAATTCACAGACAGATAAACGTGTCTGATACCAAAGCCGACTAAGTGCAACAAGATACGTTCTAAGATAGGCCGACCTGCGATACTGAGCATTGGTTTTGGCACACTTTCCGTAATAGGTCGCAGGCGCGTGCCTTTCCCGCCTGCCATGACCACCGCCCAGTTATTCCGCTCAATGGCACCGATTATATCGTGCAGGACGTGCAGTCCGATCAATACGCCGTGGGTGTCCACGATTGGGATTTGACTCAATAGACGCGCCTGCATGAGATCGAGCGCTTCGGCGCGGCTAGCCTCGGGACCAACAACAACAAAGTTACGCTGGATGTAGGATTCAATCGTGGTTTTTAGCGTGGCTCCCGAAATGAGCGCTCGCCGGATGTCCCCATCAGATAGCGTTCCCACAAGCCGATTCTGGTCGTCAATTGCGAGCGCAATCCCAACGCCTCCGCTATCGATCGCCCTTAGCGTTTGCATTAACGTACTTGAGGACTGGACGCAGCAGGATTCCAAGGAGTTGCGCATTCTATTGAGCCTTAATTAGTTGGTATCACAATTATACTGCCTTCGGCGGTAGCACTCGCGCTGGAACGCCAGCGACGACAGTGTTGTTCTTTACATTTTTGACTACTACGGCGCCTGCTCCGACGACAGCCCATGCGCCGATCACAATATCTTGCCGGATTGTGGCGCCGACGCCGATGTGCGCGCCCTCGCCAACATGTACAGATCCGGCGAGTCTTGCGCCGGTTGCGATATGAACGTGCGCTTCTACGACGCAATCGTGTTCAACTATTGCACCAGTGTTCACAATCGTATTGGCGCCAACCGACGCATTAGTATTTACAATGCTGCCCGGTAACAACTGTGCTCCCTTGGATACTTCAGCATAGGGCGAACAAATGGATGCCGGATGCCTTACAGTCAGAGGTTGAAGACCTGCAGCGATGGCATTGTCGAACAGGGTGAGTCGAGGCCGATTGTTTCCAACTCCCCCCACTCCAACGACAAAGTGTGTCGCTCCCCGCTGTCGTATAGCGTAGAGCTGATCGTCACGGCCGAGAACCGGTACACCCAACAGATCACTTCCTAGGCGTTCCGGCTCGCGATCGAGAACTCCCATGAGGAGTACACCGCTCTGCGCGCGAAGGCAATCCAACAATACTGCCGCGTGTCCTCCTCCGCCGATCATAACGCATATAATTTCGCTCATGCTGGCACCTCCCTCCAGTCGGAGAAGTGTTTTCGCAAAAGCGTCTCATCGAGTGCCACCTGCATGATCTGCCTCACAATGGCCTCAGCTGCGCCACCGCGATCGTATAAATTTTTCAATCCGCAAAGACCATCGCGGAACGCAGGGGACATTACCCGGTGGGCGCCATAAACAATTTCGTCGGTGTCGCATCCTGTATCGATCACGTTTGCGCCGCGCGCTCTGCCGTCCTGGCGCGAACCAATGTTAACCACCGGTAGATTGAATGACGCGGCTTCCAGGAGTCCGCTCGAAGAATTACCCAGCATGGCTGCGGCCGATTTCATAAAACTGAAGTAGCTTTGTGTGCCAAGATGATCAATGACCCTTACCCACTTTCGAGCAGCCGCGAATTCAGTCCACATCTGAATGATCTGTCGGCCGCTGGTATCCGCGTTGGGCAAGGTGGCGATCACGGGCATCTGGATCGTATCAAGTGCCGCAAACAGGACTCGCATGAATTCGGCAGTCTTCTCATATTCCAGAGTGACGGGATGAAAGGTGACTAGCAAGAATGGTTTTGATAAATCAACCCTCCAACGCTGCTCGAGTTCCGACGGTTGAAGTAATTTTATTTCACGCAGATTATCGAGGCCGAGTGCACCGACAACATGGACGCGCCAATCCTGTTCCCCGAGTTGCCGCACGCGTCGCGCGTAATCCTCGCTCGAAACGAAGTGAAGGTGACTGAGCTTAGTCATGCAGTGGCGTAGAGGGTCATCGATGGCTCCTCCACTCAATTCGCCGCCATGGATGTGAGCGATAGGAATTTTGAATGGTAGTGCGGCAAGCGCGGCAGGCATCATGTCGAAGCGATCACCTAGCACGACGAGCATATCTGGCTGCTGCCGGGCAAACTCCTGCGCATATGCCGCAACTGCAATTCCCATGGACCTGGCAATGGCAGCAGGCGAGTCAGAGGCAAGTAGAGTTTCCAGCCGCGCAACAATTGGAAAGCCCTCTCGTTCAATCTCGGTGACCGTCATACCAAATTCCGGGACCAGATGGCTGCCGGAGACCAGCAGGCCCAACCGCGCATCAGGCCGGGACGCTAAGCGGTTTAAAAGCGGCCGATACAGCCCGAAGTCAGACCGGGCAACTGTATTCACGTAGATACTTCGCATTTCTGAAGGTAGAAGTTAGCCCAACATTCCAATGTCGAGAATATCGCCACGCTGGACACTGACGCGCAGACGCCTTCCCAATAAATATGGCAGCATGGTGGGCGGAAGACCAGTGCCTGGCCGCAAGATGGCAACCATGTCATCCGTAAGCAAGGTATCGGAGGGTAGATCGCGTGCCGCGACAAGGCTGCGGCGCGCGACGGCGGCGGTGCTGACCTCGCTAATTGTACATTCTTTTCGGCCGGTGCCGAGGGAAGCTTCAATAACACGAATGCCACGGATCAATGCGCGAAGTTCGTCTGGCGTAGAGGATGCCTTATGATCAGGGCCGGGAAGTTCGCAATCTAGGGTGAAGTGCTTCTCAATAATGCATGCCCCCATTGCCACTGCGGCGAATGGAATTTCATTGCCTAAGGTGTGGTCGGAATAGCCAATCGGAACATTGAACGCCTGTCCCATGGTATGCATTGCGCGCAGGTTGATATCATTCGGTGCTGCCGGGTAGTTGCTAACGCAATGCAACAATACTAGTTCCGAATTGCCTGTGGCCATAATAGCGCGTACAGCGGTTTCGACGTCACCCAGGAAGGACATCCCCGTTGATAGGATGATTGGTTTGCCCTTACGTGCAATGTACTGCAAAAAGGGTATGTTGGTGATTTCGCCTGAGGGAACCTTAAACGCTGGCACACCAAGTTGGGCAAGAAAGTCGGCACTGGCCATGTCGAAGGGAGTGGAAAGAAATAGGATTTTCCGTTCTGCAGCGCGTTCAGCGATCTTACGGTAGGCTTCCTGGGACAGCTCCAGCTGCCGAATCATGTCGAACTGCGACTCTATTGAGTTCGTGTTGGCTTGCTGGTAGGCGGCCTTGGGAGCTGTGCGGGTGACGAGCTGCTCGGTCTTGAAAGTCTGAAACTTCACGGCATCTGCGCCAGCATCTGCAGCCACATCGACCAATTTGAGGCCCATATCTAGATTGCCGTTGTGATTGACACCCGCTTCAGCAATTACGAAACACGGCTCTCCGCAACCGAGCTTCTTATTCCCAATGATAATTCGTCGCATTTTATGTTCTGGCCCGGAAATGACTTCGACGAACCTGAGGAAGTGTCGGGGCAGACTCCGTCTCTGTCAAGTCCTGGAGGAACCTAGTAGAGATGTCGTGGCGGGAAGTCAACTGCTATGAAAATGTTACAATACGGAAGCAAGCCGTCAACTACATTTACAAAGTTTCTGGGCTTCGGCGCTTTTCGAGATTTCAGAACGAACTCGCAGGCATGTCTCGCGGATTCAGAACTTGACGTCCTAGGTATTGCTTTACATAATCAAAACTCCAATGGCTCGGATTCACCGCCTGCTCGGTACGTGACACACATGAGTCAGTTTGTAGCAATCCTCGCGTCCAGAAAATTGACTCGAGGGATGTTGATGGCGGTGGCCAATGATCAAACCCAAAATTCTTGATTGATTTAAGGAAACGCAGATTGAATCTTGCGCGAGTAATCGTTCGAGGAGCGGGGTCGATTGGCAGAACGCATCTACGATTGCTGCGTGAAATTGGGGCACCAGCACTCGCCTTTCCCGCACGTCCTGATGTGACTCGTCTGGATTTGGATCCGGTTGCCTCTTCAATGGATGAGGCATTGGCGTTCAATCCGGATGCTGTAGTCATCGCTACCGCAACCGGAAGGCATGTAGCCGACGCAATCGAGTGGCTGGCGCATGACTGCAGCCTGCTCATTGAGAAGCCGCTTGCTTCAACGTCAGACGGGGCTGGACGCATTGCGAAAGCCGCCATGAATCGGACTCAAAAGGTTTTTGTTGCGTTCTGCCTTCGCTTCGATACGTCGTTGATCCTATTCAAACAGAAGCTCCCTGAAATTGGAGCGGTTCACGCGGTCCGAATCGAGTGTCAATCCTATCTTCCCCAGTGGCGCCCCCAGACTGATTATCGCCAGTCCTATAGCGCGAGCGCAACGGAGGGCGGCGTCCTACGCGATCTTGTTCATGAAATCGATTATGCAATGTGGTTGTTCGGGCAGCCTAAAACCGTTTTCTGCACACTGGAAAATACCGGAAGGCTTGGAATTGGAGCAGAAGAGGCTGCCGACTTGTCATGGACCCTCGTCGGCGGGAACACCGTTTCAATCCGCTTGGACTACTTGACATCGCCTGCTCATCGTACAATGGCCGCATATGGCGAACGCGGCTCGTTATTCTGGGATGGCATAGCCAAACACGTCCGCAAGCAATTGACTGACGGTTCACAAGAGACTTATTGCCAGAGACAGAGCCGTGATGAAATGCTCCAAGCACAACTGGTCGCGTTTCTGAATGCGATACACAATCATTACGATGGGTCGTCGCTCGCAACACTGGAGGAGGGCGCATTTGCAGTATCCGTGTGCGACGCCGCACGCACGTCTGCACGGACACGGTGCATAGAGAAAATCAAGTGGAGTGCGACATGAGCGTGCGCCCAATTCTCGGAGTTATTCCGGCACGCGGAGGGTCGAAAGGCTTGCCGGGCAAGAACATTCGTCCTCTGGCAGGACTGCCGCTTCTGCGACACTCGATTGAATTTGCAAAACTCTGCCCAGAAATCGATACTTTAATTGTGTCGACTGATTCAGAAGAAATTGCAGAGGTCGGACGCGAGGGCGGAGCACTTGTTCCCTTTCTGCGCCCTGCAGAGCTATCGCGCGACGATACGCCGATGATGCCGGTACTGAAGCATGCCCTCCTTGAAACAGAGAAGGCACAAGGGCGGGAGTTCAGCAGCGTTTTGCTCCTGGACCCGACCAGTCCAGGGCGCCTTCCCTCACATCTGCAGATGGCTATTACAAAGTTGGAATCCGACTCATCGGCTGATGGCGTGTGCGCTTGCTCGACCGCCGGATTCAATCCATATTTCGTCGGGGTCGTTGAGTCTGAGGGATATATGAAATCCGCCATAGTGCAGAGTGAGGGCTTCGGCAGGCGCCAAGATGTGCCCAAGTTTCTGCGAATCAATGGCTCCCTTTATTTGTGGCGACGCTTGTTCATTCTTCGATCATCCGCACAATGGAGCCGGGACGGCAAACATAAGGTTATTGAGATGCCTCGCGAATATTCGTTCTCTATCGATGACGAATATGAGTTTCGAATTGCAGACTTTGTTTTTTCCACCAGACTGATCAACGTTCCGTGGCTGAAGTAACCAACTGAGGCATTCGTGCGAACACTCAAGCGATTACTGTCGTTAAGGGGACGCGTTGCGGTCATTACCGGAGGATCCGGCCATCTGGCGCAGGCTGTAGGCGAAGCGGTTGCCGAGCTTGGCGCGGCAGTAGTTATTGTAGACCTCAATCAGGGTGCCTGTGCGAAGCGCGCGGCCACGTTGTCCAAGCGCACAGGAACGCCGTGCTTGCCGGTTGCAATTGACCTATCCAAAGAAGATAGCGCGTCCAGGATTGTTTCGCAAACCTTGTCGCGGTTCGGAAGATTGGATATCCTGGTCAACAATGCAGCATTCACCGGGGCCAGTAGTCTTCGTGGTTACGCGGTCCCGTTTCAGGATCAAACTCGCCAGGCATGGGAGGCGGCCATTCAGGTCAATCTTACGGCCGCTTTCCAACTCGTCCAGACTGCGCAGAAGGCCTTGACCGAATCTGGCCATGGGACGATCATCAATATAGGGTCCATTTATGGCGTGGTCGGTCCAGACCTGCGCTTATACTCGGGTACGCGCATGGGTAATCCCGCCGCATACGCAGCAAGCAAAGGTGCGCTCATCAATCTGACGCGTTATCTCTCGACCGTAATGGCGCCACACGTTCGAGTAAATTCAATAAGTCCGGGCGGCATCGAACGCGGGCAACCTGCGTCTTTTAAGAAACGCTATGTTGCGAAGACTCCGCTTGGCCGAATGGCGAATGAGGAGGATTTCAAGGGCGTAGTCGCTTTTCTGGCAAGCGATGCTTCGGAATATGTGACGGGTCAGAACATCATGGTCGACGGCGGATTCACCGCCTGGTAGCCGCGCTTGTGTTTGGCTCGGCAATTTTCTACTCGGCAAGAATTGCGAGGCTATAGACTCCCGCGACGCCGAGCTTAACGGGTTTCCCCATTCTGGAGAAGCTCGGGATCGCAGCCAGGTCCAGGTTCGCTTCTACCATGCGTGTTCCAGCGAATGCTTCGGCCAAGCGACCGGATGGCGGCGGCATCATCCAGGCAACTGTTGCACCGAGAGCAACAATTCCGGCCGAGATCATTCGGAGTTCTGAAAGCCGGCCTTGCCTTTGAACCTCAACACGTAGAATATCCTTGGCTCCCACCCCGATTCAGTGCAGAGGTGCGCCTTTTCAATACAATAGCCTGCTTCCCTTGCACACTCTTCGACCTCAGGATATGAGTGCTTTATCGGATAAATATCTTGAAAAACAAACCGTTTCTGTGACGCGTACGAGTCGACAAGTTCGATCATCAACAGACCACCCGTGTTGAGAAATTTCGCGTAGATAAGCAGGAATTCTTGCAGGAGCATCTTATTATTCTTATTCTCGTCGATTTTATTGAAATAGTTTCCCTTCCATGCCGAAAACACCCAGTGAACGGCCACGACCACGTCGTATTTTTTCTTGATTCTTAAGGGGTTGAAACCGTCATCCTCCCATAGGGTAAAGTCGGATTTTGCGAGCTTATCAATGCCTTTGGCGACCTGGACTACTTGGGGCAGGTAATCGAACCCATCTAGATTGGCGAAGCCCTTCCTAAACAAATGCAGCATCAACAGGCAGGTGCCGCAACCCGTGACCAGTATGTCGCTTTTCTTGTCGACGGTCTCGCAGAAATATCGCAAGAACTCCCGGGCGCCGAGCTCACGATAGTTTCTGAATCTCAGGAACGCTAGGAACCACCACGACAACAGGTGATCACCATTGTTGTAGACATCATGATTTGTTAACAGGTTGTGCTTTTTGAAGATTTCTCGTGTTTTAACAAAGGGTAAGTTATAATCATATTCACGACGTCCACGAAACCTTAGCCAGTATTTCATGACCAGAAAGCCGAACCAGTTTAAGAAAAGTCCATTCCTCGCTCCCATAAACGTTTCGTACGCGTTTTTCAACATACTGCTTCCTTCCTGCGCGCCGTCGCGGACTCTCTTCTCCCGACCACCAATTAGTAAAGTGATACCCCTTTGGATCGTAAGGGCTTGAGACAGGGAATCAAGCGAAGCTGATTGAAGCGACGCGGTTTTTTGGGGCGACAGCGCCGTAATTGTCCAAACGTGCCAAAGACGTTGACGGGCGGGTCAGGTCAGGCCTGGACGGGGAGCCTATTTGACTATAGTCGTATTCACAAGCCTCATGGCTCTACGCGGCGGACGCCTCGAACCCGATTTCGCTCTCGACAGCCGCCATTGTCGTGCGATTCTTCGTTGCTTGTTCAGTCAGAGATTACTTCGCGATGCCTCGATCCGATCCAAGATACCGGCGCACCCGCGTCCCAGTCCTGGCTCGGATGCACGGCTTCTTCCGCGGTGGCAGATCGGGGTGCGATTGCCCGTGATTGTACAAATGTACCAGGAAGCCGCGCGGTCTCTTTTCTTGAGCGACTCGACCAGCCGAAGTGATTCCGGATCCACTTCGTGGCCGCGTACGCGGCGTCGGGATTCATGTTTCGGCGGCGCGGAACGCCGGCATGTAGAGGTGCGCCGGAAATCGCCGCAAATAGTTACCGGCGAGCGCGTCATAGTGAGAACCTGCACCTCTGCGCCAAAGAAAAATGCTCACATCATGAAATCGCCTCATGGCCGACGCACAAATCGCTTTTGAAATTTGATTGCTCTACCATATCATGATTCACTGAAAATCCAAGGGAGGTCTGCAGCGTAATGGAACAACCCAAGTCAGAAAGCGAAGGCATGCAGCTCAGGGATGTATATTTTGCAGCTCGTCGGCACATCGTTATTGTTGTCATTACCGCCATCATCGGCATATCGCTCACCATCCGATTTGTAACTCGTGGAAGTGATCTATACAAGAGTTCCGTCGCGCTTCGCATCGCAGTCAGCGCGGCAACACCTGAGGGTGGGGAGCACCTTTCATTTGCGCGAGCTGTTGCATTCAGCACGATAGTGCTCAATCAAGCGCTTATTGAAGCGGGCAATGAGGAACGTGTAGTAAACCCAAGCACCCGAGTACCAATTGGTTTCGAAACCCGTTTGGAGGGTAGCATCCTTTCATTCGACATAGTCGATAGCGATGCTGAGCGTGCCGCCAAACTAGCCAACGCATGGGGGAATGCATTCATTGCAACATTTAAGAACGAATTTCAAAAAAGTGAAGAGCAGGAAGAGATCCTGAAAAAGAAGTGGCAGCAGAAGCACGATGCGCTCGCTGCTCTCGAGATTGAGTCCGGTTTTAAGATAGAAATGAAGAATGGTGATGTCGCAATAAGCCACCCCCTGAGTAACGACATTGATGAAGCAAAGCATAGAATTGCGAAAATCAATCTTGAGGTTCAGGCGTTACAAGCTGAGTGCGACGTGCTCGAGAAGACTAGCAGTTCAACTATGATGGTTTCGCCGCCAGCGCGATTCCAGGAAGATCTCGATATGCAGCGGTACTCCGCCGAGCGTCGCCAATTAGAGTCCGAAATGGCGGTTCAGCGCTCTGCGGCCGACCCCAACAAACCAGGCATTAAGGCCTTGGAGCAAAAACTGGCGAAAAACGCTGACGATACTACACGCTTGATTTCGCGGATTTTGAACAACTTGAAGCTAGAACGTGATCTGAAGGTGCTGGAGAGTGAAAAAGTTGTCGCAGCTCTAAATGCCATGCAGTCATTGCTAGATGTCGCGCGGAAAAAGGCTGCTCGCATCAGCGATTTACAGGTTGAGGAGCTCGCCGCGCGACGCGCCTATGAGAAAAAGCTCGGAGAGCGAGACGATCGCAATGTAAAAGTACCGGTTCTCTTCCAGTCAGCTGTCGTCAGCGCCGAGCCTTTCAAGGTGGCATCCCGCACACCATTCCTTGTTTCAGGAATCTTATTCAGTCTTGCCATCGGAATCGGAATTGCCGTTCTTCGCGAATTGACTGACGATACGGTTCACGCTGTTAGTACAATCAGCCGCAATTTCCAAATGCTTCCGATCGGCTTCATCCCAATCATCAAAAGTGGTTCTTCCAAGGAGTGCAAGCAGATTAACGAGGAATTGCTTCGTATCTATCACACGATCTGCAGCACCGCAAAGGGAAAGAGCCTTGTGGTCACGCTGGCTAGCGTCCACCGCGCAGCTGGGAGCACGTTCCTCGTTTCGGGTTTCGCGAAAATCGCTACTGCAGTGGGAAAGCCCATTTTATTGGTTGAGGTGGATGCTCAGGAATGCCGCCTTTCGAAAGTTCTTGGCATTCAAGCGACTTTAGCGACAGATTTGAAGAAAATTGGGCTGAGAGACGCGGTGTCAATAGGCGACGGAGTTTTTATGTTGAGTATTGCCGACGCCATAATTGATCGTACGCATGCGGAGGCACTCGTCGAGGAGATGCGTCGAGACTTTGCTTTCGTTGTGATTGACACGCCTGATGTTCTTTCGTCGGCAACGACTTTGTTGTTTAGCAGCATTTCTGATGCAACATTACTCATTTGCCGGAGTCGAGTGACTACGCTGCCGCGGGTGAAGAATGCGCTTGATTCAATTCGCACGACGCAGGCGCCAAACGTTGCACTTGTACTGAATGCTCTCGACGAAAATGACCTGAAGAATGAGAGTCGCAGCCACCTTGGCGCCTAAGAATTCGCGGCATGGACACTTGAGGCGCGCACGCGTCCGATAACGGCCGGTTATCTTGAATCCTATGTGGAGCTGGTATGAGCGCTGCAGGCTTTCTCGCTAATGTGTTTTTCCTGCTGGTTATGTTTCCGTTTGTGTCGCCAGCGCCGCTATCGACAGACGTTCAACCTGTTGTCTTCCTCGTCGCAGCCGGCATGCTTGCGTTTGCCATGCGTGATTCTCGGCTACGATTCGATTACATTGATATCATTTTTTTCCTTTTTTCATTGATCAGCATTATTTATGTAAACTCTGACTATGGCAGTTTTGATTTTTTCGCGATTCGAAAAACCACAGGGCCATTGCTGGCAATGCTCGTTTTTTACGTGGCGCGTTACTTTGGACGCTATATGTCCCTCAAACTCATCCCATTAGCACTTGTCATTTATGCTGGCTTCGGGGTGGTGCAGTACATCGATCCGGAACGGTATGCCCAGGGAATCACGGAACAAGTACTTTCGCGGGGGACAAGGACTGACGAGAGCTACTATCGCGGTATCACCAGCCTTTGTCCGGAGCCCAGTTTCCTGGCATGTGTCGCCCTATTCTGTGCGTTGCTCGCTTGCTGCGCATACCAACGAAGGCGGCAAATGACATCGCGCAAAATGCTTTTCATTTGCGTCTTTTCAGCTGGTCTTGCCCTTGCGACAAAATCCGGATTTGCGCTACTGACGCTGGGCGTCATCGGTGTGGGTTTTCTCACTTCTCGCTTTGGCCTCGGGAAAGGTATTCTAGTCGGCGTTCTTCTAGGCGGCACGTTGCTACCATTCCATTCCTTATTCTTGAAGGGCCGCGCCGCACATCTTGTGTCTATCGTTGCTGCTGACCCAGTGTCCACATTTCGAGAAACGTCAGTCCTTGAACGGTTGTTACCCATGATTGTAGGTTATTATGTGGTTTTTGAATACCCGTTTGGCACCGGTGATGTCCTCTACAAGGACACTGCAACGATGGTGTATCACCGAGAGAGCCTCGGTTCGCTGGCAATTCCATCTCAGGAAATCCTACTGCGAGGATCGCTGGTGAACGGAGGTTCAAACGAAGTCGGCCGTTATACCGTGCGAATGGGTGTTATCTTTGTTGCGTTTCTTGTGCTCTTGATGCTATGGATTCTGAGAGCAAAGTGCAGTCTCTTGTGTTTGATGTTTCTGGTGGCATGCCTGTTCACCTCCTTTCCATTTCCCTTCCCGCCACTCTGGTTCTTGATAGGTTGGAATATGGACGTCGATTCGCATTCTCTCGTCTTAAAGCCGCATATCTTCGCAACGCCCACTACGTTTGCCGTCTGGACTAACAAAGCGGCTGTCCATAAGCCCGCAATTGTTGCTACCCAGCAATCCTAAACCATCAGCGGTAGCTGCCCCCATAGCCTGTAGAGCAGAAAATGGAAGGCAAATTTGCACGCAGTGCACGAGGAAGGAGGGAACACGAGCAAACGATTGGCTTCGCCTTTCCACGGAATGCATTTCCAAAGCAGAACGTGTAGCAGTAGTGTTGAATCGGCTCGACAACCTTGATCTTACGGACGAAAGTCCCTCATACCCGTCCTTGTGAGACTTGACGCGGTTTGATTTGCCGCTCATAATTAGGTGATCTGAATTCATCGTCGCCTCCAAGCCGGGACGTGACAGGGACGGAGTCTGAGCCAACTCCTTGCCCACCTGCGTTCTGATTCGATGCCAATGCTTGCGGTCGAACACACACGCGCTTGTTCATTTCGTGTAACGTTCTCAACCGAAAAAAGTCAGGGCCAAAAATGTGCGGTATTTGCGGAATTGCGGTCGTGAATGGCGAGCGGGTCGACATAGCATCGCTTATCCGCATGCGAGATACCTTAATTCATCGCGGTCCCGACGCCGAAGGGATCTGGTGCTCGGCTAGCCATCATGTTGGCCTTGGCCACCGCAGGTTATCCATCATCGACTTATCCCACGCCGCAACCCAACCCATGCAGGACGCGACGAAACAGCTCCAATTGGTGTTTAACGGTGAGATCTACAATTTTGTGGAATTGCGCACTGGATTGGAGAAGCTTGGTCATATATTTCGAACACAAAGCGACACTGAAGTCCTCCTTGCAGCGTACATTCAATGGGGGACTGACTGTCTTTCGCGGCTTAACGGCATGTTTGCGTTTGCCATATACGACTCAAGGGTAGATACCCTGTTTCTCGCGCGGGATCGAGCTGGGGAAAAGCCCCTATTCTTCAGCAATACGAATAGGAAATTTGTGTTTGCCTCAGAACTAAAAGGGCTCCTCGCTGATCCGACGTTACCGCGTCATCTCGATCGGGACGCGCTAGAATTTTACCTTGCCTACGGCTACGTTCCAGGCTCGCGATGCATCTTGAAGGGGGTTAGGAAACTGCCGCCCGCACACGCACTAAAGCTCAATCTTCGCAATGGCGACCTCGCTGTATGGCGGTACTGGCATCTGCCGGAGGTCGCGCAGGGTAGCGATGAAATGTGCACGGAAGCCGATCTCACAGAGGAACTCGAGCACCTTCTCGCCGACTCGGTGCGACGTCAAATGATCGCAGATGTGCCGCTTGGCGTATTGCTAAGTGGGGGGATTGATTCGAGCATTATTACCGCGCTCGCGGCACGAGCTAGCTCGCAGAAGGTTAGGACGTTTACGATCTCGTTTCCCGGTCACGGCTCCTATGACGAAGGCCCTTTCGCAAAAATAGTTGCGTCACACTTCGGGACAGAACATTCCGAGCTGGCCGCGGAGCCTGCGAGCGTGGACCTGTTACCTATGCTCGCGCGCCAGTTTGATGAACCAATATGCGATTCATCAATTGTGCCAACGTTTCTGGTCTCGCGAATGGTCCGGCAACATTGTCGGGTGGCGCTCGGGGGCGATGGCGGCGATGAACTCTTCGGCGGTTACCTGCATTACGAATGGTTACTGAAACAAGCGACGATTCGCGAATGGCTTCCTGAGCCGCAGCGCGCAGCGCTGACAGCGGCGGTGGCCAAGTACGTGCCTGCCGGTACGCGGGGTCGGAACTTCATGCTTGGCCTTGGTGGCGACATCCGGTCTGCGATCAGCCAGGTGAATGTTCTTTTTGATAAAGGGAATCGGCGGAAGCTGTTGAAGAATTGCGGCGTGCTTGATGGACCGACTCCCGAGGACTACAAGTCTTTGCTTTGCGACGCAGCACGGGGTCTACCTGGACAGGCCATGTGGGCCGATTTCCAGAGTTATCTGCCCGAAGACATCCTAGTAAAGGTGGATCGCTCGAGCATGCTGCAGTCGCTTGAGATCCGCGCGCCGTTTCTCGACCATCGCGTGATCGAGTTCGCGTTCACAAAGGTGTCAAACAGCCTTCGCGTCAACAAGGGAGTGCGCAAGATACTTCCGCGCCGTCTAGCCTCACGACTTCTGCCGAAAGAGCTGGATACGACCCGCAAGCAGGGTTTTTCACTTCCCCTCCAAAGCTGGTTCAACGGCGAATGGGGAACATACTTTCAGCAGGTTCTCCACGAGGCTGACAGCGTTCTCTTTGATCGCGACGCGATGTTAAGTCTCATCGATGGCCAGCGGCGTGGTCGCAGAAACATGGAACGCCTCTTTGCGTTGACAATGTTCGAATTGTGGCGCCGTGAGTACCGCATATCAACATGAACACAGTGTCTTTTCTACGTGAACGGGTTGTCATTGCGCTGCTCGCCGGAGGTACGCTCTGCGCATGGCTATGCGCGTGCGTTACAGATCTCAATCACCCCCCCGGTGTGCGCTATGTTCGTATCGGGGCTGCGATATTCCTCTTCGCTGTCGGTTTTCTGGAGTATCGACGACCATGGTGGGGCTTCGTGTTATTCCTCATCATCTGGCCGCAGGAATTTATTATCAAGCACTTGCTCGCCAGCTACGTGAGCAGTTTCTTCGAGGCGTTGCCCTCTTACTCTGGGGGTCCAATGGCCTCAGTCTTGTGTCTCACCTATTTCTTCAGAACGTGGAAGCAGAATGAATTTGGCCAAGTGAACGATGGACCGCGCGATAACTGGCTTACGGCGTTCCGAATCCTGTTTTGGATGCTGGCCGCGGCATGGGTGGTTTCTGTCGCGGGATTCTACTTGCGCTTCAAGATTCCGCAGGAAGGCTGGCAGTATGATCACGTTGACCTCCGGCGACTGCTGTCGCCGTCACCGCGATCGGTGCTCAACCCACTACTCCTGACCTCGGAGTATTTGCCACCGCTGCTCTTGGGATTGATTTTGCTCAATGGCCTTGCGCGACCAAAGGGCGCAATTGGCAATAAATGGCTGAACGAAATCGTTCCGCCAGTGCTTCTACTGCATGCCTTTCTTGCCGGAGGGACGTTGATTCTGATCGAATCTTTTGTAGATTGGGTGACGCGCAACCAAGGCAATATCTCGGGCCCGTTCTTGAATCGAAATTTGCTTGCGTCGGTGTTGATTTTGATTCTGGCCGCATCGCTTGCAGCTTTAGCGCGGGGAAGCGGCATTACCAAATTGCCACTGATCGGAATTGCAATCGCGGCAACTGCGTTAGCACTGGCGACTGAATCAAAGAACGCTCTCTTAATGTTACTGGCCTTACCGCTGTTATGGCTAGTGATCAACCTTAGGGTTGCACGCCTTACCATCGTGGCGGGGGTCTCTGCCGCACTTGTATTTGCGATATTGAAGGCACCTCTACCGTCCCCAGACAACTATTCACCTCGGAGTCTTGTACGAACCCTTTATGCGTTACGCTCTCGCAATTGGGACGAAGCCTCTTCCTTGCGCTTGAAAGCATTCCAAGCCGCAGGATCTATCTGGAGGGAGTTTCCGATCACCGGAGCGGGTCCAGGAAGTTACCTTATGTTAACCGGAGAGCAGGCACGCTTCCGCGAGTTCGCGCAAGCTTATGGCTGTCCGCCGGCACACGCACATAACGCTCCGCTGCATCTGCTTGCAGAAGTTGGTCCTATTGGGTCGACCGCGTGGACGCTGATTTGGATCATTCTTCCCGCTGCTGGACTTGTATTTTGGAAGAACGGGAACTATCTACTCTTGGTGTCGCTCCTAATTGGCATCGTGAATCTGCTGGATTACTCATGGTCACTCACAGGATTTCCGGCCGTTTCGGTGATTCTTCTGAGTGGTGCATGTGCGATGAAAACTCAAAGCATTGAGTTACAGGCGGTCCGGTAGATGAGTACGACGCGCGTCTTCGTGAATATCTTTTTCGTATTGGTGCTTTCCATTGTATCGCCTCAGCCCGTTGCGACTGGCGTTCAGCCGCTCGGGTTGGTCATCGCAGGATTCCTCTTCCTGCTTGGAATTCGCGGCAACAAGCTCCGTTCGATACTATCGACTGTGGTTTTTTACTTTTTGCCGCGACAAGACTGGTTTTCTTCAATGCTGAAGCTAACAGCTTCGATTTCTTCACAATACGAAAGACGATCGGTCCATTGGTTGCTTCTCGTGTTCTACACCCCGCGCTACTTCGGGCATCGTGTCTCGCTGAAACTCCTCCCGGCCGCTCGGTTTGTATGCCATTTTTGGCGCATTACATTCCCCCGCTTTGGTTCTTGCTGGAATGGAATCTTGGCTCTAGGTTTCACCCAGCCTTTGCCTCGACGCTTCGGTCTTCTTCTTGGGTTGCTTCCAGGTTTCCAACGATGACAGAGTCTACTGCGTGAAAGTGGCGATGGTCAATCTGACGGGGGGGGGCTTTAGCGGCGGATACAAGAAATATCTGCTCAGTCTCGTTCCTGTGATGCGAAGAATGTCGCGCTTGGAATCGCTCGCCGTGTACGTTCCGGAGTCGTCGCTCGGCGGGTTGAATCTTCCCGACTTAAAATCATGGCGGGGGGGCGTTATCAGCGGTAGACGCAATCTTAGGAAAGAGCTTTCGTTGTCTCGGCCAGATGTTATCTTCGTGCCGAATTTTCCTGTAGTGCGTTTTGAGAACGTACCCTGCGTCAACATGATCCGCAACATGGAGATGGTTACTTCCCCCCTTGGACAGAACAATGCTATTGACTCAGTGAAGAACCTCGCACGCCAGTTCCTCGCCAAGCAAAGCTGCAAGTCGGCGCGGCGAGTGATCGCAGTGTCAGGTTATGTTCAGAACTACCTTGTCAACTTCTGGCGGGTGCCGGCTGACAAGGTTGGCATTGTTTATCACGGCGTTGACCCGGCGTTACCGATTGAATCCATGCGATGTCCCGCCGCGTTGTTAAGGGAGAATCCGCCGACGCAATTTCTATTCACCGCCGGCTCGATCCTGCCCTATCGTGGACTGGAGGACTTGCTCACGGCAGCAATGGACCCCCGGTGGCGCTTGCCCATACTAATAGCCGGAGATCCTCCACCGGGATCAGAAACATACGCACGCCATCTACATCATTTTTGCGATAAGTACTCTCTAAATGAGAAAGTCATCTGGGCGGGACAGTTGAAGCTTCCCGAGTTGGCATGGTGCTATCACCACTGCGCGGTTTTCGCGATGACAAGCCGGGTTGAAGCCTGTCCCAACACGGCACTTGAGGCGCTCAGTTACAGCTGCAATACGGTCTCAACGGACAACTCTCCGATGCCTGAATTCTTCCGCGACACCGCTCTGTATTATCGCGCAGGTGATATAGAATCGCTTATCATTCAAGTCGCAAGCGCCATGGAGGGTGCGGATTCAAACGGTCGACGCGAAGCCGCTCGCAGACGGGCCGAAGAGTTTTCCTGGCAGCACACAGCGGAATCCACGATGAATGAGCTTGAAAATGCACTGCGTAGTGAACCAAGAGGAGACCGTCGGGCATGTCCTTGATTCTAGGCCTCAATGCCTATCATCCGGATTCGGCCGCGTGCCTGCTCTCCAACGGGAAACTGGTCGCAGCTGTCGCTGATGAACGCTTGGGTGATCGCCTGAAGCATCGCGCCGGATTCCCCGGTCACGCTATAGCCGCTGTACTAAAAAGCGCTGGAGCTCACATTCGCGACGTGGAGTTCGTCGCAATGGGCCGCGACGCGAATGCCAACACGCAGGCAAAGATTGGGCACGTGTTACGCAACCCGCTGAAATCTGCACGGGGAGTTGTCACACATCTTCAGCGCCGAGGCACCATGCGGTCGCTTCAAGAGCAAGTCGCAGAAGCCTGCGGCGTCGCCGCCGGCGATTGCCATTTCAAGACTGCGATGGTTGAACACCACCTCGCCCACGTCGCGAGCTCATTTTACGCAAGCCCATTCGAGCGCGCCGCCGCATTCACCTACGACGGTTCCGGCGATTTCGTCTCCGGCATGTATGCTCGCTGCGAAGGCACGAAGATTGAGGTGCTCGACCGCGTCTTTGTGCCGCATTCGCTGGGTTTCTTCTACACTGCCATCTGCCAGTTCATCGGCTTTGATCGATTCGGCGAAGAATACAAAGTGATGGGGCTTTCAGCGTATGGCAAGCCAGTGTACCTGGACCTGATGAAGAAACTCGTCCAATTGCGCGACAATGGACAGTTCATCATCGATCAGGACTATTTCAAGACGATGGGCAAGAGCATTGACGAATGCGTCAATGAACAGGGCGAAATTCAATTGCCATTCTTGTACACTTCCGAGTTGTCAAGGGCCCTCGGTATTCCACGTGTCCGTGGGTCCGAATTGACACAACGCGACAAAGATCTCGCGGCATCGTGCCAGGAACACTTTGAAAGTATTGTATTGGGCTGTCTGAGCTGGCTGCACACAAAGATGCCCGTCGATACCCTCGTGACAGCCGGTGGTTGCGCTCTCAACGGCGTCTGTAACGCACGCATCCTGCGCGATACACCCTTCACAAAGAGCTACATTCAGTGCGCAGCTTCCGACGATGGAACCGCAATCGGCGCCGCGCTGTACACATGGCATTCAACGCTCGGAAAGCCACGCGGTGAGCCGATCTACGATGCATATCTTGGGCCCGAACACTCCGAGGCTGCGATGGAACAGGCGCTCACTTGCGATGGGTTCAAATTCGAACGCCTCGAGCGCGACGCGTTGCTCGCTCGAGCGGCACAGCATCTGAACAACGGGCATATCATTGGTTGGTACCAAGGCAGGAGTGAATGGGGGCCGCGCGCTTTGGGCAATCGTTCAATTCTTGCCCATCCTGGCTGGCCGGGAATGAAGGATCTGATTAACCAGAAAATCAAACGTCGTGAAGCATTTCGGCCGTTTGCCCCGTCGATTCTCGCTGACGAAGTTGTCAACTACTTCGAGCAAGACATTGAAAGCCCATTCATGATGCATGTCGTCAAAATCAAGCCTGAGAAGCGCAAGGCGCTGGCCGCGGTTTGCCACGAGGATGGAACGGGCCGCTTGCAAACAGTGAAGCGCGATCAGAATAGTCTCTACTACGATCTGATCCGAAAATTTAGCGCGCTTAGCGGAGTTCCGGTCGTGTTGAACACGAGCTTTAACGAAAACGAGCCGATCGTTGATACACCCGAGCAGGCCGTTGGCTGCTACAAGCGCAACGACATTGATGCGCTGTTCCTCGGTCCGTTTGTGACCGTCAAACCCGGGAAACAGCTTTCATGAACACAACATCCGGCGGAGTGCGCGTTTAATGGCTGACGGTCAATACCAAATCTGCACGCAGTGCATTATGGACACGATAGGCGATGACTCCATCCGTTTCGATGAAGATGGTGTGTGTAGCTATTGCACTCAGTACCAACAGCAGGCACCGCTGTTTCTGCGGCCAGAAGCCGAGCGGGACGAAAGGCTGAAAGAAACTGTCGAAGTCATGAAACGGAGAGGCAAGGACAAACCCTACGATTGCATCATCGGCGTCAGCGGCGGAGTCGACAGCACTTACGTTGCCTATCTCTCGAAGAAGCTCGGCCTCCGCCCGCTCGCGATCCATCTCGACAATGGCTGGAACTCTGAGTTGGCGGTCAGCAATATTGAAAAGATCCTGAACACGCTCAGCATCGACCTCAGCACTCGCGTCTTGAATTGGAATGAGTTCCGCGAATTGCAGCTTTCGTTCCTGCGAGCGTCCGTGCCGGATGGCGAAATACCAACGGACCATGCCATTTTTGCAACCCTTTTTGAGGCCGCTTCCAAGCATGGGATAAGCTACATTATCAGTGGAACGAACTACGTATCGGAATCCCCCCTGCCGGCAGGCTGGACGTACGGAATTCAGGATTGGACCTATATTCGCAGCGTCCACCGAAGATTCAGCAAGACCGTTTTGAAAGACTTCCCTCACTACGGCATCTTGAGAATGTACTACTATGCAGCGATTAAGAAGATCAAGGTGGTCCGACTCCTAGACAATGTGGACTACAACAAATCGAAGGCTGTCGAGCTTCTACAAAAAGAGCTCGGATGGAAGAATTACGGTGGAAAACACTACGAATCCGTCTACACGCGTTTTTTCCAAGGCTACGTTCTGCCTCGCAAATTCAATATCGATAAGCGAAAATCTCATCTTTCGACCCTAATCTGCTCGGGACAGATGAATCGCGAACAGGCGCTGGCTGAGATCAAGAAGGACGTTTACGGGAACAATAACGTTACCGAGGATCTGGAATTCGTTATCAAGAAGCTGAATATCTCCCGCGCCGAATTCGACAAGATCATGGCCGATCCACCGAAGAATTATCGACATTACCCCAATGGTGAAAAGAACTGGAAGCGATTGCGCTCCATTTACCGTTTCGGTCGGCGCATCGGTTTATTCCCAAAGAAGGTCGGTTTTGCGTAAGACATCCTGATGCGAATACTTTTCATAACACATGCATTTCCTCCCTGCAATGTCATTGGCTCTCTGCGCACGGGAAAGACTGCAAAGTATCTACATCAGCTCGGCTGTGATGTTCGCGTGCTGACGTCAGAGTTCTGCGGCCCCAACGACGACTTGAAAATGGAGTTCCCCCGCGACCGCGTCATCTACGCCAAGACCTTCTCGCTTTCGCGATCCGTTTCGCCCGCCGCCGGCGTCGGAACACATGCCAACAGCAGCTTCGAATCTCAAACAATGAAGCTCGTAAGACGCTGGGGGCGAGCGCTGCTGCACTTCCCGGACAGCGAAATCGGCTGGTTTCCATACGCAAACTCGGCGGCATCGGTCCTGATGGAAACTTGGCGGCCAGACATCATACTAGCCAGCGCGGCACCCTTTACTGGACTTCTAGTAGCAAGTCATCTTGCCGCACGCTATGGTTTGCCGTGGGTGGCAGAGCTGCGCGATTTGTGGGTCGACAACCCGTACAGAGATGGCCTCTATCCGACTTGGCGACAATTGCTCGAATCGCGGCTTGAAAGAGGCGTGATGCGTTCAGCACTGGGATTTATCACCGTGTCCCAACCGCTCGCGGATGTCATCTCGCAGAAATATGCGATGCCGGTCGCTGTCATCCCCAACGGGTTTGACCCTTGCGATTTTCCTGTGACGTCAATGAAAAGTCAGCCTGGTCCAGTACGAATGGTGTTGACCGGAAGAATCTATGAGGGATTGCGCGACCCGTCGATTCTCTTCCGCGCCATAGCTATGATGCCAGAGGAGTGCGGCCAACTAAAGATCTCCGTCTACGCACCGGACAAGGATTTGGACGTTGTCAAATCACTGGCGCAAAGATTCGGCGTGGATCATTGCGTTGAGACATTTAGGGTCGTTCCGCACGCCGAGGCGCTCAAGCGCCAGGTTGAAGCCGACGTGTTGCTACTACCGCTCTGGAACGACCCACGGGATAAGGGTATGCTGACGGGCAAGTTGTTCGAGTATCTTGGCGCTCGGCGACCAATCCTGGCCTTGGGACCAACAGACAACGCTGCTAGCCAGATCATCATTCAGCGCAATGCAGGCGCCGTCCTGAGCGATCCTGAGCAAATCGTCAAGCAACTTCGAGAGTGGATTCGGCAAAAACGGGAAGATTACCACATTCCCGGTCCACCGGAATCTGCCCTAAAAGGATTCACGCGCGAAGAGCAGACCCGATCAATCTACGAGTTCTTAGAGGAGACACTTGCCAAGTCGTCCATCGGTGAGCACACTTAGTTATCCTTGTCAGGAGATTGAATCATGAAAGTACCGTTTGTGGATCTGAAGGCTCATCACCAGGAAATCAAGGCCGAGCTTGATGAGACTATTTCTAACGTGATTGCCAAATCTGCCTTTATTAAGGGCGAATTCGTTTCACAGTTCGAAAAGGAGTTCGCCACTTATATTGGTGCAAAGTCTTGCGTTGGAGTTGCCAATGGAACCGATGCGCTCCATATTTCTCTGCGGGTTCTGGGCGTCACTCAAGGCGCCGAGGTTATTGTTCCCGCCAATTCATTTATCGCCACCTCTGAGGCCGTGTCGCTCGCCGGAGCAAGGCCCGTCTTTGTCGATTGCGATCCGGCATTTTACAATATCGACGTGGGCCAGCTTGAGCGCGCAATAACGAAGAAGACTAAGGCGATCATCGCCGTTCACTTGTATGGTCGGCCAGCCGCAATGGATGAAATCGCGGCTTTTGCGATCAAACACGGGTTACATTTGATTGAAGACGCAGCACAGGCGCACGGTGCCACCTACAAGGGGCGGCGCGTGGGAACCTTCGGCGCTTGCGGCTGCTTCAGTTTCTTTCCGGGGAAAAATCTTGGCGCTCTCGGCGACGCGGGAGCAATCGTCTGCAACGACCCGGCGCTTGCCGAAAGGTTCGCGATGTATGCCAACCACGGCCGCAAGGAGAAGTATTCCCACGAGCAGGAGGGGGTCAATAGTCGCCTCGACGGATTACAGGCCGCAATCCTCTCCATCAAATTGAAGCAGCTTGAGCGTTGGAATGCGCGCCGACGTGCTGTGGCGCAGATATATGATGAAGCCCTCGGTTCAATGATGTCAACGCCGGCGCATTCCGCCGATCACGTTTCATCACAGCATCTCTATGTCGTTCGGGTGAAGAATCGGGATGCGCTACAGAAGAAGCTGAAGGAGTGTGGCATTGAGACCGGAATCCACTACCCGATTCCCTTGCATATGCTCCCCGCGTACAAGTATCTTGGACACAAGGCAGAAGATTTTCCAGTTGCCGCGAAGTTCAAGGATGAGATTCTGAGTCTTCCGATTCATGGCTGCATGCCTGATGACCAGGTGAAATTCGTCGTCGACACCCTTCGGGAGACGGCCCGTGGCTAATTCGCAGAAAGTGAGATTTGCGCTCATTGGTTGCGGCGCCATCGCACTCAAGCATGTTACAGCGCTTAGACGGCTGGAAGAGGCGGAACTTGTCGGAGCCTGTGACAAGAGCCCCGAACGCGCGGCTGCATTTGGTAAGCAGCATAACCTACCGACGTTCAGCGACGCAAAGGCGATGGTGGAGGCGGTATCCCCCGATGTCCTCAACATTTTGACACCTTCGGGATGTCACACCAAGGATGTGCTCGATCTCGTGTCGCTAAACCGTCACTTCGTCGTAGAGAAACCCCTTGGGCTGCGCATCGACGAGATTGACCGGGTGCTTGAGGAGTGCGACAAGTACGGGTTGAAGATCTTTGTCGTCAAACAGAACCGCTTCAATCCGCCCGTCAGGAAGTTGAAAGAGGCGATCGATAAAGGCCGTTTCAAACGCTTGGTTCTCGGAACGGTTCGCGTACGCTGGCGTCGGGACCAGGCGTACTACGATCAGAGTCCATGGCGCGGCACCTGGGCGTGGGATGGCGGCGTGCTTACAAACCAGGCCAGCCATCATATCGACCTGCTGCTATGGCTAATGGGTGATGTTGAAAGTGTGATCGCAAAAACCTCAACACGTCTGGCCAAAATCGAAGCCGAGGACACCGGGGTCGCGATTCTCAAGTTCCGAAATGGCGCCCTTGGAATCATCGAGGCGACCACAGCGGTGCGACCAAAGGACTTGGAAGGCTCGGTCAGTGTTCTGGGTGAAGGTGGCTCGGTGGAGATCGGGGGCTTCTTCGCCAATGAACTGAAGACATGGGCGTTTTCCGAGCCCGACGCAATGGACGACGATATCTGGACAAAACACGCCCGCATCCCGGATGCGCAGGCATGGAGTCATTCACAATTTTTTTCCGATGTCATCCATTCGCTGCGCGGCGGTGGCAAGGCATTAATACACGGACTCGAAGGACGTCGCTCTATCGAACTCATAAACGCCCTATACGAATCCGCGGATCGTAATGAGGAGATCCATCTGAGGTATACACCCCGGAACCTGCGCTTAGGATTACAACCATGATCAGTCCGCTCGCCGTCATCCATCCCAATGTCCACTTCGGAGAGAACTGCGAAGTCGAGCCGTTCGCTATTGTCGGCGCACCTCCTCGAAATTGCGCGCCGGGCGAATTGAAAACGGTTATTGGTGCAAATTCGATCATCCGGTCGCATGTCGTAATTTATGCAGGCAATACCATCGGCAATGGGTTTCAGTGCGGTAATAAAGCCAACGTTCGCGAACTGAACACTATCGGCGACGATGTGAGCATCGGAACGCTCTCGGTGATTGAGCATCACGTCACGATCGGAAATTCCGTCCGCATCCATACACACGTGTTTGTGCCAGAATTTACCATACTCGATGATCAATGCTGGCTGGGTCCCAACGTCATTATTACCAATGCGAAGTATCCGCGCTCACCAAAGGTCAAAGAGAATCTAAAGGGTGCGCATGTGAAGAAGCACGCTCTGATCGGCGCAAACAGCACTCTACTACCGGGAATTACCATCGGGATTCACTCGCTCGTCGGTGCGGGAAGTGTTGTGACGAAGGATGTTGTTGATCGAACCGTCGTAGTCGGAAACCCTGCGAAGTTTCTCAAGTTTATCGACGCACTTCCGTACTAGGCTCGGGACCAGAGCCTTGCGTATTCTATTGCTAAATCTTTATTACCCCCCCGATCCTGCTCCGACTGGAAAATACCTACACGATCTGGCAAAAGCCCTGACCAAGGAAGGGCACGATGTCTCGGTGCTCTGCTCCCGCGGCGCCTACAGTGGGCAGGGGCAGTATCAGTCGAAAGAAATACTCGATGGAGTCAGTGTGCAGCGACTGTCTGCATTCAGTTACGGACGAAAGAACTTAGCCGGTCGCGTAGCCGACTACGGTTCTTTTTACGCACTGCTTACTGCTAAGCTTCTAACCGTTCGTCCGTGTCCCGACATCACGCTTGCACTCACGACTCCTCCCTTTATTGGATTCTTAGCCAAAGAAATTGCCACCCTTCGTGGCTTTCACCATGCCCATTGGATCATGGACCAATATCCTGATGCCATCGTTGCGCACGGCCTTCTGCGGCCAGGAAATCCTTTTTTACGAATTTTGTGCGCCGTCACTCGAGAAAGCTTCCACGGCGCAAGCTTGATCCTAACCCTCGGACCGCACATGTTGGGACTCGTACGCCGCTATGCCGATCCATCACGTGAACCGAACTTGAAGGCAATGTCTTTATGGTGCGATGATGCGCTTACCCCATGGGAAGATAGTCAACTCATTCCAATACGTGTCGAGCGCGGATGGGATTCCAGCGACACCGTACTCATGTATTCCGGAAACATGGGTCTTGGTCACCGGTTTTCAGAGTTCCTTGAGGCCGCTAGGATCCTTGGGCGCACCGGTCCGCTCTGGGCATTCTGTGGAGACGGAAAGCGGCGCCAGGAAATCGAACACTTCATCAGCCACGAGCGTCAGGCCCGTTGCGAGCTGCATTTGAATGCACCGATCCAGCGCCTGCGCGAGCACCTCTGCTCTGCCGACGTGCATCTTGTCAGTTTGGACGAGCGCTGGCAGGGAACGATCGTGCCCAGCAAGGTACAAGGCATCTTTGCGGTCGGGCGTCCGGTGTTGTTTGTCGGAGGATCCAAGAATGAAATCGCTGACTGGATTGTTGCGTCGGGTGGCGGCTGGGTTGTCGCACAGGATAACATCCCCTCTTTGCTCCAAGCCGTGAACGAAGCTCGGGATCCAAATGAGCGCACCTTGCGCGGCGAGCGAGCGCTAGCTTTTGCTCGCCAACATTTCTCCAGAGAACACAACTGTAGTCAGATTGCGGCTTGGATCGAGGCTGCCTGTAATCCTCTCGTCTAGTCCGGGAGAAAGAGCTCTTTTCACTTGAATAAACTCAGCTCGGTTCGAAAGTGCCGGTGGAGTATGGGAAGTCATCTGCGAGCGCGGAGCCTGCTTTAATACGTGCCTCATTCACGCATCGCCAACCTCTGCGCAGGAATCCAGGAATCCGGCTGGCTCCTAGCGCTCACAGTAGGCGTTTTATATTTCAATTTACTCTCCGCACGCGTTTTTGACCCCGACAAAGTTGCGTTGGTTCGAACTATCGGTATGGTCATGATGGCAGGCTGCGCCGTCTTCTTGATCGAAACTTTTCGGTCCCGATGGGACGCCAGTAACGTTACGCCCGTGCACGGAAATCCCTTACACCATCCAGTCGTTATCGCAGTGATGGTACTATTCATCTGGAATCTGATAGCGTCATCTTGGTCAATAGTACCTGTCCAATCCTTTATGGGCACCACTTCACGGCAGCAGGGCCTCGATACGATCGCGTGGTATACATTGGTATTTTTCTCGATTGTCTTTTTTATGCGCGAGGCAGCTCAACTCGAGCGCCTCATGGCGACGATGACAGCGGTTGCAATGCCCCTCTCGCTCTATGGAATCGCTCAGGCTCATCGGGTAGATCCGATCGACACAAAAATGTTCTACGACTCTGCATATCGTCCACTGTCCACGATGGGTAACCCAATCGCAAGCGCGGCCGTGCTCAGCTTGACAATGCCAGTGTCCCTATTTCTGTTTCTACGCAGCACAGAGCGCTGGGAGACGCACTTCACTGCCATAACTCTTTCCAGGTTTCTTACTATCTCGGGGGCACTTGCAAACCTTGCGGTGCTCCTCTGGGCGTGGTACACCGACTTCTGGATTGGATCAGCAGTGACCGCTTCCACAATTGCCTTATGGTCAGCGGGCGCGCGACTGAAACGGATACCGCAGCAGGTCGCCATACCGATTGCAACTCTTCTATCTGCCATGGCAATACAGATAGTCGCGATCTCCTATTCGCAAAGCCGCGGTGGTATACTGTCGCTGACCACAGGCGTCTTCATGTTCCTGCTAATACGCGCAGGTATCCAGCGTCGACGGACAATCGTCTGGATTTTGCTGATATCGACTTCGTTGTGCATTGCGTTTGTATTTCTATTGAATATTCCTAACTCACCTCTGGCCTTTCTGCAGCCCCTGCCTGGTATTGTACGCTTAAGCAATCTTTTGAATTACTCCGGCACGTATCGGCTTGACACTTGGACAGCGTCACAGACTGCACTCATCAGCGATCCCCTTCGCGCGTTGATTGGTTACGGTCCGGAGTGCTTCGCCGAAGCGGTCAGTTCGTTTCTGCCGGGTACACTTACTGACGGATCCATGCTTGTGGATCGTTCACACAACGATCTATTAGATTTGGCATTGATGACGGGGGTCGTGGGGCTAATTCTGTTTTGGGGCTGGGTGACAGCTATCATATTGTGTGGGTTGAATTGGGTGGGTTTAGCCAACACCTCTGGCCAGCGATTATTGTTTCTGAGCTGCTGGATTGGGGCGAGCGTTCTTGCGTCGGTGGGGGCATGGCAGATCAAGCCGTCATTGATTTGGGTCGCAGCGGTCGCCGGCGCCATGGCCGGCCTTGGTGCCTACCTGGGCCTGCGGAACTTATCGAAGGTCGATGTTCAGTCCACTCTTTCTGATGATGCAAAGGGCGTCATGGCCATGGCGATGGCAGGGATGCTGACACACCTGGTTGAAGTTTCATTTTGCTTCCCAGTCTGCGCGACACGAACAATTTTTTTCATGTACGCCGCTGTGATTGTGGCACTTGGTCTGCGCAGAATTGAAGCCATTGTCCCTCGCGAAATGGTTCATAATATTAACCCTGAGAATGCGAAAAATCGTCGAAAGCAGGTGCACTCCGCAGACGATTCTCAATTGAGGGCCGACGTACGAGCAACCGACCGTGGTTTGAATCTCATGATAGCGTTCGGCGTGTCCCTGTTCGTTTCCTCACTTGTCGGTCCTCATACCTACGTTGGTACTGCATTTGGGCAACGACTGGTAGGGGTAGCCGTTCCGCTGTTGCTATGGTTGGGAATTTATGTCGCCCTGCCGCCTCATGCAACCGTTCCTTCAGTGGGCAAACTTTCGTTTACGAAAGATTTCCTTACATTTCTGGCAATGGCCAGTGGCTTCTCGCTTTTCCTTTCGCTACTCAGAAGCCAATCAGCACCTGAGCCCTTTTTTGCGGAAACTATTATTGCAGGATTGTTTGTGTTGATGATGCTGGTCGTGATTCTCTTCGCGCTGTTTCTCAACCGCCACGATCGCGCCCCATGGCGGCCAAGCCTCATCTGGATCTCCTATGTTTGCATCTTCGCCGCCACCGGAGTTGCGGCGTGGATCCTCAACGGTCGTCCAGTACTTGCTGATATCTACAGTGAGCGCTCATCGCGTCTATTCGCCACCGAATCAGGCAGTGACCGCACCATCGCCCTTGCGCATGCAAGTTGCGAACTCGATGCCTTTGCCCCTCATTACAAGTGTCATCTTGCGGCATGCTTAGTTTCGCGAGCCTACGAGATGGCTCCAGGTCCTGACCGGGACAGACTGACGGATGAAGCGGACGGCGCAATGAAGGCGGCCTACGACCTCAATCCACGAAACATCAAGACCAACAATCGTCTCGTTCATTACTACCGAATTCGCTACCAAATGAAGGGGAATATGAAACAGCGTGCCGCGTACATTCTGGAGTCGCTGAAGTATGCGGAGGCCGGCTTAATGCTATTACCCAACGACGTGCTGCCGCGACGTCTCTTCGCGGAGGTTCTTTCCGTTGCCGCCGATATTCACTATGAACTCGGCGAGATGGGCCAGTCCGAGCCGCTCTATCTGCGAATGCTAGAGCACGGTATCAATCCGGCGCGCGCCCACTTGGCATTGGGAACAATTTATCTCCAACAGGTAAAGTATTCAGAGGCTGAGCGCCACCTCGAAATCGCATACACACAAGCGCCGGCGGATTGGCGCGCAAGCTACAATCTCGCTTCATATCACCTGACGATGAAGAATCACATGGAGGCGCTCCGCTACGCCAAGATCGCTCTTCAATTAGCACCCGAACCACAGCGTGTATCCTTACAGAAGGTGATCGATTCAATCGGGTTGCAGAACGTCACGTTGATTAAACCGTGAGCAACAAGCGAGCCGACGAGATCATTTTGCAGGTTGAGTGCTTGTACACAACACGCTGTTGCGAACTCTTGGGTGCGCCCAGCGCGCAACCGATCTGAGGTTGCTGATGCTGTACGAGGGCACAAGCGAATTCAACGGTGACGATTGCGAGAACCGCGTTGAGGGGCTGAAAATCCGGTGATCCGGCCGCTGGTGCCGGGACACTAAGTTGATCTGTGCTCGAACAGCTTGAATGGGCAGCTAGTGGGGGAAGCGCGCATGTCAGAATTGAGGCCGCGAGCCAGCTTCGTCCCGCTGTTGCTGCTGGCGTTGCTTTGCACGCGGGCGCAGGCGGAAGATTCGGTCAAGCCGCGCATCATCGACGGAACCAATGTTCCCGAATCGCAGTTTCCCACGGTGGGAAAGGTCGGCGATGCGCTCAGCGACGGCGTCGAACAATACTATTGCTCGGGAACGCTGATTTCGCCGCGGCATTTCGTGACGGCCGGGCACTGCGTCTGCGATTCCTCGGGCATTCCGGCGCTTTTTCCGACAGAGGTGCGCTTCCGCCTCGGCGGCGTAACGTACAAATCCTCGCGCATTTTTCCGCACCCGACGTACGAAGGCGAATTCAGCTTCCTGGTCGAGAACAACTTCGACGTCGCGGTCGTGGAACTCGAGACGCCGGTGCCGATCACGCCCAACCCGCTGTATCGCGTGCCGCCGAATCCCGTGCCGGCAGTGAATACGATCCTGACCATCGCCGGCTACGGCCTAGTTGGAGAGGGCCGCAAGGGCGTCGGCTTCAACTCCGAGCAGCCGCCCGAGGGCACCATCGAGTTCGGCACGACCAAGCTGGAGACGGTGACGGCCACTTTCTTGAAATGGAAGTTCGATGACGTCGCGGCGCCCAACAACGAGGCCAATACTTCGCCGGGCGATTCGGGCGGACCGGCGTTTATCACGGTCGGCGCGCAGAAGCAGCTTGCGGCGGTGACCACCGGCGGATCGAACTTCACGGCGGCGTTTGGCGACAATTCGTTCGACACGCGGCTGGACCCGATCATCCCGTGGATCGACCGCATCCTGAACAACCAGCCGCCCAACGATCCGTTCGCCGACGCGACGCCGATCTTCGGCACGCTGATCACGGTGGCCGCGAGCAACGTGAGCTCCACCTTTCAGACAGGCGAGCCGCTGCATGCGGGTATCGCCGGCGGCGTATCGGTGTGGTGGAAGTGGACGGCGCCGTCGAGCGGGCCGGTGACGATCTCCACGGGCGGCAGCGATTTCGACACGCTGCTGGCGGTCTACACGGGCAAAGCGGTGAACTCGCTGACCACCGTAGCCAGCAACAACGACGATCCCGCGGCGCCCTTTCCAGCACATTGGGATCCTAAGCTTAGAATTCCACGTGGACAAGTTGTCGCG
>JADMIO011306001.1_pt1 | contig 73546 bp, 66 predicted proteins | sample 8958161 | NCBI WGS metagenome assembly JADMIO01 (sample SAMN16585339, study PRJNA669376) | soil metagenome | isolation source: Crop rotation soil | place: USA: Cullars Rotation, Alabama | collected 2011
CGACAACTTGTCCACGTGGAATTCTAAGCTTAGGATCCCAATGTGCTGGAAAGAGCGGTCTGGACGTCGTCGTCGATCTTCAATCGTGCCGAAGTGCAGCGCACTGTTCGAGCACCCACGCCTTCCTTTCCTCAACGACCGTCGGACGCTTGATTTCCGGGCGCTGGTGGAACCAGCCGATGCTGGCCATCATGCGGATCAGTCGGAAGGTCGAGATCATCGCCTCGGCCGTGGCCGTAAGCGGCCGCACGGCGCGATAGCCGCGCAAGAACGCACATTCGACTTCGCGGGCGCCAGGCTTGCTCTGCCAGTCGGTGAGGGCGACGGCGATGTCGTAGAGGTGCCAGCCGAAGCCCGCATCGTCGAAGTCGATCACCGTCAGCCGGTCACCCTCGACCAGCACGTTGCGCGGGTGCAGGTCGGCATGGATCAGGCTGTAGCCCGACGGATCCCTGGGCAACTGCGCGAGCCACTGCCACAGCCGCCCGCGTGTCTCGAGCAGAAGCCCGCGCTCGGCGGGCGTGAGCGAGCGATGTTCCCAGAACGGCCCCCAATGCGGCGCATCGCCCATCAAGCCGTCGGCATCGAGATGATGGCGCGTGAAGCCTGGTGGCGGTTGCCAGGCACTCGCCTGGTTGTGCATCGCCGCGGTGATGGCACCGAGCTGGGCAAAGTATTCCTCGATGACCGCGGCATCACGTGTCTCGACCAGGACCTCGGACAGCAAACGGCCCTCGGTCCAGCGCGCCATCCCGGCGAAGCGCGTCTCTCCGGTCGCGGCGATCGTGATCATCACATATTCGCGGCCATCGCGCGCAGCGAGCGGCTGCGGCACCTCGATGCCCGCCTGCCCCAGGGCGCGGATCCAGGCGCGCTCCGCCTCCAGCTCGGCCAGCGTGTGATAGCCCGGCCGATGCAGGCGCAGGACCCAGGCGCTGCCGTCACGCTGGTTAGCGATCCGGAAGGTGACATTCTCGGACAGGGACACGAGCGCTGGATCGGCCGTCTCGACAGGGAAGAGCGGGAGGGCAGCGCGGGCAGCCGGAGTGAATGTCCGGTCAATCGTCTCTTTATCCATCGAGCTCGGCCATCGTGGCGTCGAAAGCCATGAGGAATTCTTCGGCGTGCTTTTGCTGGTAGACCAGCGGCGGCCGGATTTTCACGACGTTCTTGAAGGCCCCGGCATTGCTCGTGAGAAAGCCCTTTTCCTTCAGCCGGTTGACGACCTCGACGGCGCGATCAGGGTCAGGCGCGAGCGGGGCATCCGGCCTGGTGATCTCAACGCCGATGAACAGCCCGTGCCCGCGCACGTCGGCGATCGAGGCAAAGCGGCCCTTGCGGCGGGCGAGCCCGTCCTTCAGCGATGCGCCGACTGTGGCAGCGTTCTCGGCCAGACCATCGCGCTCGATGACGTCCATCACGGCCATGCCGACCGCTGCCTGGAGCGGGCTCGAGGCGAAGGTATTGAAGTAGCGTGTGGCGGCCCGGAAGCCCTCGACCAGCTTGCGGCTCGCGGCCGTTGCCGCCAGCGGCAGCCCGTTGCCCATCGGTTTGCCGGTCACGACGATATCCGGCGTGAAGCCCGTGACTTCGTAGCCCCACCAGCGCCCAGTCCGGCAGTAGCCGGCCTGGACCTCGTCGGAAATCACCAGACCGCCGGCAGAGCGCACGATCTCGGCCGCGCGCGTCATGAAGCCCCGCGGCACGTCGGGCAGACCCTCGTTGGCGAAGATCGAGCACACGATCAGGCCGGCGAAGCCCGCACCCTCCTCCTCCAGACTCCGGATCGCGCCGCGCACGTGATCGAGGTAGGCCTCCGAAAGCTCCGTCTCGCTGGCACCGCGCACGATCGGCCGCAGCTTCTCGGGGACCGGGATCGCGCGCACATCGCCTTTGGCATTGCTGATGTCTCCGATGCGCGTCAGCTTGCCGACGGCTTCGCTGTTGCCGTGATAAGCGGCGTTGGTGCAGATGATGCCGCTTTTGCCGGTGGCCAGCCGTGCCATGCGCAACGCCGCTTCATTGGCTTCCGTACCGGAGCAGCTGAAGACGACGCTCTCGATTTGCGGTCCATGCAACGCCGCCAGGCGCTCGGCGAAGTCCACGATCCCTTCATGCAGATAGCGGCTATGGACATTGAGCGTGCCCTGCTGGCGCGCCATCGCCTCGACCACAGTGGGATTGGCATGACCGACGCACGGCACGTTGTTGTACATGTCGACATATCGCCGACCGTCGGCATCGAACAGGTACACGCCCTCGCCGCGCACGATGTGGATCGGCTCTTTATAGAATAGCGGTGCGCCGGCGCCCAAGGCGATGTCGCGTCGGGTGGCGAGTGCCGCGGAAGTCATGGGTAGCCTCAGAGCGGACATTGATGGATGTTCAGAAGCTGGCCGATCCGCGGGACGTCTCACCACGCGGCGATCAGAAACGCGCCGAGGATCACGCCCCAGACGAGCCCCAAGGCGTGCCAGAACAGGGCACAGACCGTTACGCCCCAGGAGTACTCGTGATCGTAACGGTCTGCCAGCGCGCTGAGTGTGACCCACACCAGGAGGAGCAACGCGACGGTGAAGTGGAGTGCGTGCAGCACCGTGATCGCCGTGAGGAAGGCGTTCGAGCCGGTTTGGACTTCGGCGGGGACCTGATGCCGCCAAAGGCAGCTCACGCTGTACGTCTGGATCCCCACGAAGAGCGTTCCGAAGGCCAGTGCCGCCAGCAGAGAGCGCCGGAACGGGACCTGCTTCTCCCGACGGACGCAGCGAACGGCCCGCTGCAGGGCCGAGCTGCCGGCCACGAGCAGTCCGGTCGTGATCCAGAATCCCGGCGGAAACATCGCCTCCGTGACGACTTTCGCGGGGGGCAGGAGGCGGATCAGGGCCCCGGCCAGCCCCATGGCCAGCGCATAAACGGCGGCGGAGACGAAGATGAACCGGATCGTCAGCCGGGTGACCTTCGTCGTCCGCTCGGTGGTGGCGAGTTCAAGCATCCTGGCAGTCCGGGAGCGACATCCGCCGTGCATGCGCCGTTGCCCGCGATTATACGTTTCCGCGTTGCGCAAGGGGACTCGAGGTGGCGATGGCAGGCTTCACTTCCTCGCCCAGTAATCGACGACGAGCACCTTCTCGATCCGCGGGCCGACCAGCGCCCCGAAGTCCTTGTGGGCCGGGTGCGGCAGGTACGTTTCGCGTCCCTTCTCGTCCTTGAACGTCACGAAAAAGCAGTGCGTGAAGCCCTCCGATCGCTTTTCGACGCTCATGTCGGTTCCCCATTCGAAGTCGATGATCTCGGGAATCTTCGCGGGAAGCGCCGCAAACGCGTCGGCGACTTCCTGCACCTGGGCGGCCGTCACGGTCTCTTTGAACTTGAACAGCACGACATGCCGCAGCACCTTGCCGGGCTTGGTGGTTTCCTGGGCCTGATTGGCCGAGGGGGTCTGCGACAGAACGGCGGCGGCGAGCAGGCCGGAGGCAAGACAGACCGACAGAGGACGAACGGCCATGAGGGCTCCTTTGGATCGGGAGAGGGGGCGGCTCGGGATCAGGGATTGCAGGAAGTCTCATGGTAGCGACCAGCATCCGGCTCGGGAAAGCTGGTGATCGAGCGGTGGTGGGGTTGAACCGATTATCACGGTTCTGATGTCGGCAAGCGGCGCCGGCGCCGGTTCACCAACCGCCCCGCGCCAGTTAGCCGGTTGTTCGCGAAAGGCCGGCCGTCACCTGAGTAGCGGCTGGCGCGAAAAAGCACGCCGGGCCTTCAAGGCGCAGGGCCGGGATTGTGCGGTCCGGAGATCGTTCGCGGCGCTCACTCAGGGGCCTTGGGGCTCGGTACAACCGTCAAGTCCGTCGCGCAAAAGGGCGGCATCGGATCGGTGAATCGTGAAATCCCTCAATGACCGGCGGCGTCCGACAAGCGCGGAAAATGGCCCCCTTTCCTGCATGCGACCGCGCCAAAGTTCACCAAACGAAGCGTCGATATTGCTGGCATCGTCGTCGAACGGAGAGACGACGGTCGCGCGGAGCCGGTCGACGGAGCGGAAGGGAAGGGTGGGACCGCCCGTGTCGATTTCGCCGCAGAGAGCGAGACACCGAACCTCCGGCCCTTATCCGCCCCGATCCCTGCAATGACCCTCGCGACGACCGAAGACGCCACCTCCCGCCAGTCGACCGAGCGCGGCACGACGGCGCCGCGCCCATCGTCGCACGACCGGGATCAGGCCCCCCCCGTCGAATCCGGAACGGAAGTCCGCTCGCGGAACAAAGGTGAGCGGCGGCGGGTCGACCCGGGAGCGAGCCGCTCCGAAGCCGTCCCCGAGCCTGTGATTCGTCGCGCCGCGACCGCGGACGATGTCGATTCGCTCGAACAGTTCGTCTTCCGCCACGGGAACTACTTCGACTCCTACCTGGCCACTGAACCGGGCCGGTTCTCCTTCTGGTCGAGGGAAAAGCGCGGGCTCGTTTCCTACACCTGCCGGGGGAACGTGGTGCTGGTCGGCGGCGGGTTGATCGCTCCCGACGACCACAAGCCCCAGCTCCTCAAGGAGCTCATGGACCAGGCGCTCCCGCGCAACCTGACCGTGGCCTTCCACAACATGGGGGATCAGGACCTCGAGCTGTTTCGTCGCTTCGGGTTTCAAGTCACGCAGTGGGGCGAAGAGCCGATCATCGATCTCGGCTCCCAGACCTGGGCGGGGAAGCCTTACGAATGGGTCCGCCGCCAGACCAACTTCTGCAAACGCAACGGCGTCGTGGCCTTCGAAGTGCGGCCCGAGGAGCTGACCGCCCGGCAGTGGTCGCGGACGCTGTACGAGGTGCTGGAAGTCGCTGCCGAATCACTCGAGCGTAAGCCGCAGTCCGAGGAAATGAAATTCTTCGAAGGCCGGATCGACAACCATGATCTGGGGCTCCGCCGCCTGTTCGTGGCTCGCAGCGGCAACGGAACCGGCCGGATCGAAGGCTTCGTCATCTGCAATCCGATGCACGGGGGCACGATGTGGGCGACGGAGATGTATCGCCATCGCCTCGATTCGGTGCGCGGCACGGTGGCCTGCCTCTTTCATCATCTCATGCAGCAGCTTCAGTCCGAGGGAGCGCGCGGCGTGACGATGTGCCTCGACCCCGGATTCGGCTGCGAAACCCCGATGCCGGGTGACAGCGCCATCACGCGCCGCGGGTTCACACTGGCCGCCAAGTACTTCAATTTCGTGTTCGACCTGGCGGGTGTGCGGCACTTCAAGAGCCGTTTTCGACCGCGCTACGAGAAGCGGTATGTGTTCGCCTATCCCAAAGTGACGGTCCGGTCGGCGCTGGCTTTTACGGAAGTCACCGGTCTCCTGCGGCTCAACTACCGAAAGGTCGTCGGCAGCCTCTACCGGCAGATCCGCAACCGACACCTGCGGAAGAACCTGTCCGATGCGGCGACGGCGGATTGATCGCCCTTATGCGGCCGGGGAACTCTTGGGATTTCCAGTAGTCGAATCAAGCTCCTGGCGATGAAACGCTCCCAGCCTGCGATTGAAGACCCGGAACTGCGGGGCGAACTTCTCGAAGTTCCGTCGATCCGGCAACGGATCGGTTACCTGCTGGGCAATCCGTGGAAGAACTTCCTGGTACCGGCCGCGTGGCTGAAGCGCGCCGTGTCCGGGAGCTCCAGCCCGCTGATCGCCGAATCGCGCCGGCGCCCGGGCGGCTGGCGATCGATGGAGATCATCTATCGCAACGCCGAGCCGGTCGACTGGTTCGACCGCCAGGCGCTCCGCGACAACCCGATCTCGATGGCCGCGCGAAATCGCTGCCGGATCGCAACGCGACTTCTCGCCTCGATGATCGCCGGGTACGGGGCCGCCGGACACGTCTCGCTCGTCGGAGTCGGCGCCGGACCGGGCCGTCACATCCAGCACGCGATCGCCGAGTCGGGCGTCGATCCGGCTCGGGTCCGGGCCTGGCTGATCGATCTCGACGGAGATGCCTTCGCCTGGGGTCGGTCGCTGGCGAATCGGCTGGGAATCGCCCGCTGCATCCATTTCGTCGAGGGAGACGCCCGCCGCATTCGCGACGTACTGCCCGACGTGGCGCCGCAGATCGTGAAGCTGATCGGCCTGGCCGAGTATCTGTCCGACGTCGAGCTGGTTGCGTTGCTCTCGACCCTCCGCGGTGCTATGGCGCCGGAGGGGCGGCTCCTGACGCATGGCCTTGTCGATCCGCACGGCGGCAGCCGATTCCTGGCGCGTGTCTTCGGGCTCCGTCATCGGCACCGCAGTGCCCGGCAGATGGAGACCTTGCTGCAATCCGCGGGGTTCCGGCCGATCGAATGCTTCACCGAGCCGGTCGGAGTTTATCCCATCCTCACCGCGGTGCGTGACGACCGGCCGCGGCCGCATTTCGCTGGCCGATCGCTTCGCGCTCGGCGCGGCGCACCAGCTCCGGCCGATCGATCTTCATCGACGCGTTGAGCGGAAACGCCTCCACGAAACGGACGAAATCGGGAACGAGATGCCGCGGCAGCTCGGCGCGGCACCGCGCCATTGCGGCGGACATCGTGAGCTCCGGTGCGCCGCTTCCCTGTCGGACGAAGAGCGCCAGCCGTGTGCCGGTCTCCGGAGTTTCGAATCCGACGGCGACGGCCTGGGCTGCAGGCAGCCGGCGAACGGCGAAGTCTTCCAGGTCGGCGGGATGAACGCGAAACCCCGCCACCTTGAGCAACGCGCTGCGGCGCCCTTTGAGGACAATTCCTCCGTCGTTCTCGACGATGGCGAGGTCTCCCGTCGAGAGCCAGCCGTCGCGGAGACGCTCAGCGGTGGCCGCCGGATCTCGCCAGTATCCGAGCATCACGCCGGGCCCCCGCGCGCGGACCTCGCCGATCTCGCCGGGCTGCACCGCTCGGCCGGCATCATCGACCACCTGCAGAGTCGTGCCGGCGACCGGCTGTCCGATTGAGCCGTCGGGAAGATCGGCCAGGCGCTCCGGGGGCACGAATGCCAGGCGCGCCGTCGCCTCGGTCTGGCCGTACATCACGAACAGTTCGGCGGGAGCGATCCGACCCGCGACTTCGAGAGCCAGCGGCCTGGGCAACGCGCCGCCGGCCACGGCCATGTAGCGCAGCCTGGGCAGCTCCGTCCGGCCGAGTGTCGTGCGTTCGAGCAGGAGCCGGAACAGATCGGGCACGCCCGAGAGGCTCGTGCATTCCCGGCGGACGAGTGCCTCGATCAGCGTTTCGGGAAACGCCGGCTGCCCCTCGAGGATCAGACAGGCCCCTGACAGCAGGTGCGACTGCATGACCGAATTGCCGAACGCATGCGGAAACGGCAGGACGCAGAGGGGTCGGTCGTCCGGCCCGATCATCAGGTATTCGCGAATCGCACGGGCGTTCTCGAGAAAGTTCTCGTGGCTGAGCATGACGCCCTTGGGCGGACCACTCGAGCCGGCGGTGAAGAAGATCGCCGCCAGGTCCTGACCGGTCCCCTGTCGCGAAAACGAAGGGAGACCGGCGGCCTCGGCCTGCGGATACCTGTGTTCCGGCCACCCTTCGCGAAACTCCGTGCGGGTTCGAACGACCCGGTCGGTGGTGATGATCACCCGGGCTTCCGTCGAGGCGACGATCCCCTGCAGCGTGACCGCCTCGGTGGTCGGCGGAACCGGAACCACGACAGCCCCGGCGAGCAGGGTCCCATAGAACGCGGCCACGTACTCCACCGAATTCGGGATGATCAGGAGGACGCGGGCGCCCGGTGCGAAGTCGGGTTGATCCAGCAGCCCGGTCGCTACACGATTCGCGGCCGCAGCCAACTGGGAGTACGACCAGACTTCCTTCGCCGTCACGATCGCCGGCCGCTCCGAGGACTGCGATGCCGCGACGCGGAAAGCCCATCCCAGATGTCTTTCCCCGCCGGGCGGACCGAAAGCGCAAGCGGCGGCTGATGTGGCCGCAACCTGGTCGATCGGCTGGCCGGCGTCGAAAACGAACACGGACGGAAACGTGCTGTGAGGCATATTCCTAAATATCGGAGGCGCGCCTCTAACTCCTTCGAGGTTTCAGGTTTTACGTTCGGGTTTCCCTCGTTCCGGACTCCGGATCGGCAATCCCGCAGTTGCGTGCCGGCACTCGGGGCGCTACAACGACGATGGATCCCGTCGTCCCCGTTTCTTTCGTTCGAATCGCAGCGATATGACCCCGGCGTCTTCCGTTCCGTCGACCCGTCCGCGAACTCTGAAGGATGAGGTTTTCCCCGGACTGCTGCTTGCCGCCGCGGCGATGCTGCCGTTCGCCCTCGTCTCGCCCCGGGAATTCACCAATTGGGACGATCGGAGCAACATCGTCGAGAATGGCTCGGTCCGGCACCTCACGACGACGAACGTCGCGTGGATGTTCACGCACGAGATCGGCGCCAATTACGTTCCGCTCACCTGGCTGAGTCACGCTTTGGACTGGATCGTCTGGGGTGATTGGGCGTGGGGACACGGGTTCACGAACGCGCTGCTGCACGCCTGCTGCTGTCTGTTGCTGGTCGCCTGTCTGCGGCGCGGCGGACTCGCAGTCACCTGGGCGTTCATCGCCGGCCTGCTCTTCGCAGTGCATCCGATCCATGCCGAGAATGTCGCATGGCTCTCCGGACGGAAGGACTTGCTCTGTTCCGCAGCGCTGTTTGCGTGTCAGCTCGCGTACATGGGTTGGCGGGTCGATGGGCGCCGCTCGAGCTGGTGTTGGAGCCTGTTCTGGCTGATTGCGGCGGGGTTGAGCAAGCCGATGGCGATGTCGGCCGTCGTTCCGCTCTGGCTGTATGATGCGTTGTGGATCGGTCCTTCGGATGTCGACAAGTCGAATGGCTGGCGTTCGCGGCTCGCGATGAAGCGGGCTTGTCTCTCCTTGCTGCCGCATGCCGTCGTTTGCGGAGCGATTGCGGTCATTAGTGTCTTCGCGCAGCGCTCGGGGACGGCGATTGCCGGGGCGCGCGACCACCGGTGGGGATCGATCGACCTGATCGGCTGCAATCTGGCCTACCAGTTATTTCGCTGCTGGATTCCGTTTCCGTTCAGCCCGTTCCTGCCGAGTTCGGTGCTGGAAGCGATCCCTCGTGCGCTCCGTTGGCTGGCGACCGCGGGACTGGGGGGGGCGACGATCATCGTCACGCTTCGGGCGACGACGGGCCCCGTCTCGAAAGGGCTCGCCTGGTGGTGGTGGGGAGCGCTGGCGTTTCTGCTTCCCGTCTGCGGCGTCGTTCCGCTGGGGCATACGAGCCTGGCCGATCGTTATCTGTACATCCCCAGCATCGGCCCCTGCATTTTCGTCGCGCTCGGAATGGCGGCGCTGGCGCGGCACGCGGCTTTGCTCGCTCGCGGAGTGGCGATCGCTTCGGTGGTGGGACTGGGGCTCCTGACGTATCAGCGGGCACGCGCCTGGTCCGACAGCGTTTCCTTGTGGAGGACCGTGCTCGAGGTCTATCCGCATTGCGATGTGGCGTGGCGAAACCTGACGCGAGCTTATTTTCAGGCTCAACAGCTCGGCGAGGCCGCTGAGGTTTCGGTCCAGGCGCTGGCCGAGGCGCCGGGGGACGTTCGGGTTTTCTACAACGCAGCCGCCCGCTTGCTCGATATCGGCGACTTTGCCCAGGCCGAGAAGGTCCTGGCCGACGCGGACGCCCGTTTTCCGAATGCCGCGGAGGTACTCGTCCAGCGCGGCGGCATGGCCCTTCGCCGGGGGAAACCGGGTGAGGCAGCGGAATACTATGTGCAGGCTTCGAAAAGCCGTCCCAAGTGGGATGATCCGTACCTCGACCTGACCTACGCCCTCGACCAGGCCGACGACCTTCCGGGAGCCATCGCCGCGGCGCGGAAAGCCATCGAGATCGCGCCGAAGAGCCCTGGCGGACGGAGTCGTCTGATCGATCTGCTCCTCAAGGCCCGCCGGCCGGAGGAAGCGGCTGCCGAGCTTGCCACGTTCACGGCCGTGTGTCCGCACTTCGCCGACGGCTGGAAAGCTCGGATCACGCTGCTCCGCTCCAACGGTCGACTTGCCGAAGCGGATGAAATCGAGCGCGAAGCGACTCGCTACGTGGCGCCGGACCGGCTGAAGTGACGAGCCGGTCCTGTTCGGCCTCGATGGCGATCGGCGCGCGGCATCCGCTGCCGGCGGCCGCGACGTCATCGCCCGCCTCCACCGCTCGATGGCGACGAGGAATCGGCGTCGTGCCGCGCTGCCGCGGGCGATGCGCATCTTCGAATCGCATGCCGGCCGACGGCCGACCGAACATTGGACACCTCCAAACTTCGAGGACTATAATCACCCGCGATGACGCGCACATCCAAGGTTCCTGCGAGCGGCCCGCGGTGGATTCCGACCGTCGCCACATGAGTTCCTTGCCGGATTCCACCGCAAAGCCGCCAGCGACCGTTTCCGTGGGATCGCCGCCGGGTGCTTCGGGCACCGTGCCTCCCCGGAAATCACGTTCTCTCTCGCGGCGCAGGACGTGGTGCTTCCGCCTGCTGGCGATGAGTCTTCCGTTCATCGGGATCGCGCTGCTGGAGGCGGTCCTGCGTCTGGCGAACGTCGGAGAAGACCTCACGCTGGTCAAGCCGGCCGGCGCCGGAGCTCCCGCGGGCTTCTTTCGGCTGAACCCGAATATCGATCGCGTGTACTACGGGCCCGCCGACCTGTTCGGGCCCGAAGATCGCCCCTATCGCCTGCCCAGGCCGGGGAACACGTATCGGATCGTGGTCATCGGCGCCTCGACCGTCGCTGGTTTTCCCTATTCTCAGGAGCTGTCCTTTCCGCGATTTCTGGAGATCGCACTCAACCGGCAGGGGCTCGATCGCACGATCGAAGTCCTGAACGCCGGGATCGTCGCCATCAACACCTTCGGCGAGTCCGACATGGTGGAGCAGGCCCTGGCCTGTTCCCCGGATCTGATCGTCGTGTACACTGGGCAAAACGAGTTCGTCGGTCCGGGAGGAGTCGGTTCGACGTTCGGCGGAGCGCCGGCGCGCTGGACGCCGGCGCTGTTCGCCCTGCGTCGCACGCGTCTCCATCAGTGTGCGATGCGGATGCTCCTTCCGAAGAACGTCGAAACCCAGCAGCTCCTGAGCAAATTGCTGGGGGACCTCTCGATTCGCTTCGAGGGCCGGAAGTTTCGTCAGGCCGAGCAGGAATTTCGCGTGAACCTGGAACGGATGGCCGGGGTCACGTCGGAGGCCGGGGTACCCCTTTTGCTGACGAGCCCGATCACGAATCTCCGGAGCTTCGGACCGATCGAGTCGTTGCACGAGGTGGAGTTGACCGAACGCAAGCGCGCCCGGTGGCAGGACGCCTTCGACCGTGGCGAGAGGGCCCTCGACGCGGGCGATTTCCAGGTTGCGCTGGGGTCGTTCGATGAGGCGCAAAGCATCGACGACGGGCATGCCATGCTGGCGTTTCGTCGCGGCCGCGCTTTGGAAGGGCTCGAGCGGTTGGAAGAGGCGAGGACTTCCTACCAGGCCGCCTGCGACCTGGACGCCTGCCGGTTTCGCGCGCCGGGTTCGTTCGGCCGGATCGCCCGCGAGGTCGCGGCCAGCGTGAGGTCGGGTTCAGTGAGCTTCTGCGATACCGCCGCGGAGTTCGCCCGCGGCACACCGCACGGGATACCCGGAGCGGAATCGCTGCTGGAGCATGTTCATTTCACCTACGAGGGAAATTGGCGCCTGGCGATGGTTCTTGCGGAGCGGATCACGCGCGATTTTCTGAAGGAGCCCTGGCGTGAAGACCGCGTCCCGAGCGAAGCCGAGCGCGATTCTGCGTGCGGCATCCTCACGCAGGATCATCTGAGCATCGAGTCGCTGATTCTCATGATGTACGACAAGTTCCCGATGATGAACTCGCCGGAAGCTCCACAACAGGTCGAGTCGATCCGAGTTCGGCTCCGCGAGTATTACGAGCGGCTTCCCCCCCGTGAGCAGGAGCTTTTCGGGAACGTCAGCACCGAGGACCTGCAGTTCGACCTGATCGGCAAGCTCGCCACGGAGTATGCGGCGAACGGATTGGACGACGAGGCCGGGGACCTCCTGCGCAAGGGCGTTCTGCGTCGTCCTTGGGACGAAAGCATCCCGTTGCGCCTGGCCGAATGGGACATTCGCCACGGAAACTTCGAGGAGGCCCGGCGCGTCCTCGACGACGCGCTGAAATGGCGGGCCGAGTCGGGTCGCGCGGCGCAGCTGCGTGCCGAGCTACCTCGCGTGAAAAGCGAATGACGAGCCTCTGCGTTCGTCTCGGGGCAACGCGGGCCTCCCGCGCTTGGACTGCGCCCGCGGCCCTCAACGGCGAAGCCCGGCCGTTTCGACGCAAGCCGCCTGTAGCCGACAAACACGCTGGAGCGGAGAGGCAGGGATTCGAACCCTGGGTCCCCCTTTCGGAAGACACAGCATTTCCAGTGCTGCACAATCGACCACTCTGTCACCTCTCCGGAACGTGCAGTTTAGCAAACATGCGGCGGCCGGAAAACCCGAGAGGCGGGGCCACCCATGCCCGATTGCCTGCCCGGATTGATGAATCGGCGAGCTGGTGATCGGTGGCTGCGATTTCACTCTCGCGCTTCTCGATCGCAGCCGCCATAGCGACTCGCTGTGCCTTGCCACATCGTGATCGTCTTCTCACGCTGAACCGGGTAAAATAAACGTCTGAGGCTGTGGGCGGCAGGGGCGGCGTCGTGATGACGAGTCCATCCCAACTCGCATGAGGGAGGCCACAGTCTGTGTCCACGAATCCCTGGTTGAAGCGTTCGTTCGTTCTGATCGCCGCCTTGTGCTGTTTCGGCGGGTTTCTGATCGGCTCCTCGTGGGGCCAGGGCCAGCCCGCGGCAGCAGCAGGTGCTGAAGGCCGCTATCAGCTGCTCGTAAGCGGCGACGGCTTGTACACCATTTTCGACACGCGGACGGCGCGCGGCTGGACCTTTTTCGCCGTCATCGGCGGCCCTGGGCGCCATTCCCACCCGGTCGTCGAGGGGGAATGGAAGGAGATCAGTTCGCCGTTCGGCAAGCCTCGCGATAATCCGTGAGGCCGTGACTTCGCATCGCTCTTCGCGGGAGGCAGCTAACCGAGGGGAAGAGGCAACCGGCCGTCTGCGGTGAAAAACCATGGATCGGGGTCGCCGTCAAAATGCGACCGCCCCGCCTCATCGCGCGACCCGCTTGAGAGCGCGCGATGCAACGGGGCGTTCGATTGCGATGGATACGAGCAGCGAGCGGCTCGGTTTACTCTTTTTCCTTCTTTTCCTTCTTCTCCTTGGCGGGCTTTTCGGGCTTGGCCTCTTTCTTGGCCTTGGGCTCCCCCTTGTCCGCCTTGGGCTTCTTCCCCTCTTCCTTGGCGGCGGGTTTGGCCTTCTTGCCGCCGGCCGCTTTGCGCTCGGCCTTTTCGGCCGCGTGCGCCGCCAGCCGCTCTTCCTTGTGCTTGATGAGCGCCTCATTCACCGCGGTGACTTCGGCGATCGCGCGGATCCGCGAGCCGATCTGCCGGACCTTTGCATCGAGCATTCGCCAGTGCGGGTCGGATTTGTACTTCTTCGGATCGATCTTCTTTTCCTGGAGCGCCTTCACGCGGCGCGCGAGAGCCGCCTTGGCCAGCTCCAACTGTGATTCGGTCGTTTTCAGACTGGTTCCCATGATTCCTCGGTCGGTCTCCTGATTCGCGAAATCGGCAAGTCCGGGATTTTCACATCCGGGGCCGGAATTCGCAATAGATAGGGTTTCAAGTTTCAGGTTCAAGTTTCAGGTTGGACGCGTGCCATTGAACCTGAAACCTGGAACTTGGAACCTGAAACGGGCCGCAGGCCCATTCACCCATCCGCCTGCACGTAGGCGATCAGGTCGCGGATCTGCTGCTCGGTCAGCTCGTCGAGGAGCTTTTCGGGCATCAGCGACGTGGACGACTCGGTGAGCTCCTCCAGATCGCTCCGTTTGAGCACCGTCCGCTGGTTCTTCGCGTCGAGGAGCGTGATCGTCTCGGGGGTCGACTCGGCCAGCAGTCCCGTCAGCACCTGGCCGCTCTTCGTGACGGCGATCTGGGGAATGAACTCCTGGCGCATCACCGAATTCGGATCGACGATGTTCCGCACCAGCAGATTGCGATCCTTGCGCTCCCCCGCCGTCAGATCGGGCCCGATCGCCGTGCCGGCGCCGTGGAGCTTGTGACACGTGGCGCACGACTTTTCGAAGAGCGCCCGGCCGCGGGCCGCGTCTCCCTTGCCTTTGGTGAGGAGCTGCGAGACCGCTTCGATCCGTCCCTGTTTCTCGAACGACGTGGTGATCTGGACTTTCCCCCAGTGCTTTTCGATCAAGGCCCGCAGGCGGTCGTTTTCGTAGCGCCGCAGGCGCGTGACCGCGTCCAGCGGGACTGCTGCGGGAAGAAGCGCTTTGCGGTCGACCGCTTCTGCGAGTTTCACAGCCCAGCCGGGCCGGCTCGCGAGCAGATCGACGGCCCGCGCCTGCGTCCCGACGGAAAACCTGGCGAACTTTTCGAGCACGGCGTCGGCGATCGCGTCGTCGCGATGATAGCCGAGGGCCGACAGGGCCGCCGCTTTGATCGCATCCGGAGAATCGTCGCTGAGCGTCGCCAGCAGGCTGCCGATGGCTTCGGCAGTTTGCGTCTGGCCGAGTGCCGTGATGAGTGCGAGGCGATCCCCGGCCGGGGTCTTTCGATCGGCAAGCGACCGAATGGCCTTCGGCGCTGCATCGGGCAGGCCCAGCCGCAGCGCCAGCTCGATCGCTCTCGGGTTGGCGGCCTCGGCGCGAACCACTTCGTTCACGGCATCGCGAAGGGGGACCGGTACGATTTCGAGCTTCCCGCCCGAAAGGGCCTGGAGCATTCCGGAGAGCGCGGCGTCGACCGAGCCTTCCCTGGCGGCCGTTCGCAGCAGGAGGGCACACGCGGCCGACGTCACGTCGTTGCGCTCGGAAAACAGCCGCCGGACGATCCGCTCGATCAGAAACCGCGTCATCAGCGGCCGATGCCACACTTCGGCCGGCCGCGCCATTTCGAGCACAAGTGACGTGTCGGAGACCGCCTTGTCCTCGACGGCCCACCAGACCAGCAGCGGGAGATAGGGGTCGTCGGCGTCTTCGTCGTGCGCGAGCAGCTGCGCCACGATCGAGAGTCCCTCACTGGCCGGGAGCCGCTTCGCCGTGCAGGCCAGCTGGCTCCTGACGGTTGCGCTTTCGTCTTCGCGCGCCAGGCGGACCAGCTCGCGCAGCAGCGTCGGCGGCACGTTCCGCTGATCGCCCAGCAGACGGATCGCCCAGGCCCGCACATATTCGTGTGGACTGGCGAGAGCGCTCGCGGCCAGCCGGTCATCGAAGGCGCCGGAGACGTAGATCCCCCACAGGCCCTGCAGCGCGAGCCGCTGGTCGTCGCGGTTGGAAAGCAGCTCCGCAAGGAGCGGAACGACCGAATGGTCGCAGCGCTCCGCCAGCAGTTGCCGCGCCTGTCGCGCATACCAGTCGTTCTTGTGCGCCAGCAATTCCACCAGCTCGCGGCTCGTCTTGCGGGAAAGGTCGAACGCGTTCGCCTTGATCGGTGCGACGTTCGGTGGAGCGACCCGCCACACGCGGCCGTCGAGCCGGCTCGGCTGATACCATTCGCTCCGGTTCCTGGGCGACGAGTGCGAGATGTTGTAGTCGTACCAGTCGGCGATATAGACCGCTCCGTCCGGGCCGGTCGTCATGTCGACCGGCCGGAACCAGATGTCACTGCTGACGACGAATTCTCCCGCGTCGCGCGTCGCGAAGGTCGAACCTCGCGTCTCCACGGTCGTCCAGCGGCAGGCGCTGTGCCGCGTGTGGGGACAGATGCAGGCTGCGTCGAATCGCGACGGAAACGCGCCTCCCTGATAGATGATCGCCCCCCCGGAAAGGCTGTCGCCGAGATAGCCGTGGTGGATGACCGGCTGGAAGTAGCCGTAGGTGTGCGGATTGTGCAGCGGCCCGTGCTTGCCGAAGCCCTTGACCATGTAGCTTCCCTGGACGTGGTGCTCCAGCGGCTCGGCGGTGTTGCCCGCGGCAAACAGATTCCCGAAGCGATCGAACTCGACCCCCCACGTATTGCCGCCCCCCTCCGCGAAGAGCTCGAAGCGGTCCCAGCGCGGATGATAGCGCCAGATTCCCTGCTGAAAGCCGATTCCGCGGATGTCGGCGGTCGCCGTGCTCCCCTGAGCGCCGTAGAGCCAGCCGTCAGGACCCCACGTCAGCGAATTGGCGAAGGCGTGCGCATCTTCCATTCCAAAGCCGGTCAGGAGCACCTTCGGCGGCCCATCGGGCCGGTCGTCGTGATCGCGGTCGGCATAGAAGAGGAGATACGGCGACTGGACGACGAACACGCCGTCGTAGCCAAGCGCCATTCCCGAAGCCAGGTTGAGATCGTTCACGAAGTCTTTGACGACGTCGACCTGGCCATCCCCGTCGGTGTCTTCGTAGATCGAAATGCGGTCCTGCCCTTTGGGGCCGTTGGGAGGCGGTTCGGGGAGCCGGTCGTACTTCGTCCGCAGATACTGATCCACGGCGACCGCCTGCAAGCCGTTCGGATTGGGATACTGCCGGTATTGGAGGACCCACATCCGCCCCCGAACGTCGAAGCTGATCGACAGCGGCTGCGCGACCTGCGGCTCGGCGGCGACGAGCTTGATTTCGAGCCCCTCAGCGACCCGGAACTGCTTGATCGCCTCGGCCGGACTGAGCGCCGGCGGATGGTCGGGAGGGGCGGCGGTTTGCGCCGACGAGGAAGCCGTGAAAATGGACATCGCGGCCAAGACCGCGATGATCGACGAAACACGGATAGGTGTCATGATGATTGCAGTCTAATTCTGCCCGACGCCCGACGAAAGGAACACCGATCTCCGGAAGCCGGACGGATCGCAAGTGCGTTTCGCCGCTGAGCTCGACTTGGATCAACGCGCCGCCTCATCATCCAGGCTGGGCTGGAAAAACTTCGCAGCCTCATGCGGATCGGTCGTGTCGCAGACCACCTCGCCGTCGTGCAGCACCACGCTCCGGCGCGCGCTGTGGGCGACTCCCAGATCGTGCGTCACCAGCACGATCGTGAGTTGCTGATCGGCGTTGAGCTTTCGGAACAGGCCGATCACGTCGCGGCTCGTTTTCGAGTCGAGGTTGCCGGTCGGCTCATCGGCCATGAGGATCGTCGGCTCATTGATCAGCGCGCGGGCGATGGCCACCCGTTGCTGCTGACCGCCGGAGAGCTGGCCGGGGTGATGGTCGAGGCGGTCCCCGAGACCGACGCGCTCGAGCATCGCCACGGCCCGCCCGCGGCGCTCGCGGCCGGAGATCCCGCGCGAGTAGAGCAGCGGCAATTCGACGTTCTCGAGGGCCGACGTACGGTTGAGCAAATTGTAGTTCTGGAAGACGAAGCCGATCCGCTGATTGCGGATCACGGCTCGCTCGTCGCGCGACAAGTTCGCGAGCTCGCGGCCGTCGAGCCGGTAGCTGCCGGTCGTCGGGCGGTCGAGACAGCCGAGGGTGTTCATCAGCGTCGACTTTCCCGAGCCCGAGGGCCCGAGCAACGCGACGAACTCCCCGCGGCTGATGTCCAGATCGGTGGCCTTCAGGGCCTCAACCTGCACTTCGCCCAGGTCGTATGTCTTCGAGATCCCGCGGAGTTCGATCAGGGGCATGGCTTGTTGCTGTGCGACCTCAGCTCGTGACCGGCCGCAGATCGTTGGAGAGTTCGTCCAGGCGAACTTTTGCGCGACACGATGACTATAATAGGTAGGCAACGCGACGGGCGACGGTTTCGATCATTTTCTGCGGAATTCCGGCGGTCAGGCACTCTTTGACACCCCGCCGCGGTGGCGCGGGTAGGAATTCCGATCGGACTTGTCACTCCCGGAGGCTGATCCGCCGAAGCCTCCTTTGCGTTCCTTGTGATGCCACCGGCGCTTTCGCTCGTTCCCTGACCGCGCAGGTTTCCGTCAATCTTCATGAAGAGGCTGCTGCGACCGGCTCTGGTTGGGATCACTTTCGCGGGCCTGTGCGCCTGGGGAGCGGTCGCCGGTCTTAATGTCTGGAAGCAGCACAACAAACCCCGGTTCCGGCAGGCCGCCGTCACCCGCGGACGGATCATTTCGGTCGTCAACGCCACGGGCAAAGTCCAGCCCGTGCGGACCATCACGGTCGGCTCCTTCGTTTCCGGCCCGATCGATACCAGCGTCCCGCTCGCCCAATTCAATCAGGAGGTCGCACAGGGAGAACTCCTCTGCAAGATCGAGGCCCGGATCCACAAGGCGAATCTCGACCGCGACCAGGCAACGCTCGCGTCGCGCGTCGCCGAGCTCGACCGGGCCAAAGCCCAGTTGCGGAACTCCGAGCTCGATCTCGAGCGGATCACGAAACTCAGCGAAAAGGACAAGACCTTCATCGCTGCAACCGAGAAAGACAAGTTCCATTTCACGGTGCTGAAAAGTCGGGCCGAGGTGGCGCTGGCGGAAGCGGGCGTGCAGGTCGCCGATTCGTCGCTGGCCTATTCGCGGACGCAGCTCGAGTACTGCGAGATCCGGGCCCCCGAAGCGGGGATCGTCATCAATCGCAAGATCGAGCCGGGGCAGACCCTGGCCGCGCAGTTCACCGCCCCGGAACTGTTCGTGATCGCTCCGAACATGCGCGAACGGATCGATGTCCTCGCGGCAGTCGACGAGGCCGACATCGGCGCCATCCGCCGCGCCCGCGACCGGACGCTCCCGGTCACTTTCACCGTCGACGCCTATTCCGACGAGTTGTTCGAAGGGCGCGTCGAAGAGCTGCGGATGAACTCGACCACCACCCAGAACGTCGTCACGTACCCCGTGATCGTCGCGGCAGCCAACGCCGATTTGAAACTCCTGCCGGGCATGACCGCCAGTCTCTCGTTCGAAGTCGACGAGCGCGACGACTGCGTCCGCATCCCCAACGCGGCCCTGCGGTTCTTTCCGACCCCCGAGCAGGTCCGTAAGGAGGACAAGCACCTCGTCTCCGGGACGAGTGATGCGGTCACTCCGGAGGAAAAACGGGACAAAACCTCGCTCCGAGGCCTTTCCGCCGCTGATCGCAGTGCGCTGCGGAAGCAGCGGAGCCGCCGGCACGTCTGGGTCGTCGACGGCGAGCTGTTGCGGGCCGTCGAGGTCCTCACCGGCTTGAGCGACAGCCGCGACACCGAGCTCGTTGAAGGGAACATCCGTGAAGGGGACGAGCTCGTGACCGGCGTGCTGCCTCCGGCGCCGTTCGGCTCCGGCTTTTGAGGGCGATCCGTGAACCTGTTCATCACGATCCGGATTGCCGTGCGGGCCCTGCTTCGCAATCGGATGCGGGCGACGCTCACCATCCTCGGGGTCGTAATCGGGATCGCCGCCGTCACCGCCCTCGTCTCGATCGGCCAGAGCGCCAACCAGCTCGTCCAGGGGCAGTTCCAGCAGCTCGGAACGAATGTGATCGTCGTCTTCCCCGGCTCGCGCCAGCAGGAAGGGGCCCGGACCGGGCTCACGCCGACGCTCACCTCCAAGGACTCCGACGCGATCGGCCGCGAATGTCCCGCGGTGCTGGCGGCGACGCCCCTCGTCGCGTTCGTCGGGCAGGTGATCTATGGGAACTCGAACGTCAGCCCGCGGGAAATGCACGGCGTCGGGGCCGACTATCCGATGGTCCGCAACTGGCCGCTGCGCCTGGGGGGGTTCTTCACGCAGCGTGAGGTGAATTCGGCGGCCAAAGTCTGCGTCCTCGGGCAGACGCTCGTCGCAAAGCTCTTCCAAACGTCCAATCCGCTGGGACAGACGATCCGCATTCGGAATATCCCCTTCGAAGTCGTCGGCGTCCTCGAGCGGAAGGGGGCCAATATGGTCGGCGAGGACCAGGACGACATCATCCTCATGCCGTTCTCGACGGTCCGCAAACGGCTCGCCGGCTCCGACTTCGACAACGTGAACGCGATCATCGTTTCGGCGAAATCGCTGCTCTCGGCGCCCGAAGCGCAGGCGGAGATCACCCAACTCCTCGCCGAACGGCACCACCTGTTGCCGGGCGAGCCGCTCGATTTCACCGTGCAGGACACGGCCGAAATCGCCGCGATCCTCGGGAAGATCACGGGGACGCTGACGATGATGCTGGCGGCGATCGCCGCGATTTCGATGCTCGTCGGCGGGGTCGGGATCATGAACATCATGCTCGTCTCCGTCACCGAGCGGACGCGCGAGATCGGGATCCGTATGGCGGTCGGGGCCCGCTCGCGCGACATCCTCCGGCAGTTCCTGATCGAAGCGGTCTTCCTCTCGAGCGTCGGGGGGGCGATCGGCTTCGTCTGCGGGGTCGCCGGCTCAGTCGGATTGACGATGCTCATCAACTCCGTCACGACCGGCACGAAATGGCCGATCGTGATCTCGATCCCCGCCGGAATCGGCGCGCTGCTCTTCGCCGCGGCGGTCGGAGTCTTCTTCGGCTACTACCCCGCCCGCCGGGCGAGCCGCCTCGACCCGATCGACGCGCTGCGGTACGAGTAAGACTGACGCCGATCAAGCGGATACGACACGGTCCTGCTCGTACCCGCGCCATCCGCACGTATCCGTGATTCTTCGCGATCCCGGCAGGCCGACTGCCCTGAGTCAAATGCGCATCCCTCACGCGAACGCCGGGATCCCCGTCAGCTCCTGGCCGAGGATCAGGAGGTGCATGTCCTCGGTCCCTTCGTAGGTCTTCACGCTTTCGAGATTGCACATGTGGCGGAAGCACACATGGCTGTCGAGAATGCCGACGCCGCCGAGCAGGTCACGCGTCGTGCGGGCGATGTCGAGGGCCATCGCCACGTTGTTCCGTTTGGCGATCGAGATCTGCGCGAAGGTCGCTTTTCCCGCCTGCTTGAGCTGCGCGAGGCGGTAGGCTAGGAGCTGGGCCTTCGTGAGCTCCGTCGCCATCAGCGCCAGCTTGCGCTGCACGAGCTGGAAGCTGGCGATCGGCTTGCCGAACTGCACTCGCTCTTTCGCATAGCTGCGGGCCTCGTCGAGGCAGGCCATCGCCGCTCCGAGGACACCCCACGCGATTCCATAGCGCGCGTGGTTGAGACATTGCAGCGGCGACTTCAGTCCCTGGGAGTTCGGGAGCAGGGCTGTGGCGGGAACGTGACAATCGGCGAACGCGAGCCGGCTCGTGTTGGCCGCCCGCAGCGAAAGCTTGCCTTCGATCAGTTCCGACGAGAATCCGGGAGTGCCGCGCTCGACGAGAAAGCCGCGGATCGCTGAGGGGCTGTTCGGATCGACACCGGGCAGGCCGTCCGTTTTGGCCCACACGACGGCGACGTCGGCGATCGTCCCCAGGCCGATCCACATCTTGCGGCCGTCGAGGACATAGCCATCGGCCGTCTTTTTCGCCCGGGTCACCATTCCGGCCGGGTTCGAGCCATGGTCAGGCTCGGTGAGCCCGAAGCAGCCGAGTTTTTCCGCCTTGGCCATCGCGGGAAGCCAGCGCTGCTTTTGTTCTTCCGAACCGAAGCTGTGGATGGCGTTCATCGCCAGGGCCCCCTGGACCGATGCGAAGGTCCTGAGGCCGCTGTCGCCGCGCTCCAGTTCCTGCATGATCAGGCCGTACTGGAAGGCGGTGAGGCCCGGGCAGCCGTAACCCTGGATGTTCGCCCCGAGCGCCCCGAGGCCGGCGACCTCTTTCGTCAACTCCAGCGGAAACGTGGCGCGTTCGTAGTGCCCGGCGACGATCGGCAGGTACTTCCGTTCGACCCAGTTGCGGACCCGCGCACGGATCTGGAGGTCGTCAGGCGAAAGCATCTCATCGAGCGCGTAAAGGTCCAATCCGTCGAACGCCATAGTTCGCTCCAATCCGTGTTCGAAGTTCAAGGTTCGAAGTCCAAGTTAACATCTGTAACTTTGAACCTTGAACTTCGAACTCTTTCCGTCTATCCCACCGCCAGCTCTTCGTCGCGCAGGTCCGTCACGAACATGCACCCCGGGCTGTGAGTGATCGCCAGCGGCGGCTTGACCGCCATGATCGCCGCCTGCGGCGTCACGCCACAGGCCCAGAAGACCGGTAACTCGTCGGCCATGACCGGCACGGCGTCGCCGAAGTCGGGACGGTTGATGTCCGCGATGCCGATCCGATCCGGGAGCCCCAGATGCACCGGGGCTCCGTGGACCGATGGATAGCGCGACGTGATCTGCACGGCCCGGATCGCATCGGCCGGCTTCAGCGGGCGCATCGACACCACGAGCGGCCCGCGGAAGATCCCGGCTGCCGCGCAAGGAATGTTCGTGCGGTACATCGACACATTGCGCCCCAGCTCGATATGCCGCACCGGGACGCCGGCCCGCAGCAGGGCCGCTTCGAACGTAAACGAGCAGCCGATCACGAAGCTCACGAGGTCGTCGCGCCACAGGCCGGAGATGTCAGTCGGCTCGTCGACGAGCTTCCCCTCGCGCCAGACGCGATAGCGCGGGAGATCGGTCCGCAGGTCGGCGGTCGGAGCCGCGCGGCGGGGAACCGGATCGCCGGGGGCCGTCACGTCCAGCAACGGACAGGGCTTGGGATTCCGCTGGCAGAATAGCAGAAAATCGCTCGCGAACTCGCGTGGCAGGATCGCGAGATTCGCCTGGGCGAAGCCGGGGGCCAGCCCCGAGGTCTGTTCGGCGAGCGCGCCCGAGCGGGCCGCGGTGCGAACCTGTTCAGCCGTCTGGAGTGTGCTGCGATCGATCATCGGGCCTTCTTCAGCGGGCGGCACCAAGTTCCCGCAGCAATTCCAGCGAGTAGATTCCCGTCTTGTGGCCGTCGCTGAAGTCGATCTGATAGGCGTAGTTGCCGATGGGAGTCATCCCGGTCGCGCGGAGCGGCGCGGCCTCTTCGGGCTTCAGGATCGCAAATGTCGGCGGCGGCTCGGCCCGCTTCACGCGGCAAGTGGCGCACGGGCAGGCGTCGCGCAGGGTCTGCCACGAAAGGCGATCGACCCGGCCGTCGCTCCACTCGATCGACAGCGCGGACTGATCCCCCTTGAGCGAACGGAGAGTGAGGTCGGTGGAGGGATCGCTCATGAGCAAGGGTGAATGACGAAATCCGAAACTCAAATGCCTAAGGAAAGACAGACGCTTGAAAAACAAAAGGCTCAGATGCCACGCACTTTGACTTTTGAGTTTTGTCTTTCATTAGACATTGGGTTTTTGACTTTAGAATTTACATCCCGCGCCTACGCATCCGTACGATGCAGGACCAAAACAGGGCACTCCGAGTGCCGCAGCACACGTTCGGCGACGGAGCCGAGCAGAAAACGCTTCACGCCGTGGTAGCCGTGTGAGGGGATGACGATCAGATCGGCACGGACGCTCTTGGCGTATTCCGAGACCTCGATCGCCGGATCGCCGAAGCGAATCGTCGACGTCACGCCGGAGATGCCGTGCTTCGCCAGAAACTCGGCGCAGTGCTTTTCCGCGGCGGCCCGCCGTGTCTCGTCGTCGATCGTGTCGAAGACGAGGCCCGGGGACATGTATTCGAGCGGAAGCAGCACGTGCAGGACGCAAACGTCCGCGGGGCGAGCCACCAGCTCTTTCGCGGTCGTGATCGCTTCGGCCGAGGGCTCGGAGAAATCGATGGGTACGACGACGGTCTTGCGGGGGATCCAACTCATCGCTTCACCTCGAATTCGCCGTTCTTGTAGCGGGTCCAATAGTCGTCCAGGTCGCGTTTCACCTCGCGGCTGAGGAGCGTGACGCCGACCACGTTGGGAAACGCCATCCCGAGGATCATCAGGTCGCCGAAAATCAGGACGTTCGTCGCCGAGACGATCGCACCCAGGAAGGTAAAGGTCAGAAAGAGCAGCTTGAAGGCGATCGAGCTGCGATCGCCGAACAGATAGCACCAGCACCGTTCGCCGTAATAGTACCACGAAATGAGCGTCGCGTAAGCGAAGAGGAAGACGCAGAAGCCGAGCACGCCCGTGAACCAGGGGAGCGTTTCGGCGAGGGCCCGTGAGGTGAGAGCGCTTCCTTGTTCGTTGCGAATCAGTTGTTCGTACGCCGGATTCTCGTGTGCGCCCGAAACGACGATCACGAGCGCCGTCATCGTGCAGACGACGACGGTGTCGATGAACGGCTCCAGAAGCGCGACGATCCCTTCACGAACGGGGTAGGGGGTCCGGGCGGCGGAATGGGCGATCGCGGCCGAGCCGGTCCCGGCTTCGTTGGAAAACGCGGCCCGTTTGAAGCCCGTGACGAAGACGCCGATCATTCCCCCAAACACGGCTTTGGGAGAAAAGGCCTCGACGAAAATGCGACTGAAGGCCGCCGGCAGCTCTCCCAGCTTCGCGAACAGCACATACAGACAGGCCGCGATATAGATCGCACACATGAATGGCACGACCTTCTCGGCCGTCGCGCCGATCCGCTTGATGCCGCCGAGAATGACCAGTCCCACCAGGACCGCCATCACGAGACCGAAGATCCAGGCATGGTCCTCATCGAGGTAGGGGACCGACTCCCGGATCCCGTTGAGCGCCTGGTTGACCTGAAACGCATTGCCCCCTCCGAGCGATCCGCCGATGCACATCACGCAGAACAGCACGGCGAGGGCCTTTCCGAGCCGCGGCAGCCCGAACTGCCCCAGGCCGTCGGAGAGGTAATACATTGCTCCGCCCATGACGAGCCCGTCGGGGCGAAACCGACGATACTTTTGACCGAGCGTGCATTCGGTGAACTTCGCCGACATCCCCACCAGTCCGGCGAAGATCATCCAGAAGGTGGCGCCGGGCCCGCCGGTCGCGATGGCGATCGCCACGCCGGCGATGTTTCCCAGTCCGAGCGTTCCCGAGAGAGCTGCCGAAAGGGCCTGGAAGTGGCTGACTTCTCCTTCATGCTCCGGGTCGTCGTAGCGCCCCATCGTGACGAGCACCGCATGCCGGAACCCGCGGATGTTGATGAACCGCATCTGCCAGGTGAACCAGATCGAGGCGAGCGCCAGCCAGAGGACGACCAGCGGAATGCCGCCGACATTGAAGAAGATCACCGACGAGAGCGCGTCATTGACCCGCTTGAAGGCCCTGTCGATCCCGCCGTCCGCCACCTTCGGAGCACTTCCCGTCGCGGCGGCGGCTGGCCGCGGTTCGTCCACCGGCCGGTCGTCCTGAGCCGCGGCGGGATACGTCCCGACACTCAGCGCAGCGACCAGCAGGAGGCAACCAACAACAGGCCCAACCGGGCGCGACCGCGTGATGACCGGTCGATGCATGCGAATGTCCACGGTGGCGACTGGCTGGCTGGCGGATTTCGAGCACGGTCCGAGGCAATCACGGTAATCCGAAGTGCCTGAAATGGCAAGTGGTTATGCCAAATTGGCGAGTAGGGCGGGAGCCGCTTTCCCAACTCTTGGAATTTTCGCAATTTTCGTTGTCGAAAATAGAGATACTCCCTACAATGCCGGCAGATGAAGACCGTCATCGAACAATCCGACAGTCAGTTCCTCAACGAGCTGCACCGCATCGGTCCGCACACCGTCCAGGAGATCTGTGACGCCGTGGGCGTCACTGCGACCGCGGTTCGGCAGCGGCTCGGGCGGCTGCAGGCGAATGACTACGTGGCCCGGGAGCTGGTCAGGACCGGGCGCGGGCGTCCGCACTACGTCTACCGGGTCACCGAAAAAGGGCTGCGGCAGCTGGGCGACAACTACGGCGACCTGGCGCTCATCCTGTGGCGCGAGATTCGGAACATCACTGATCCCGCCATTCGCGAATCGCTCACGGCCCGTGTCCGCGATGCGCTGGTGGCGCGGCTCGGGCGATACGGCGAAGAGAAGGTCGGCGAACGGCTGCGGCGCTTGAGCGAATCGCTTCGCAGTCGCGGCTACGACGTCGAACTGAGCGCCAAGGACGATTTGCCGATCCTCAGGGAGAATAACTGTCCTTATCAGGAGTTGGCCGAAGAAGATCGCGCGATCTGCGATCTGGAGCGGGAAGTGTTCGAACAGGCGCTGGGGACCGAGGTCCGGCTGACGCAGTGCTGCCGGGATGGACATCATTGTTGCGAATTCGAGGTTGGAAACTTGCAGCCGGCGCTGGCCGGGCGATGACAAAAGCCCGGGAAATCCGCGGCGGGAATCGCAAACGATGTCGAGGACCGCTACAGTGTGAACCGCAATGGATCCGGTGACGGCGAGTGTCGCACCGAACGGGGCATTTGAGGCTCGACCGAATCAAATCGAGGCGTATTCGAAGGGATCACATCATGACGTGGCTGGAAGGACGTTTCGAAGAAAACGTGATGGTGACGACGCTGGAGCAGGGGATGAACTGGGCCCGCCAAGCAAGCGTCTGGCCGATGACGTTCGGCCTGGCGTGCTGCGCCATCGAAATGATGGCCGCCGGCGCCAGCCGCTTCGATCTCGACCGGTTCGGGGCGGGAGCCTTCCGGGCGACGCCGCGACAGGCCGACCTGATGATCGTCGCCGGCACGGTGACGTTCAAGATGGCCAGCCGCGTCCGCCGGCTCTACGAGCAGATGCCCGATCCGAAGTACGTGATCGCCATGGGGGCCTGCACGGTCGGCGGCGGCCCCTACTTCAAATGGGGCTATCACGTCGTGAAGGGAGTCGACCTGGTCGTGCCGGTCGACGTCTACGTTCCCGGCTGCCCGCCGCGTCCGGAGGCGCTCTTGGAAGGCCTGATGCGGATCCAGGACAAGATCAAAGCCAAACGGCTCGCCCGCGGCGCTGCCGACGAACTGCCGATTCCCCACCACACCGGTTACGCCGCGAAGCCGGAGCTGCTGGAAGTCTGAACAAATCGACGGATGCAGTCCCACCGGCCGCAGCCGGCGGGCTTGATCGGTCACTCTTGAACTCCGTTACTCTTGGACTCTTGAACTTCGCGTCATGCCCAGCGTTCTGAAAATCGAAAACCTCTGTGTCGCCGTCGACGAGAAGCTGATCCTCAAAGGGGTCGACCTCGAAGTCAAACAGGGGGAAATCCATGCCCTGATGGGGCCCAACGGCTCTGGCAAGAGCACGCTCGCTTATGCCCTGATGGGGCACCCCAAGTACGAGTTGGTCGACGGTCGTGTCTCGATCGACGGGGTTTCGTTGAACGAGCTGGAACCCGACGCCCGCGCGCGGTTGGGACTCTTCCTCGCGTTTCAGTACCCGGTCACGATCCCGGGCGTGAAGGTCGCCGACTTCCTGCGGCACGCGGTCTCGAACGTCCGCAACCCCGACCGCAAGGAGGGGGAAGGGCTGATCTCGATGAAGGAGTTCCGCAAGGAGCTCCGCAGCCGGATGGAAGAGCTGGACATCAATCAGGAGTTCGCCCGCCGCTATCTGAACGACGGGTTCTCCGGCGGTGAGAAGAAACGGATGGAAATCCTGCAGCTTGCGATGCTGCGGCCGCGGTTCGCGATTCTCGACGAGACCGACAGCGGCCTCGACAGCGATGCGGTGCGGTTCGTGAGCGAGGCGATCTCGCGGCTGTCAGGGCCCGATATGGCGATCATCATCATCACGCACCACGAGCGGCTGCTGGAGTTCAACAAGCCGCAGCAGACGCATGTGATGCTGGCCGGGCGGATCGTCGAACACGGCGACGCGCGGCTGGCCCACGAGTTGCACGATCAGGGATACGCGGGCGTGCGATCGCGTCATCCCGATGCGGCTGCCGAGGAAGAAGCGCTGGCGCAGAAGAACAAGACGGAAGAGGCGGCACTGGCGAAGCACTGAGCACGGAATCGGAATCAAAGCGACAAAGTCGCGTGGAGCATAGTCGTGGCAACGGAACTCAGCACGGCGGAAGCCGAAGTCGGCGTCGGGGAATACCAGTTCGGGTTCCACGACCCCACCGACAAGTATGTGTTCACGGCCCGCAAGGGCATCGATCGCGAGATCGTCAGCAAGATCTCCGAGATCAAGAACGAGCCGGCGTGGATGCGCGAATTCCGCCTGCACGCCCTCGACATCTTCTTCAAGAAGCCGATGCCGCAATGGGGAGGCGATCTCAGCCACCTCAACTTCCAGGACATTCACTATTACGTTCGCGCGTCGGCCTCGCAGGAGAAGAGCTGGGACGACGTCCCCGACGACATCCGCAAGACGTACGACCGGCTCGGGATCCCCGAAGCCGAGAAGAAGTACCTCGCCGGCGTGAAGGCGCAGTACGAGTCGGAAGTGGTTTACGGCAGCCTTCAGGAAGACCTCGCCAAGCAGGGCGTGATCTTCACCGATACCGACTCCGCGCTCCGTGATCACCCCGAGCTCTTCCGCGAGTACTTCGGCACGGTCATTCCGTCGTCCGACAACAAGTTCGCCGCCCTCAACTCGGCGGTCTGGTCGGGGGGATCGTTCATCTACGTCCCGAAAGGGGTGAAGATCGACTTTCCGCTGCAGGCGTACTTCCGCATCAACTCCGAGAACATGGGGCAGTTCGAGCGGACGCTGATCATCGTCGACGAAGGGGCCGCCGTGCACTACGTCGAAGGCTGCACGGCACCCACGTACAGCTCCGAAAGCCTGCACTCTGCGGTGGTGGAAATCATCGTCAAGCGCAACGCCCGGTGTCGCTACACGACGATCCAGAACTGGTCGAACAACGTCTACAACCTCGTCACCAAGCGGGCGATGGCCTACGGCGACTCGCTGATGGAATGGGTCGACGGCAACCTCGGCTCACGGTTGACGATGAAATACCCCGCCATCTATCTGATGGAGCCGGGGGCCCGCGGCGAAACGCTGTCGATCGCGTTTGCCGGCAAGGGCCAGCACCAGGATGCCGGCGCCAAGATGGTCCACTGCGCTCCGAACACTTACAGCCGGATCATTTCGAAGAGCATCTCGAAAGCCGGCGGCCGGGCCAGCTACCGCGGCCTGGCGAAGGTGGTGAACGGTGCGAAGCACTGCAAATCGAACGTCGTCTGCGACGCGCTGATCCTCGACAAACAGAGCCGCAGCGACACCTATCCGTACATCGAGATCGACGAAGACGACGTGACGATCGAGCACGAAGCGAGCGTCTCGAAGATCAGCGAAGACCAGTTGTTCTACCTGATGAGCCGCGGCCTGTCGGAAGCCGAGGCCTCGTCGATGATCGTGACCGGCTTCATCGAGCCGCTCGTGAAGGAGCTGCCGATGGAGTACGCGGTCGAGATGAACAAGCTCATCGAGCTGCAGATGGAAGGGTCGGTGGGCTGAGCCCGGCTCCTGATCGAACTCGACCGCGAGCCGGGGGTGTCAGCCCCCGGATTTCGTGCCTGACAGGCGCACCGACGCCGGCCGCTCACGATGTCACTGTCCATTGACGCTTGATCCGGGGGCTGACACACCCGGCTCGCCAGTTTGGATTTTCGAATCGCCGTTTCATGACTGCTGCTTCCACAATTGCGCCGGCCGCAAAGTTCATCTCGGCCGGGTTCGACTCTGCTGCGTTCGAGGCCTTCGTCTCCAACCGGAATGATCCGGGTTGGGTCGTGGACCTCCGCCGTAAGGCGTTCGCCACCTACCAGGAGAAGCTCTCCGCGCCGCTCAATCCCGAAGAGTGGAAGCGCGTCGACGTGCGGGCACTCCAGCCGCAGAAGTTTTCGCTGACGAGCGAGGCCTCGCCGACGCAGTTCGAGACGCTGTTGGAAAATCGGGCCGCCTTCGCGGGCGTGGTTTCGCATTCCGATGGCCACGCCGTCGTCTCGAAGCTCGATGACGCGCTCGCTTCGAAGGGAGTGCTGTTCGGCAGCCTGAGCGACCTGGCCCGTGCGCATCGCGCGATCCTCGAGCCGCACCTCCTGACCCGCGCCGTGCGGCCTGAGGCCGATCGGTTCGCCGCCTGGCATGCCGCGTTCTGGACGGGGGGAACGGTCCTCTACGTCCCGCGCGGCGTGACTCTGGAAGAGCCGCTCTACAGTCTGATCGGTCTCGCCTCGGCCGGCGCTGCCGATTTGAGCCATACGCTCGTGATTCTCGAAGACGGCGCCCAGGCGACCTTGCTCGAAGAGACCGGCTCGGCCAGCGCCGACGCGGCCGGGCTCCACGTCGGGGCGGTCGAGCTCCTCGTCGGTCCGGGCGCCAACCTGCGCTACGTGCAGCTCCAGAACTGGAATCAGCACGTGTGGCATCTCGCGCATCAAGTCGGGATCGTCTCCCGCGACGCGTCGCTCCAATGGACGGTCGGCGGGATCGGCGCGCGACTCGCGCACATCCACCAGGAAGTCACGCTGGACGGCCCCGGAGCCTCCGGGGAAGTCAACGGCGTGACGTTCGCCACCGGCCGCCAGCTCTTGTCTTACTACACGCAGCAGACGCACAAGGCTCCCAACACCCGCAGCGACCTGCTCTACAAGGACGTGCTTCGCGACGAAGCCCGTGTCGTCTGGCGCGGCATGATCCGCGTCGATCCGGCAGCGCAGAAGACCGACGGCTATCAGCGCAACGACAGCCTGCTCCTCAGCCCCGACTGTCGGGCGGATGCCATTCCGGGCCTTGAGATCGAAGCCGACGATGTTCGCTGCACCCACGGCGCCACGGCCGGACGGGTCGATGCCGAACAGATTTTCTACTGCATGTGCCGCGGCCTTTCGCGCTACGAGGCGATGCATATGATCGTCGAAGGCTTCTTCCATGGGGTCTACGATCGGATCGCCGTCGAAGCCGTCCGCGAAACCCTCAGCCGCGCCGTCGAACGCAAACTCGGCATCGGCCGCTGACCGTACGTCAGGCTTTCCGGCCTGACACGCGTCAGGGTGGCCGGGAATGAGCGCAGCGAAGGTCCGGCGGGTGATAAGCAGAATCCCGCCGGCACGTAGTCGCTCGACGAGGACGATCATGCCGCGACAGATTGCCCTCATTCGCGGAATCAACGTCGGCGGCCGGCAGCTCGTTCGCATGGCCGACCTGCGGGCCTTGCTTGAGCGACTCGGTTTCGCCGAACCGCAATCGATTCTCCAAAGCGGCAACCTCGTCTTCACCGGGGATCGGCGCTCGGCCGTCACGCTCGAAAAGCTGCTGGAGCGTGAAACGACCGCGCGGCTTAAGCTCGACGTCGACTTCATAATCCGCAGCGCGAAAGACCTGCGGACGGTCGTGGACCGCAATCCGTTTCTGCGCGAGGCGCGGGATGATCCGGGGCATCTCGTCGTGATGTTCCTGAAATCCGTGCCGACCGGTGACGCCGTCGCTGCCCTGCAGGCCACAATCAAGGGCCGCGAGACGGTCCATGCGGATGGGCGCCACCTGTACGTCGTCTACCCCGACGGCATCGGCCGCTCGAAGCTGACGGGGAACGTCATCGAGAAGAAACTCGGGACGCGCGGCACGGCCCGCAACTGGAACACGGTGCAGAGGCTGCTGGCGGCCTGCGAATGAGCAGCGCGCGGCTTCGGCCGCCGTCCGGGCCCCCAACGCCTTTCTGCCAATATCTTGGCTTTTATGCTTGACGGCGGCCGGAAGTACATGTTAGAAAATTGGCATGTCCGAACCGCAGCTCAGCCGCCGCGAACGTCAGATCATGGAAGTCGTCCATACCCTGGGCGAAGCGGACGCCCATCAGGTACACGCCGGGGTCCCTGATGCCCCGACCTATACGGCCGTCCGGACCTTTCTGCGGATCCTCTGCGACAAGGGGCATCTGACGTACCGCCGCGTCGGCAAGAAGTACGTCTACCGGGCGAAGGTGGCGACGCGCCGCGTCGGCCGGCAGGCATTCCGGCGATTGCTCGAGGTCTATTTCGAGGACTCGCTCGAAAACGCCCTCGCGGCGCATCTGACCGACCCCTCTGCCACGCTGTCGGACGAGGCCCTGGTCCGCCTCTCCGAACTCATCGAGCAGGCCAAACGCAAAGGCCATTGAAGTCATCCGTTCGAACAACCCCTTCCGTGTTTTTCCGTCTCGGTGACTCATGAATCACGCCTTCGACCAGGTGATCGCGTTTCTCTCGGACGGCTTCGGCGTCTGGCTGCTGCTGAATGCGAAGGGCCTCGCCCTCCTCGCGATCGTTGCGGTCATCGCGGCCTGCGCCGCGCGGGCTTCGGCGGCGACGCGGCACCTGCTGTGGGAAGGGGCGCTGATCGCCATCCTTCTCGTGCCGGCGGCAGGGTTGATCCTTCCGGCACAGGCCGTCCCCGTTTGGCAGGCCCCCGCGCCGGCCACGACGGAGACCGCCGCGGAAACCGTTCCAGCCGTGCCCATCGAACCCATGGGTGAAATCGTCGCCATCCCTTCTCACGAAGCGGGACCTTCACACGAAACGGCCTTCGAGTCGATGGCGCCGGCGTCGGAAACATCGCATCCGCCAGCCTTGTCCAAGCCGGACGATCGTGATCCGGTCAGCGCCACGAGCGCTGCTGTGGCGCACGCGGCCCCGTCCGTCATCGAAGAGAGTCCGCTCGCGCCGGAGACAATCGACGCCCCGGCGCCGGTTCGTCCCGCTCCTGCGGTCACCTCGGCCGCCACAGCCGTCGCCGCTCCGGCGGTCCTCTCCGCTCCTGCGGTGTCGTTCGGCCAGCTCGTCGCCGCCGCGATGCTCATCGTCTGGGCGGCCGGCGCGGCCGGGTTGCTGGCGCGCCTCGCGGTCGTGCTGCTCGCCCTCGTTCGGCTGAGGCGGCAGTCGCAACCGGTTTCCGGCGGCGGCGTCTTTACGCTGCTGATGCGGACTGCGCGCGAACTGGGCGTTCGCCGCCCGATACGACTCGTGGTGGCCCGGGATCGGACCATTCCGATGGTGTGGGGGATCTTCCGACCGACCCTGCTTCTCCCGGAGGCGTTTCTGGACTGGCCGACCGAAAGACTGCGGCTCGTACTGGCCCATGAGGCGTCCCACGTCCGCCGGGGTGACGCGTTCGTCGACCTGGCGGCACAGGTGGCCTGCAGCCTCTACTGGATGAACCCGCTGGCATGGTTTGCCCTGTCGCGGCTGCGCCTGGAGCGGGAACAGGCGTGCGACGACCTCGTGCTCGAACTGGCCGCTCGTCCCTCGCTCTACGCCGAGACGCTGCTCTCGGTCGCGTCCGGCGTCGGTTCGTCGCGGCTCGCCCCGCACGCCGCGCTCCTGATGGCTCGCCCGTCGCAGGTCGAACACCGCTTGCAGGCCCTCCTCGACGAAACCCGGAACCGAGCGCGGCTCTCGAAGCCCCGGATCCTTGCCGGAGTCCTCGCAGCCGGAGCCATCGTCGCCTTGCTGGGCTCGCTGCAGCCGGTGGCGCGTTCCGCCGATGCACCTCCGGCAGTGGCGGCCGCGCGTGTCCAAGATGGTGACTCGACGCAACCGCGCGTTGCTTCCGATACCCCGCTGGTGACGAGCTCCCCAGCCACCGACAGTCGGGAGTTGGTCGCCGCCGCGGAGGAGGCGGCATCGCCCAGGGAGGCTGAATCTTCGCCCGCGGCTGTGGTAGTAGCGCTCGCCGCTCCGTTGGTTGCCGCTGCGGACGATCCGCCGGCGGCGAACGTGAGAGAGAACGCCAAAGACACCGAGCTCGACTGGGAACTCGGACAAGCGCAGATCGATCGGGGGCACATCTTGTGGAACTCGGGCCGCTTGAAAGAAGCGGTCGACGTCTGGAACCAGTCGATTTTCCGGCAACAAGGGCTGATCCGCACGCTGGGGCTGGATGGCGCGCATCGGCGGGAGCTGGCCGCGAGTCTCGCAGAAATCGCCGAGCGGTATGCCGAGCTGGCCTTCTGGGAAGAGGCTGCCGACCAGTTTCATCGGGCTTTCCTGACGTCGGTCGATCTGTCGATCCGCGCCCAGTTCGCGGCGGTGGCGGTGGCGAACGCGCTGGGCGACCGCGACCGTTATCGCGCCTGGACACGGGAGATGTTCATGCGCTACGAGAACAGCGCGAGCGATGCCGACAAGCGACTCTTGGCGACGGCCCTGACGCTTGGTTCCGATCCCGGGGTCGAGGCGGCGCGCGTCGCGGCGCTCGTGGAAGATCTTCCGGAGCACAAGGTCGTTCCGCCCCGCTGGACGCCGGCGGCGGTGTACGCCTCCCTCAATGCCGGCCGCTTCGCCGAGGCGGAAGAGCGCGTGCGGAAAATGCCCTCGCCGCGCCGACCCGGCGTGATGGCGATCGTCGAGATGCAGCGGGGGCAGAAAGCCAAGGCGCAGGAACAGCTCGACCGCATGCGGCTGGAGCTTGAGGACCAGGCGCGGCGCCTGCTCGCCGCTCCGCCGCACCCGGTGAGCAGCCGCTGGACCGACTTCGCGGAGGTCCGAGCCCTCTATGCACGGGCTCAACGCGCGGTGGGAGGTGACGACGCCGTCCAGGAACCGTGGTTACTGCTCTTGCAGGGGCGCAATCGGCTTCAGGCAGGGCTGGCCCGCGGCGACCGGGACCTCAACGGAATCATCGCCCAGGCGCCGAATGACTTCCTGATCCTGACGGCGCGGGCGCGGGTCTTCACGGAACTCACGAGCTTCGAACGCGCCGAGCAGGATTTCCGGCAGGCCCGAGAGATGGCTCCGACCGAGGCCTGGCCGGCCCTCCAGCAGGCCCAGGCCTATCTCGAACGGGGTTTGCTCGCTGAGGCCGAGAAGGTGATGGCCGCCGCCCACGCCCTCGCGCCGAAGGAACTGGATCTGTTCCTCCGCGCTGGCTGGTGGCTCGCCGGGCCCTATCCGAACTCCATGGCCGATGCTTTTCCGCCCGAAAAATCGACCGACATCAGTCGACCGCTCGATCCGCTCGAGGCCGCGCATGAGCGCCCTGCCGGAACCGACCGCGAAACCCCACAGCGCCCGATCCGATGGCAAAGGGCCGCGCCGCAAGAACGATCCGCGTGGTTCTACTCGTTCGGAACCGTCAAGCTCACGGAGAACTACCGCGACTCGCTGGCGATGGCGCGACTGACCCGCGAAGCCCGCGCGAGCTTGCCGGTCTTTCCGAATGCTTCCGGTTCGATGTACGCCACGACCTTCGTCTATTCGCCGAAGGAGGAGGAAGTTTTTTTCCGCTTCGGATCCGCCGGACCCCGACGATTGTGGGTCAATGGCGACCTTGTCAATGAGTCGTCGCAGTCTTACCCGCTCTGGAACCCCACAGAACGCTTCCCGATCCGGCTGCGCCAGGGACTCAACCGGTTGCTCGTCAAGACGAGCGGATCAGATAACTTCACCGCCCGCATCGATGACTCGCGTGTCGACCGCGGGCTGCACCTGTTCGGCACGGCGCTCTTCGAAGAGGCCGCGGCGACACTGGAAGGGGCGATGACCCGCCCGTACGGCAGTTACGACTGGGGGATCGCGTTTCGGGCGGCGGTTGCCCAGGCGGCTGCCGGGAATTGGGCGGGGTATCGTCAGTGGCGCGACGCGGGATGGCCTGACTTGGAAGATGGGACCGACCAAAGTGGGGCGTGGTGGATCGGGCATCTGTTCGCACTCAGTGACAAGGACCTGCCCCCCGACCCCGCAAGATGGATGGAGGTGCTCAAGCGGGGACTCTCCGCGTCGGACGTCGATCCAGGCTTTGCGCGGGCGATTCTCGCGCTGGCTCATCTGCGGATCGGCCAAGCGGATGAAGCTCTGCAGGTGGCGTCCATGAGAGCGGCCGTGGACTATCCCGTCACATGGCCGGTGCTCGCCCTCATTCATCACCAGGCCGGCAACGCCGCCGAAGCGCGCCGCTACCTGGAACGTTCCGACCGCTGGTGGACCAATGCGCTTGACAAGTCGCTCGCCGCGCCGGTGCATGCCATGCCGATCACGGGACCCTATTGGACTCCCTTTGTCGTCATCCACCGGGAAGCGCAGGCGAAAATCCTGAACGCGGAACCTCCGAAGGAGCCGCTCTGGTACCTGTTCGCCGGTCGTTTCCGCGGCCTGCACGCTCGGGATGGGCGCTTTGGCCTCAAGGACCTCGACACGGCGGTTGCGATCCGGCCGGAAGATGCAGACGTCTGGATCCGCCGGGCTCGGGTCTTTTCCGAAATCGGGATGGCTTCGCGTGTCCCCGCCGACCTGGACAAGGCGGCCGCACTGGCGAAGACGCCGGCCGACCGCCTGGGCCTCGCCCGAGCAGCGGCCCGCGGATATCAGGCCGCCCGGCATGAGAAGAACCCGACGGCCGCCGACGAGTGCCGCACGCGGGCGCTGGCGGCGCTGCGCGCCGCGCTCGAAGGGGGACAGATCGACAGCCGCACTCTAGTCGCGGATACGGACCTGAAACCGCTGATGGCCCAGCCGGAGTTCCAGGCATTGCTCAAGTGAGACGGGTCGACGCCGGCAACGGGCGAATGCGAGGGCGCGGCGGTTCGCGCCCTCGCAACGCCCGCGGCGCTGTTCGATCGCAGGATCGATCGATAAGATAAGGAGCCGGGAGACTCGCGCGAGTCTTCCGGCACTCTGCTTTCGAGCGCTCGCCGTACGTCAGGCTTTCCAGGCCTGACACGTCCGCTGCCGAGCCCATCCCAACGCAGTCAGGCTCGAAAGCCTGACCTACGACTGGAAAGCCTGACGTACGAAATGTCCGAATACGAAACTGTCGCCAAAGTCTCCGAAATCCCCCCCGGCGGGCGCATATCTCTGGTGTTCGACGAACAGGCCGTGCTGGTCTTTCGCATCGGCGATGACTTCTACGCCGTTGAAGACGTGTGCTCGCACGACGGGCAACCGCTCACCGATGGGCCGCTGGAGGGGTTCGCCGTCGAATGTCCGCGGCACGGTGCGCGGTTCGACGTTCGGTCCGGCCGTCCGCTGTGCATGCCGGCCGTCGAGCCGATCGCGACCTTCGAAGTGCAGGTCGAGAATGGCGATGTGAAGCTGCGGCGGCGCTGAGACAGGAGACTGGCGCGGCAGGGACCAGTGAATCCGCCCGTCATCCCATCCTGCCTTCTGGCACCTGATACCTGCCGCCTGCCTCCTCTTTTGCGTACACTTAAGACGTACGCCACGACACAGGAGCCTGCCATGCCCGACGAAGCCGCCTTGCTCGATGCCCTCCGCGGAGTCATCGATCCCGAACTGATGATCAACGTCGTCGATCTGGGACTCGTGTACGGCGTCGAGCAGGAAGAAGAGAAGGTCAAAGTCGAGATGACTTTGACCAGCCCTGCCTGCCCCGCCGGGCCGCAGATCGTCTCCCAGGCGAAAATGGCCCTCGAAAAACTCGAAGGGGTAAAAGAAGCCGAGATCAAGCTCGTTCTCAGCCCCCCATGGTCTCCCGACCGGATGACCGACGAAGCTCGCGACCAGCTCGGGATCTTCTGAGCGGCGGGTTGCTCCGTAGGGTGGACTTCAGTCCACCCGGGCCGGGAAATCCGAAAGTCGAAATCCGAATGCCGAAGGAAAGGCAAAAAACAAAACCCGAGATTTCGGCTTTGATCGACACGAAATCCGGAATGAAGCTCCTCTTCATCGGCAACAGCTTCACCCAGCGAAACAACGTGCCGGGGCTCGTGGCCGACTTGGCGGCGGCTCGGGGCATCCGCGTCGAGCATGAATTGATCAGCGCCGGTGGTGCTTCATTGCGAATGCACTGGAACGCCGGCCGGGCCGCCGAGGCCATCGCCGCGGGGAACTACGACTACGTCGTCCTGCAGGAGCAGAGCACGTTGCCCGTCAAGAACGCCGCGCGGATGGCGGAAAACGTCCGCCTGTTCGACGAGGCGATCCGGCAAGCCAAAGCCAGAACAGTCCTCTACATGACCTGGGCCCGCGAACACGCGCCCGAAACGCAGCAGGCGATCACGGATGCCTACGACTCCGTCGGCAAGGAGCTCGGCGCGATTGTCGTTCCTGTCGGTTTGGTCTGGCAGGCGTTTCGTGCCGGGCACGATCGGCCCGTGCTCTACGATCGCGACCAGAGCCACCCCACGCCGGCCGGCTCCTACCTGGCGGCGTGCGTGTTCCTGGCCACGCTCTTCGAGGCCAATCCCGTCGGCATCGAAACGGGTCCCGCAAGCCTCGACGCCTCGGACCGGGCCGCGCTGCAGATGGCGGCTTGGGAGCAATGCCGTCCGCGAAAGGGGTCGCGCCGCGGCAAATAAGCCCCGCTTGCCCTGCGGGCCGAATCTGCTAAACTGCCCTCTCACGCACCGCTAGCTCAATGGATAGAGCATCGGTCTACGGAACCGAAGGTTGCAGGTTCGAGTCCTGCGCGGTGCGCTCTTTTTCGGGGTGGGTGTTACCTAAAAGGCTACCTCGATATTGCTGCCAAAGCAGCTTGCCGGTCGTTTTCGCCGTCCGATCGGTGTAAAACTGCATCGTGGTCTGAATGTCCGCGTGCCGCATCAACTCTTGCAGCACGGGGGGCATGACCCGATGCTTCCAGCGTTCGCCGAATGACCGCCGCAGGTCGTGGGCGCTGGCGTACTTGATCTTCGGCTTCTCGGGATCGTCCGTTTCCTTCCGGTCGACGATCACCCCGGCTTTCTCCCCGATCCGACAGAGCGTCTTCACGATCGTATCCTTCCGCCGGAAGGGGAGCTTGAACACGAAGCCCCGGCGATCGTCCGGCGCCGTCTTCTGAAGGAATTCCACGAACTCGGGCGCCACCGGGCAAACCTGCGAATCGTTGCTCTTCTGGCACGCGGCGGGAATGTGGAGCAGAGAATCGTCGCCCGCCAGGATCACGCGCAGCCGGTCGTCACGGTCCCAAGTCAGGTTGATCGCTTCCCCGATCCGTAGCCCGCTCCACCAGAGCCCGCGGAGCAATCGCTCCCATTGCGCGACTTCATCCGGTCGAACCTTGGCGACGGCCGCAACCATCCGATCGAACTCCTCGCCGCTGATCGGACGGCCCTTCATCACCTTGGAGGCCTTGGCCCGCTTCGGCATGGCGATCGCCGGGCATTCGCCGAGCATGCCGTTTTTCTTCGCCCAATTGAGCGCCGACCGCATGACGGACAGGTGTCCCTTGATCGTGAACTCGGCCAGGCCGCGATCGCGGAGGATCGACTGGTACTTGCTGATCGTGGCGCCGGTGATCTCCGCCAGCTTGTCGATCTTGAACTCCAGCTCGAATGAGTCGAGCACGCCCGTATTCTTCGCCTGACTCGTTTCGGCGAGCCCGGCGAGATATTCCTTTTCGTACCGCTCGCGGAAGTCCTCCCAGGTGAGTTTCGACCGCGGCTTATACCGCCCCTCCCGTAGCTGGTCCTCCCACTTCCCGGCTTCTTTCTTCGCCGCGTCGAGATTCGACGTCTTCGACGTCTTCACGACTTGCTTCCCGGTGAGCGGGCAGACATACCGCAAGTACAGATTCTTGCGGCCATAGTCGACGACATGGACTTTGATTTCGGAATTCATGCTTTTCTCCGTTCCCGATCGTCGATCAATTGTCGCACCACGCGATGCCAATCGACTTGGATAAAATCAACGCCTAGTAGTTCAAGATCGAGATGGGCGCCCTGGTTGATGCGGACGCCGTATTTTTCGATTACCTCAACGGCCTTTTCGATCACTTCCCGATCTTCGTCCGTCATTTCCGGCATGCCGCCACAGTACAGTTGCAAGACGATCTCCGCCGCGGTCATCCAGAATTTATTGGCGATCGGATCTTCGGGAATTGGCCGAACGTTGAATTCCAAGTTTCCTCGGACGATTTCATTGCGGAGACAATCGATCACGAGTTCAGTTGAAGTGTTTGTCATCGTTTGACCTTTCTTGTCTCGCACCCCCTCCGCACCGGCCGCACCGGATGCACGTCCGGCGATCTCGGCTCGTTCCCACGATCGCCGTCGTCGTCTCCCTCGATCTTCACTGTCACACGGAGTTCGATGACCGGCGCCGCGGGAGTCGGCGCCACAACTTCCGCGACGATCGCTTGCAGGTCGGATAGGTCGCTCATGGCTCGTCTCTCTCGCGCAACCGCGATTCGAGTTCATCGCTCTCGGCTTTGAGTTGATCGTGTTCCGCCGTCGCTCTCGATAATTCTCGTTCCAGCTTCACGAACTCGCGTGTAGTCGCGAGACTCCCGTCTGTCCTGTCCGTCGCCTCCACTCGGCCACAGGTCCCGCATGCCAAGATCTTGTCATTCAGGAGGCACGCGCGGCAGACGATCACAGTTCGTCCGCAGTCGCACCGGCATTCCCAAATCACTGGCGCGGCATCGACGTGCGGACATTCAAGGTCGCGGAGGATGTCGTCTGAGTCGGTCATGCGCCGTCCTCCTCAATGACGGTTTCCCATTCGCCCATCACGCCAAGAGACTTCGCCATCGTCTCCAGGTCGACATAGGTATCCACGACGAAATTGCGGTACGTGTCGAGTAGGAAATACTCACCGAGATTGCCGCGGTCGCGTGCCGTCCGCGTCTTCCGTACCTGCCGATAGTCTCCCTTGAGCTTGCGGTTGATTCGCTGAAGCGCCGCCCGCTCGGTCACCGGAATCCTGAACGTCTTCCTCTCTGACTTCTTCGTTCGGGGCATAATCGCCCTCCTTTCTGACGACCATTGTAAGCGCATAAGCGAATGAGTCAATGAGCAAGTGAGCGGCAAAAGGCAACTTGTCTTAAACCCCCCGACCGGGCGCCGCGGGGGATCGCATCCATCGCGACGCGGCGCCGGTCGGGGTGGGGAAACTTACGTCAGATTCCAGCGCCTTTCAGGGCTTCTGCCTGCTTCGCTTCAGCCTCCGCCCAGCGCTTCGAGCGATCTCGAACCCATTCGTACTCGTCCCACTTCATTTCGTCGGTCTCCAAGCCAGGGTCGGGGATGAGTTTCAATGCGAGCCAGAGAACGTCGAGGCCCGTATTCTGGAGCCCGTCTTCCCCGATGAGGCACTCAGCTTCGCAGGCGTTGATCTTCGGGCCGCGGAGCACGATGCGCCCGGTGAGTTGCTCGACGATCGCCACGGTGATGTTCCGCTCAAGCCAGTAGCTGTCTGGCGGGAGGCGGAAGTCCGGTCGACGTGGTGGGGCTTTGCGACGCTTCGTTTTCGTCGTCTTCATCGGCGCGCCGCCTTTCCGACGATCTCCGCCGTCACGGTTTCGACGCGGGCTCTTTCGCCTCCGAAATGGTTCGCGGTGCTGGCGTATGCCTGCGCTGCCGAACGGGTCAGCGTACGCCACATCACTTCACCGGAACGCACGACCTGAAAAAGCTTCAGGCGATCGGGGCGACGGACGCGACGCGACTTGAGAGAGGGGCGAGACATTCGGAACTCCCTTCCAAATGAAAATCCCCGCCCTCTGACAGTCGCGTGGTGGTTCCAAGACCACTTGCGCCAGAGAACGGGGATCTTCGGATTTGTACTGGATGAGTTCGCATTTTGGAACCTTTTGCGACTGAGGTGAATTGTACTTTGAGGCGATAAGCACCGCAAGGCAATGTGCCTTTAAGTACAACTCACCGGGGAGGCGGCCATACCTCCCGGTAGTCCTTCAGCCGCAACACCTCACCGATTCGCTCTGCGTCCTGCGGGCGTGGCAGCCGATCTCCCGAGAGCCATTTGCGGATTGCGTTCGCGGCCACGTCGATGCCCGATTTCTGAATCAGTGCGATGAAGTCGACGGTTTCGAGCTTCCGCTTGTCGAGCAGCGCCCGCAGATGAATCCCGAACCGTACCCCGAAGTCCGTCGATTTCGGATTCAGCGCCTTCCGTGGTCGTGGTGCCATCGCTGCCCCTCCGTGTGTGTTCCGAATCCGCGAAACCGTCTCGCGTCATTGTCCGAAACCGCCGTCGTGAAACAACCGTAGGGCTTTCGTCCGCATGGAAGATGAATCACGTCTCCCCGCTCCTGACTCCCACCCCGAGTTTCGCCCCCGGCGGATACCACTCCGGTTCATACTGCACCCCGCGCCTCGAGCGCTCCGTGTGATCGCTCCACTCGGATTGGATCACCCGACACGCTTCGCGAATTTGTTCCGGCGTCGGACAGTCCACGGGAGGCGGCAGAGGCTTCCGGCGCTTTCTGGGCATCGTGGAATCCTTTCGTCAATTGCCGCGCCAGCTTCAGCCGCAGACGCGCCGGGCAGTTCGCCAGGTGCACCACGTGAGCGTGCCGCGCCGCCGCCGCGAACACCTCGACCGTCCTCAAGCCCGGAAACCAATACTGGAAGTTGAAGACCGGCGAGAGCCATTTCACCGGGAACCCGGCGGCCGCCACGTTGGCTTGAATCAACGATTGCTCGTCAATGTGATCTTCGGGCATCGGTTCCGCGGGAGGCGTCCACGCGGCGAGATGTTCCCGGTCGCAGACGATCACGCCCGAATTCTGGCACACGCCTGCCGGGAACTTCCGATCGAGTCCCTGCGAGCGCATGAGCGCCACCCAGGCTTGACGAAACCACCCCTGCGAACCGGAGAGGAAGCCCCAATCGTTGTGGGCGCCGATCGAGCCTGCCGGGACGATATCGAACAAGTCGGGACAGTCCGGCGATACGATGCAATCCGCGTCGAGATAGATCATCCGTTCGTACCACGGTAGCCACTCGCCCGCCCGGAACTTTTCGAGGAGCGGCCATCCCTGCGTCGTGTCCGTCAGCGCCACGAAGTCCGCGCCGATCCGACGGGCATAGGCCTCCATCGTCGGCCGAGTGATCTTCAGCAGCTTCCGATACTCGCGGCCCGTGGCGATCGTGAGCACGAGACGATCGGAAGTCGGCCGAACGATTGGATTCGTCGGGATGAACACGGAGCCGGTCGGACGATGTTTCTTCCGCGAGAGATGCGCCAGCGGTTTGGGGTTGCGACGGAACCAACTGGCGACGCGGGAACCGAGCCGGTTGAGCTTCGCTTGACGCTTCGCGCATGCGCCGCAGCCCCCGCGCTTGCGGATGCCGATTGCGGAGAGGACGGCCGCCACGAAGTCACCCAGGCCGCGCGACTTCTGAGGTTGATTCCTTCGACTCGCGAGAATCTTCGACTTCCCCAATGGAATCAGCGTCGGCCCGCGTGTCCGAAGGATCTCCAGCCGTTCTTCCGGCGAGGCCCCGCAGTCCGTCCGGCGAATCTCTCTCACCGGCGCCTTCGTGCGTTCGACCTGTCCGCATGTCGTACAGCGAACCCGCACTTCGTCAATCCGTTCAAGCGTGCAATCCATTCGTCACCCGGTGCAAGGGCCTTCGGTGCAGCCGCACGGCAGCGAAACCGAGAAGCCCGTGAAATCGATCGCGTTGTAATCCGTTCCGTTCCAATTGAACGTCGAAATCCCGAGGTCGCCTGTGCTGCCTCCGTCTTCTGCGCAGAGCGGGCAGGAGCAGCCGGTGATCGGCGAGCAGGTGATGATCTCGGGATTTCCCGGGCCCGTGATCCCGAAGAACCAGTGATAGTTCGCCGGGTCATCAACGTCGCCGGAAATGTAGTGCCCGAGATAAGAGCAGAACCCGACGCAGTTCTGAATTGAGCAGGGCGGCGAGCAGTCGGGGTGGAGCGAGTCGTTTTCGTAGATCGTCTGCCCGTTTTCGTCGAGCACAGGATTGCCGAAGTCATCCACGAGAACGGAGCCGGGACCAATGTCGGCGGTAGCGGGCCAGTCGCCGTCGCACCAGCCTAAATAGTTGTGGGCGACGGCGAAGTTGAACGTGCCGCCGGTGTCGCAATCGAAATCTCCGACGTCACACTGATAAATGGCGACGTCAGTATGAATGCCGTCAAAGCCCGAACTGTCCCCTTCATATCGCTGGATGATGAGCGTGAATTTGCCGTCAAAGAAGTCCGGCGTCAGGCCAAACGGGGCATACAGGTCGGACGCCAGATTCGGATGACCACCGGGCCAATAGACCTGCGCATCGATCTTCGGATTTAGATCAACGCCTATGGCCTTACGGCAAAGCACAAACGGCGACGATGTGGGATCAAGATTTCCCCTCGTGCTCATGTTCGTGCATGACGATTCCAGCAATACCGTTTCCGCGTCGCAGACTTTTTCATCGCACGCATCGGGATCTGGGATCAAATCTGAATTGACCGGCCCCATGTCCCCAACGCTCAAGATCCAGTAGCGCCGAAACACTCCGTCGTCTGCGATGCAGGGGTTGTCGTTATTCTGAGCGCAGTTGATCGTTCCGCCGGTTCCTTCCGCCAGGTTGGCCCCGCTGTACTGCGGCAGCGTCAGGCAAATCGTGCCGGGCAAACCCTCGCATGGCCGCGGCAGATACGGACAGTTCATCGTCAGACAGGTCCGGCACTCGCAGCAGAAAACGCCAGTCCACTCGCCCAGCGCAATCGGATCGGGGTCGGCGATCTCGTACAGCGTCAGAGTCGCAACCAACTGGCCCAACCCATTGTTGATGACGCGGACTGACCATTTGAACGATGTAACGCAGCCGTCTTCCGCGGGCGTGAATTCGGCGGTCGACCACTGACAATCACCCTCATCGGTCCGATCGACGATGAACAGCGCGCGATCGCCGCCCACGTTGCAGACGCCGCAGAAGATGTCCGGCAATTGGAGGACATATGGGTCCGCTCCGCAGGTGCAGTGGTCGCACTCCGCAGAGATGTCCATTCGGCTGGGATGCGGATCTTGCCCCATGCAGTCGGTCGGGTTCGGCGTGCTGGATCCGCCGGGAGTGCCGGGAGTCTTCGGAGTGAGCCCGCAGAGCACGTACCATTTGCTGCCTCGCAGGATGGCCAACACGCGATCATCAACCGACCCGAGTCCGCTGAAGAAATCGCCGTAAATGGTCGCTTCGGTGTTGCCGCGATCGGTCCATTCGCTGTTGTGGAATGTGATCTTGATCGCCGTCGCCGTGCCGCCGGGCTCCAGTCCCGACGTGAGCCGGAACGTTTCCAGTTGCGGAATCATCGGCGTTCGGAAGAACACTCCATCGGGACCGACGATCACGTCTTCGCCGGTGAAGTCCCGATAGGCCATGTCGGTCACGCGATTCAGCGCCGAAGCGCTGATGCGATCGCCGACCTCCCAGTGCGGCTTATTGCCTCGAATCGCCATTGCACCTCCGCTCGAATTCCGCGTGGCCCAGAGTCCGAATCGTCACGTCGTAAACCAGTTCGTCGACGCGGCGCTTTGCCAGGTCGATGACCATTTGAGCGATGAACCGATCAAAACCGTCAGGCACATCGGCTCCGTCAGGCACATCGGTCAGCAGTTCGCCGGTCTGCGCCGCCAATGCCACCAAGAGCAGCGGCAGCGCTTCCGGTTTGCACAGTTCCACAATCGGTTTCTCGCGCTCGAAATGGCGCATGAGCACCTGAGCGTGAGCGGCAATGACGTTCTTCATGCGTTGATCCTTTGCTGCGCGAGTGCAACCACGTCCGCCAGCGTCGTCGCCTCCCCGAGCCGCCCGGAGAGGTACGCCAAAACCGCGGTCATGCTCCACGGCTCGTTAGCCCCGAACAATTCCGCGGGCGGATGATCCGTCGAGACGAAACCGGGGTCGGTCTCCGCGACGTGAGCGCCGGCGCAAAGCGCGAGAGCTTCGGGGAGGGTCACTCGGCACCCGCCGGCCGAACTACGCTGCACGCCGTCCGACCGTCCGGCAGTTTCGTCGCCTCGAATTCGACTTTCTGGCCGTAGGCGAGCGACTCGAAATTCAGGTCGCGAAGTTTCGAGACGTGAAAGAAGTAATCACGCCCCTCGCTCGCGATGAATCCGAAACCTTTGTCCTGTCGCAATGTCTTGATGATTCCTGTTTGCATGTCTGCTTCCGTTGTGTGAGAGAAAACCGGCGCCGCGGCCCGCACGGCGCCGGGGTGAATTTGTCAGAGAAACGACGGGTAGGGCGCCGGATTGCCGAGCGGCATCCCCTTATCGAGCAGCGCATCCTGCATCGCGTCCCTCTCTGTGATCTCGTTGATGAACTGTTTGATTTCGCGGTTGTAGCGCGCCGCGGTCCGCTCGGCCGGAGACATGCCTTGAGGCGGAACGTAGGCCACGATCTTCGTCTTGCATCCAAGGCACTCCCAGAGCGCGCCGTGGTCCGACGAACGAACTGGCTTGATCTGACTGCCGCGACAGCGCGGGCAGAATCCCGGAGTCATTAAGTCCATCTCAGATCCCCACCATCCGTTCCCATTCGACTTGCTTCTCACGCGGCAGCGATTGGTACTGCATCGCGAGTTCGGGATTCTTCTCGAAAAGTTCCCGCTTCTTCGCTTCGCCGCGCTTCGGCACCACGAGCCGATTGTCCGGCGGGAAGTAGGCGATCTCTTTCGGGAATGAGCCCTCGACGATCCGCGCTTTGCCGACCTCCACGAACTGCCGCATGTGCCACAGCCACATGTCGACTTGGATTCCAGGGAACATCCGCTCTTTCGGAGGCAGCGACATGTTCAGGACCGTGCGAATATGCCGCGCGACTGCGGCATGCTCTGGATGGTGCAGCGGCTCGATGATGTATCCCGCGGATTCCGCGATGTCGACGCGGATGATCTGACCGGGCACGAACGCCGGCAGCTTCGCCGAGTGCTTCTGCGAATTGGCGACGCGCTCAAACTTGAATTCGCCGCGCACGGTGTCTTCGATTGGGGGAAAGAATCCGTCGCGGTTCGGAGGAATATCGAGCGTGATGGAAACGACTTGCTTCGACATGGCAATGAACTTTCGATTGCGTTGTGTGAGAAAAGAGCCCCGCGCCCGACATGGGCGCGGGGTGAAACGTCAGTCCTGGTCTATGGAATCCCGGAAGTTGCACAGGCGGCAGCCGAGGGATCGGCCAAGACTCCGCCGAATCGTCCGCGACCATAGATGAGTGCGAGGTTGGCGCGCGTGAGAGTGTCGCCACGCGTCTCGACGTTGACCACGAAGCCCGCCCGGCGGTAGAGCCGGTATCGCGAGAACGCGGCAAAGCAGAGCTGGTCGTTCGTGATCCCGTACGTGTTTCCAGAGGTGAGGATTGACACGCCCCAGCCGAGCAACGAGTAATCATTGACCGCCATGCCGTTGACTAGTCGCGTGTCACCAGTGACACCGGTTGCGATTGACCGGAAGCGCTTATAGGCGCTGTCGGTCATCGCATATCGCGGCCGCATGGCGGGCACGCGATAGGGCTTCGCGATGCCGAAGGCGAGATTGATCTCGTCAGTCACAAGGTACGGGCCGGTCGTCGGAGTCGTGAACGTGATATCGACAGTCCCGGACTGGCTGAAGATCCCTTCCGGTTCCGAAGTTCCGTTCCCGGTCATGACCTTCTGATCCAACGACCGCGCGAGCGATTCATTCATTACCTGACTGAGTTCGCTCTGCACGTCGAATGCATTGTCGGCGAGCCAGTCCTTCCCTTCAGTCAGGAACGTCGCGACCGGATAAATCGTGGTCTGTTGCTGCCCGACCATCGACGCGGTATTGAACACGCTCTGCGCGCCGCCTTCGGCCGTTCCCCAAACGACATCGGGGTGAGCCAGGCTCGCCGCATTGACGACGCTGCGATTCACGTCCTTGATCGTCACGAACGGAAGGACTTCGGACATCAGGATCGCCTGAATGATGGCTTCGGTATCCCAATCCTCAGGTATCATGTACTGGCCCCCGCTCGTACCATCCTGGAGCAAGGCCTTCGTGATCCCACCATCGACCCGCACGAATTCGTCATTGTCGGGATTGCCGAACTCGGGCTTGAGCCATTTGCGGTTGGCGCACATGTCGGAAAGGTAGGCGTCCTCGAACTCCGTCAGCGCCGGGCCCAGCCCAGCCGCCGCGCACTTGTACTTCAGGAACACACGTCGATCGGCCTTCTGCCGGTCCGAAAGCCCGTCGATCTGGCGCCCTTCATGGACGATGGGCTCACCGGTGCGAAAGTGCTTCGCCGTCGGACGCTGCGCCGAGAATCGCTCGCTCGGATTCTTCACGCGGATTCGGTAATGCGGATCGTGAATCGTTTCGGTCGGAGTCATCGTGCCTTCTTTCGTGGCGCCGAGCGCCATCTTGAGAATCGAGTGAGCGTCCGGCGCACCAGGATCGGCCGCCGGGGGTTCGAATTGCTGTTCCAGTTCCTTCACGCGGCGGTCAAATGCCGTGTCGCCGTCGGGCCGGAGCGCCTTCGCGACTGCGGCCGCCGTTTGCGAGGCGATCATCCCCGCCAGTTCCTTCGCCTTGTCATGTCCCGACTTCGCGGGAGGATCGGTTTCCTTACTCATGCTTCAGTCCTTTCAGAAAGAGGGGGTGTATCGATCCCCTGCGCGCCGGTGACGATCGGACACGCAGGGGACGCGGCGACGAGCCGCGGTAATAGGTCGAGAACCCCGGACGGACGTAACCTTCGAGAAGAAACCGTCCGCCGGGGGGTGAACCTGCCGGGACACGTCGGGGTAGACGGCTGATCCGGCAGGGCGTTGGACACTGCCCCGTTGCATACCCCGCAACGGGGGGCCACTGTCGCCAAGGGGTAATTGGCGACGTGACAGGGAGAGCAGAAAACGCACCACGATCGACGTAGAGCGATCGCCAGACGCAATGTCGATACAGGTGTAGTCCAATTGCGGGAACGCGCCAGCGAGGCGTATAGGCGGTCGGGGGCGACTTCGGGGTAGAGCGGAAATTTTGTCGGGAAGGGATGGACCTGCCCCGTGACCCTCCTTCGGCCGCGATGCAAAGTATCCACCCGGGGGGCGGAGCCAGGCTGACGAGCAGTCGGATGACGGGCCAGAAGTAGACTCTGAGGTAACACGTGCGTGAGTTGTGCGAATGCCATCGAATCAACCTTGGGTTTCCGTAGCCGATGCAGCCGTGGCGCGGGCCTTCGACATGAGCAGCCGAGCAGTGGAAGCCAGTTGCTGTTGCTCGCCGTCGGAGAATCCCTCGATCACATTGACCTGCACCGCGACCGCTGGCGCCGCAGGGGTTCCCGCCTCGATGTCCTGCCCGTTGAAGGCATGGAGCACGCGGGCCACGCTCAACAGCGTCCGCGTCGACGTGGAAGGGTTCGCGACGATCGATTGGAGCCGACGGACCAGCTCGCGGCGGGTGTCATCGGGGACGTGCCAGCCGTGCGAAGCGGCTTGCCGGAGATGATCCAGGTCGCCGCGGCTGAGTTCACCCCCGTCCCCCTGCCCGGGATCGAGGCTTGCGCTCTCGGCTCGGCTTTCATCTTCCCGTTCTTCGTCCATGATCGTCAACGCCATTTCTTCACGAGTGTCATCGTTCGCTTCCGCCCCTTCCGTTCCCGCAGCCATCCTTCGAGTAGTCGCAGCGACATGCGCCAGCCGCAGTGAGCACAGTTCACCGGCGTGCCGATCGCTTCACGTCCACAACCCGGACACTTCAAGGCGTCACCTCACTGCGCGCGTTTTCAGATAACACGGATGATTCCCCTATAGGGGGAAATCTATCCGGGTTATCCGTTAACCCGATTAATCCCGGTTGAACCCGGGTTGAGTCCGGGTTATCCGGGTTAACTTTCGCGAGACGGATTCCAGAGACATTTCGAGTCCCCTTTTTGTTCCGTTTCCCGATCTGGCACACCTCGGCTTCACCGGAATCGAGTAGGTCATCGATCACAACTCCCAGCCGCGCGCCGGGAACGTTGACCCGTTCGCGGATGCCGGTTTTCGTCTCGCCGTCGGGGCGTGTCTTCAGGAACTTCAGCACCTTCGCCTTGTCCGCTTCGAACTTGGCCGAGTGCTTCGCTTCCCTCTGCTGGTCTTTCTCCGCCTGCTCCTGCTCGATCAGTTCGCCACGTGCTTCTGAGGCTCGCTTGATGTCGACCACCCATTGGCGCGGCCCCTCGTGACGTTCCGGCCGCTCGTCAACGTCGAGGCCCCACAGTCCGCAGTGACCGGCACTGCCGCCGACGGAAAGCCAGAGCTTGTGGTGCGGCTGATCGGGGTCGAACTTCTCCCGGCGTGCCAGGAGGATCCACTGGCGAGCGAACTCGGCACAGCCGGCCCATGCCAGGTCGGACAGTTCGGGAGGCGTGAACTCGTCGCGTCCGGTGTGCCGCTTCAGGTGATGCACGAGAATCGGCATCGCCCCGGCTTCCCGCACCGCTTGGCCTACCGATCGCAGGAGCGGCCCCATCTTGAAGACGTTCCCGGCCTCGACGTCAGCCGGCAGCGACAGGTAGAGCGGATCGACGATCACGACTTCGGCTTTGCAGGCAGCGTCCCGAACCGTATCGAGCAATCGCGCCATCGACGTTTCGTCGCCCAGTACCGGCAGCTCGAATCCGAAGAGCGCCTCCTCGAATTCCTTCAGGAGCTTCCCTTTCGACAAGGCGATCCGCGATGCAGTTTCCTTAATGACCGCATCGCCCGATTCCCCGGACAGGAGCAGCGTCCGAACCTTTCGAGCGACCGGGAACATTCCCAGGAACCGCCCACGGGTCGCGAGCGATAGCGTCAGGTCGACCGCAACACTCGTCTTCAGAGTCTTGAACGATCCGCCGATCATGCCGGGCTGGTCCGCGGCGAGAACCCCCGGGATCAGGTAATCGACCGTGCAATCCATCGCCGAGAGCTGCGCCCCGGTGACGAACGGCAATGGCCCTGCCGCTTCCCGCTGGAACTTCTCCGGGATCGGGGGCGGGTCCATGCCCACCGGGAACGGGTCGTGAAGATGGACGTTGAACTTTCCGTGTTTGATCGAACTCGGCACCTCGACGCAGCCGACCGGCCCCCGGTCATGCTTCAGGCAGGTGTGCTTCCCGCCGCACGCTCCGCACTTCTCGACCCATCGCCATTCCGGCCGCGGCGCCCGATACGTTCCCGTGTTGTGGTCATAGACGAGGCCCGGCTTCGCCGCCCGTGCCTTGGCATCCTGCTCCCTCGCGAACGCCTCCACTCCGATTTCGTTGCACCGGGCGATCTCGGCGGCAGTCGGCGCGTGGGGACCGTGAGGCGCTTCCGTAAAATCTTTCGGAAGCGCTTCCGCTTCGCACAAGTGCATGTGCTCGAACACGTCCTCGGGAACTTCCGTCGGCTCCTGATCGTCGGACACGTGGAAGTTATTCCGCGGCGCCATGTCTTGAGCCCGTTCGGCCAGTTCTTCAACCAGAGGCGACATTCGCACCTCCGATCGATTGTGAAACGAGGTAGCCGACGGCTTTCGCGAACTTCGGACATGCGAGCATCGTTGCGCAGAATCGCTCCTGCCAATCGGCGTCGAACGGCTGCGGCTCCTCTCCGAAGTTCGCCGGGAGCCCGAGCATCCGCAGCCCTTCGGCATTCGGGCGGAAGCGCTGCACGAGCCGCGGAAACTTCTTCGCCAAGGCCAACAGCTCGTCTCGCGTCAACGGCTCCCACGGAGTCTTGCCTGACGTGAACGCCTCCTCGAAATGCCGGAGGTAGCTCTCGGGATTGGGGAAGTGTGGGCGATCGAAGGAAATCACTCTTCGCCCCCTTCCACCACTCGTGCCTGCATGTCGAGGTACTCGATAAAGTCGCGACCCAGGATGAACCGCGCCTTGTGCCGCTTCAGAATGCGGAGCCCGCCCCGCTCGGCCTGAATGAGAGCCCACCGCCCGAGTCCCGTCGCGCGCTTGAACGCGGGGATGCTGTAGAGCAGGGCGGGGTCGATCGTTCCGGGCTCTTCGCGTCTCATCTCGCGATTTCCGAAGGGGTAAAAGAAAAGCCGCCCCTTTCCCCACAGGAGGGAAAGAGGCGGCTTTTGCAGTTCGGATTGTGGTTGATAGGGCTGGTAAGGTCAGTCGGTAACTGCCAGCGTGCTGGCATTGGCCCTCCTCTCTTCGAAAGCGAGGGCTTCGTTGACTGACTGAATCAGGCTCGTGATATCGAGGAACGCGAAGAACGAAACCTTCGCACGTGGATCTCGCAGGATCTTTTCGAAGAATGACTTCGTGAGGATTCCGGCCGTGATCTTAGTCACGACAAGTTCGGTATGCCCCTTGCGGATCGCCCCCTCGATTTGCTCGATGGTGCGCGACGCAAAAAATTCCAGCGTTTGCCGGATGATCTGCGCGGGGAAGTCCTCTTTCCGAAAAACTTCAGCAGCCGCAATTCCGAGCGTCAGTTTGTACGACCAGCGGGCGTCTTTACCATCTTTGCCGTCGGGTGCGATGTAGCCGAGCCGTTGCCACTTCTGAAGTAGCGGCTGACCGATCCCAGCAGCCCAGGCGGCTTTCGCTGTGCTGAATTGTTGGTTGCGGTATTCGCTCATGGCTGCTCCGATACGCGTGAAATACAGTCGTATGCGACCGTTGTACACGCTGCCCGGGCAGCTCGTCAAGCGGAATTCAGTTCGATTCGGCGATATTCCTGCGGCGCTCGTCATCGATGAAATCCCGGAGCCGCTTGCCGACGCTCGGGATATGCACGCCGATCAGATCCGGGTCACTCTCCCTCATGGCTCGCGACTCCGCTTCCGTGACGAGCCGAGCCGCACTGCCATCAACAACGAGCCATTGCCGTTCGATCGAATCAAGTGGGGTCGAGTAGATCAGTCCAGCCGCCTCGATGGCGCGAACGATGTCTAGCTTGTCGCCGATCTCCCGAACGACCCACGCGACGAGCACATCGCCGAAGAGAAACTTGCCAGGGCCGCCGCTTTGTCGGATCACCCGATTCAACACGAGGCCATTGAAGGGCTGCGCCGGTAGGCCAGCCAGGGCGGCCGTATCCGCCGCGGTGAAGACTTCGGGTTCGATGTTCGACATGTTCAATCTCGCATAGAAAATGGATTGGGGTGCTACCCGGAAGGCTACCTGAACTCGGCGACTACCGGGCGAAGTCCGTTGAAAACCGGCACCGAATGCCGTATTCTGCGCTGTACCTGCGCCAATCAACACACTGATAGCTCTACGGAACCGAAGGTTGCAGGTTCGAGTCCTGCGCGGTGCGCTCCTGAAAGAAGGCTCCTGACGACCCGTCGCCAGGAGCCTTTTTTCGTCGTTCGGCAGGCCGGGTCTGGATTCGCGCGGCCTTCCAACGCCAGAATGATGACATGGACGATGACATGGACGAAGTGCCCGAACGACGAATCCCCGGACCCATCACGTGGCTGACGGATGAGCGGCGCTTCCGAAAGGTTTGCGCTTTCGTCGTCGCGACGCTGGTCCTGTCGGCCCTCGGACTCGTGTGCGGATGGGCTGCGATCTTTCTGGCGTTTGCCTGATCGCTTCACCGCACCGTGTCGAACACCCGCTTCTCGGTCTCCTGCGTCTTCTGCGGGTTGAACTTGTATTTCGTCAGGAAGGCCTCGTCGATCTTGATTCCCAGGCCCGGCGCGTCGATCGGCAGGACCGCTTCGGCATCGCGCTTGAGGCCCCCCACGACGATCTCCTTGAAGACCGGTTCGTCCGGCTCGAAGAACTCCAGGATCAGGAAGTTCGGAATCGACAGGCAGGCGTGCATCGAGGCGATCGTGCAGATCGGGCCGTTGGGGTTGTGGGGCGCCACCGACACGTAGTACGTGTCCGCCATGGCGGCGATCTTCTTGAACTCGCTGATCCCCCCGGTCCGGGCGATGTCCGGCTGGACGATGCGGACGGCCTGCTTCTCGAAGAGCGGGCGAAAGCCGTGCCGACCGAAGATCCGCTCGCCGGTCGCGAGCGGGACGTTCACGTTCCGCTGGATCTCGGCCATCGCGTCGACGTTCTCGGGAGGGACGGCCTCTTCGAAGAAGAACAGCCGATAAGGCTCGAGCGCCCGGATGATCTTGAGGGCTGAGTTGACGTTCCAGCGCCCGTGAACGTCGACAGCGATGTCGTAATCCGGTCCGCCCGCGTCGCGGATTGCCGAGATTTGCGCGACGGCGTCCCGCAGTTGCGCGGCGGTGACCTCGCGATTGAACGGCGAAGTGTGGAACGGATCGAACTTGCACCCCGTGTAGCCCTTGGCGACCAGCTCGCGCGTGCGCTGCGACAGTTTCGCCGGGGTGGAATCGGTCCCCTCGGTCCAGCCGTTGGCGTAGATCCGCAGCCGCTCGTGCACCTTTCCGCCGAGCAGGTCGTAAACGGGGACACCCAGCTTCTGCCCCACGATGTCGTAAAGCGCCACATCGATGCCGCTGATCGCCGCCATCACGACGCCACCCATCCCGTTGTAGTACAGGTAGCGGTACATCCGGTTCCAAAGCTGCTCGATATTCCACGCCTTCTCCCCGACGACGACCTGCCGCAAGGCCTCGACGGCCGTCGCGATCGGTTGCACCCCCGGAAAGTTCGTTCCCTCACCCCAGCCGACGATCCCGTCCTCGGTCTCGACGCGGACAAACAGCCAGGGAGCGTAACCGCGAACGCCCGTCAGGAGGACGGGGTCGACTTTTTTGATCTTCAGCGTATCGCCCGAGGCAGCCGCCCAGCTGGGCAACATTATGCCGCTTCCCAGGATCCCCCCGGTGAGGCCGAGGCCGGCCGTCTTCAGGAAATCGCGACGCGAATACTCAGAGGCGCTGTTCATGATCACTTCCGACGGGTGGTGATTCGTGGTAACGGCGCGGCCGCGAGGCCGCAATCGGAAGACCCAGAGTAGATCAGGGCACGGCCGAGCCGCAACCAGAGGCCCCCTAGGAATCGAACAGGAGATCGCAGAGTCCGCAGAGAAGACGCCGCCGAGATCTCTGCGGCCTCTGCGATCTCCTGTTCGATCCTTCGTCTTCGCATGCGCGACCAGACGACGCGCGGGCGGCTTCGATCACGCCGGGAACGGCAACGTGCGGATGTCGGAGAAGAGGGCGTCGAGGGCGTTGAAGTCGAAGTTGTCCCAGGCGGTGTTGTTCGACCACGCGATCTTCCCGTTCGTCCGCGTTCCGGTCACGCCCCAGTCGAGGGCGACGAGTCCCGCGGCGGTGATCTGGGCCCGCGAGGTCCCCCCGGTCTTGTTCGTCAGCGTGATCGAATTGTTCGTCTCATTGATCGAAACGACGCCCGTGCCGTCGGAGCCGGTTCCGAACACCGTCAGGTTCTTGTTCCAGACCGAATTGTTGGACCACTGAATCTTCCCGTTGCTGACGATCCCGGTGACGCCCCAGTTGGGGACCGCGACCTGAGTGGGGCTGGACCAGAAGCCCAGGGCGGTCGCGCCGACGCGGTTCGTGAATGTCAGCGTCGTTCCGTCGGCCGTCACGTGGAGCGGATCGCCGCTGACGTTCTTGTAGTCGGGCGACAGGTCGAGCTTTTTCCAGACCGAGCCCCCCGAGAAGTTGAACGCGCCGTTGGTGAAGGTGGCCGTCTGCCCCCAACCGGGGACGTTGGCCGTGATCACGCCGGTGAGCGTGGCGCCGGTCGTCCCCCCCGAGGCATTGACGAGCGTCAGCGACAGGCCGTTTTGAACGACCGACGTCAGCAGGTTGTTGGCGGAATTGTAGTACTGACCGTCCAGGGAAAGCCGCAGCCAGACGACGCCGTCCGACCAGACGAGCCGTCCGTAGTCAGCCGTCGAGGTGTCGATGGTCGCGGTCAATCCGCCGCGGCCGGTGATCTTGTTGACGTCGGTGAAGGTCCCGGTGGTCGTGACGTTGTTCTGGTCGACGAACGTGAGATTGACGCCGTTCTCCGTGACGCTTGCGAGCTGTCCGATAGCCGACCAGGGGCCGGTCAGATCGTGCCCCGCAGCAATGATCAGGAGATTGGCGCTGACGTAGGTAATGGCGTAGTTGACGCCCGCCGTCAGCGTTCCCTGGAGGATCGGATAGAAGCCGGGCGCGCTTCCCGGCGTTCGGCTGAGCGTACCGGAGATCGCGTCGCCGGGGAGCAGGGAACCGCTCGTGACCTGGTACGTGAGCGCCGGATCGGGCGCATCGGCGACCTTGGATTTCGCATCAGCGGTGACCGTGAGCGCCCGGGGAGTGATATTGGCCGTCGTCGTGGCGCCGAAATTGACGGTGTAATTGCCGGCATCGGCCCCGGAGAGCGTGAAGCCGAACGCCGTCACCGTCTTGGCGTTGCCGACGTTCTTGTTGTCGAAGTTGGCCGTTCCACCCGAGACGCTGACGGAGTCGCCGGAAATGATGCCCGAGAGGTCCGCCTGATTGATCGTGGCGAGCGTCGTTCCGTCGTATTGCTTGTTCGCGGCGGTGAAGGTGACGCTCACCGGCCGAACGGTGATGTTGGCGGTGGCCGTGGACGGAGCGCTCAGCACGTAATTGGGCGAATCGGGCCCCGAGACCGCGACGCCGCTGATCGTGATCGTTTTCCCGGTTCCCACGTTCTTGTCGCTGAAGTCGGCCGACACGTACGTGACGGTGATGTCGTCGCCCGACACGCGGTTGTCGGAAAGGATGACGGTCGCGGTCGTCGTTCCGTCATAGGTCTTGTTGACGCCGGTCGCCGTCACTGTCAGCGTGCGGACCGTGATGTCGGCCGAAGCGCTGGCGGTCGTGTTGAAGGTGTAATTCCCCGCGTCGGTCCCGGTGATCGAGATCCCCGTGACGCTGATCGGCTTGGACGTCCCGACGTTCTTGTTGTTGAAGACCGCCGAGCTGTAGACGTCGGTGAAGACGTCGCCGGAGATACGGTTATCGGAAAGCGTGACGGTCGCGGCCGTCGTCCCGTCGTAGACTTTGTTGACCCCGGTCGCGGTGATCGTCAGGCTCCGCGCCGTGATGTTGGCCGTGGTCGTCGCGGTGGTGTTGACGGTGTAGTTGCCGGCGTCGGTCCCGCTCAGGCTGAGCCCGGTGGCGGTGACCGTCTTGCCCGTTCCGACGTTCTTGTCGGCGAAGGTGGCCGTTCCGCCGATGTAGGACACATCGTCGCCGCTCACGACACCCAGCAGGTTCCGGGTGAGGATCGTGGCCGTCGTCGTTCCGTCGTAGACTTTGCTGCCCGCCGTGATGACTCCGGTCAGCACCTTCTTGTCGACGGTGAATTCCCCGTCTCCGGTGACGAAGTCAGAAACGTTCCCCTGAACCTCGGCCCGGACGGTGAAAGGGACGTCGGAGGCGGGTGTACCGTTCGAAGAGGTCAGGGTGAGCGTCGCCGTCAGCGTGTTGTCGCCCGCGGAGAAACTCAGGCTGCTCGTGTCGAAGGAGAACGTCACGCCGGCCGGGAGCGAACTCGTTACGTCGAGGTCGGCGATGAACGCCCCAGTCGATCCGGCGCCGCTGCCCCGATTGACGGTGACGAGATACGTCACCGACCCACCCGTGCCGTAGGTCAACGAACCCGTCTGCGATCCGACCGTGAGCGACCCGAGCTGCGGTGCGTCGGTGAACGTCGTGGCCGCAGTCAGGTGCGATGTCGTTCCGACCGCGGTCAGATCGAGCGTCGCGTTTCGTTCGCTCGTGCCGACGGCCCAGGTCGTTTGGATCTGACCATTGGCGAGGCCGTCCAGATCGCCGGCCCCCCCATCCTGAACCAGCCAGGGCTGGTGAGCCGGGTTGGAGGCATCGCTCCCATCGTCATGGACGACTTGGAGTGCGACGGTCTCGCCGATCGCGAAACCTCCGGCACTGATCGTGGCGGTCTGCCCCGGGGCGTAGTCCCCTTTGTCGGTCGTCACCCAGGCCGAGAGCATCACGCGCTCTTCGAGGGTCTCTCCGGGAAACTGGGCTCGATCGAAACCGCGTCGTTGACGCCGGTCGAGCGGCCCGCGGGGCCCGATCCTGTTGCGAGTCACGAACCGTTGCAGCAGCCTAGCCCACGAATCCATGAGTGCGTTCCTTGCGCAAATGGAAGGATGCTCCGGCCGATTGCAGGACGGCCGGAGGCTGGTCGCCTGGAAGCTTGCACCGCAGAGTAACGGGCCGGCGGAGCTTCCGCAACGCGAATCAGAATGGTGAACCGCCTACAGTCCGCTCTACGTTCCAGAGCGAAGTGCCGACGTTCGGAGTCCTCCGTCAGGGTCGGGTACAGTTTGCCGAAACTACCAGAAGGCTTTCCCGCCCGATCTCAAGCTCGAATCATGGGCCGAAATGGAACTTCCCCGGCGGAGTCCGCCGGGGAAGTTCCAGTCTTGCGTGCTAAAACCGTTGCAACGTCTTCCTCAGCTCCCGAACGGGAACGTGCGGATGTCGGCAAACAGCGCATCGAGCGCGTTGAAGTCGAAGTTGTCCCAGGCCGTATTGTTCGACCACTGGATCTTCCCGTTGGTGCGGGTGCCGGTCACACCCCAGTCGAGTGCGACGATCGTATTGCCGTTCGTGATCTGTCCGCGGGAAGTGCCGCCGACCTTGTTCGTGAGCGTAATGGTCGTGTTGGTCGAGGCAAGCGAGGTCACTCCCGTGCCGTCCGAACCGGTCCCAAGAACAATCAGGTTCTTGTTCCACGCCGTGTTGTTCGACCACAGGATCGTGCCGTTCTGAACCGTACCGGTGACCCCCCAGCCGGGAGCCGAAACCGTGGTCGGGCTCGTCCAGGAGCCGGCGGTCGTCCCCCCGACCTTGTTCATGAACGTCAGGACGGTCCCGGCAGCCGTGACGTGCACGGCGTCGCCCGTGGCATTCGTGAAGTTGGGAGACAGGTCGAGCTTCTTCCAGATCGATCCGCCGGAGAAGTTCAGTCCGCCGCTGGTGAAGGTGGCGGTCTGGCCCCATGCGGGGATGTTCGTGGCGATGACGCCGGTGATCGTTCCGGTCGCTTGCCCGCCCGATGCGTTCGTGAGGGTGAGTGACAAGCCGGTTTGAGCGACAGACGTCAGCAGATTGTTGGCCGGGTTGAAGTACTGGCCGGTGAGGTCGATCCGCCGCCAGATGACGCCGTCGGACCATACGATCCGGCCGTTGTCGGCAGTCGTCGTGTCGATGGTCCCGGTGAGTCCGCCGCGCCCCGTGACCGTGCTCGGGGTGGTGAAGACTCCGGTCGTCGTCACGTTGTTCTGGTCAGTGAACGAGATATTCAAGCCGTTCACCGCGATGCTCGTGAGCAGGCCGGCCGTCGTCCAGGGGCCCGAAATATCCGGCCCCTGGGCGACGATCTGGAAGTTCGCGCCGACGTACGTCAGGTTGTAGTTGGCGCCGGCGGTCAAGGTTCCCTGCAGGATCTGATAGGTTCCGAGCGCCTCTCCCGGAGTTCGCGTCAAGGCCCCGCTGAACGAATCTCCAGGCAGGAGCCCCCCACTGGTCAGCTTAAACGTCAAGACGGGATCTGCCGCGCCGACGAGCTTGGCGTTCGCATCGGCCGTGACCGTGATCGCGATCCCCGCCGCCGTGATGTTCGCGGTCGTGCTGGCGGAGGTGTTGACGGTGTAATTGCCGGCGTCGGCGCCGGTCAGGCTGAGCCCCACCGCGTTGACGGTCTTGCCGTTGCCGACGTTCGGGTCGACGAACGTCGCCGTCCCGCCGGTGTAGGCGACGGTGTCGCCGGCGATCACCCCCGTCAGATTGCGTCCGGTGATCGTGGCGGCCGTCGTGCCGTCGAAGGTCTTGTTGGCAACGGTGATCGTGCCTGTGATCGCCAGGGCGGTGATGTTGGCGGTCGTACTGGCGGAGGTGTTGACGGTGTAGTTGCCGGCGTCAGCCCCGCTCAGACTCAGTCCGACGGCATTGACCGTCTTGCCGTTCCCGACGTTCTTGTCGGCGAACGTCGCGGTCCCGCCCGTGTAGCTGACGGTGTCCCCGGCGATCACTCCCGTGAGATTGCGTCCCGTGATCGTGGCGGCCGTCGTCCCGTCGTAGGTCTTGTTGCCGGCGGTGATCGTTCCGGTGATGGCCTTCGCCGTGATGTCGGCCGTGGTGAAGGCGGTCAGGTTGACCGTGTAGTTGGCGGCATCGGCGCCCGTCAGGCTAAGCCCCACCGCATTGACGTCCTTGGCCGTCCCGACGTTCTTGTCGACGAACGTCGCCGTTCCACCGACATATGTCACGTCGTCGGCGCCGACCACGCCGTGAAGAGTATGGAAGGTGATCGTGGCGGCGGTGGTGCCGTCATAGGTCTTGCCCGGAACGGTGATCTCTCCGGTGAGAGCCTTCGCGACGATGTTCGCGGTGGTGCTGGCGGAGGTGTTCACCGTGTAGTTGCCGGCGTCGGTGCCCGTCAGACTCAGTCCGACGGCATTGACCGTCTTGCCGTTCCCGGCGTTCTTGTTGGCGAACGTGGCCGTTCCGCCCGAATACTGCACGTCGTCTCCGTTGATCACTCCCGTGAGATTTCTGGTGAAGATCGTGGCGGTCGTTGTCCCGTCGTAAACCTTGTTCGTGGCCGTGATCGTCCCGGTGATCGCCTTCTTACCGACGTCCAGCGTTCCGGCACCGAGCACCGTCTGGGTCGGAACCACCTGGGCAACCGCATCGAATAAGAAATGCCCGGCCTGCGAATCCGTAGCCGTCGTGATGGTCAGCGTCGCTTGCAATGAGTTGTCCGCTGCGCCGAACTCCAGGAGGTTGGTCGTCGTTCCGCCGACCTTGTAGGAGAAGCTGATGTTCTGGGGCAGGCCGCCGGTCGTCAAATCGAGCGTGACCTCGAAGGCGCCCGTCGATCCCGCCGCCCGATTCACGGTGACCGTGTAGGTCGCGTCTCCGCTTGTGCCGTACGTCAGCGAACCCGACTGAGCCGAAACGACGACCGATCCGATCGGGTCGGCATCGGTGAAATGCGTTGTCGCGACCTCACCCGAAGTCAGGCCGGTGGCGGTCAGATCGAGACTGGCGCCAAGCTCCTGGGCTCCAACGTGCCACGACGTCTGGATCGCACCGTTGGCGACTCCATCCAGGTCGCCCGCTCCGCCGTCCGTGACGTACCAGGGTTGATGGGCCGGGTCGTTCCCCTGCGTGCCGTCGCTGTGGACGGTTTGCAGAGCGACCGTCTCGCCGACCGCGAACCCGCCGGCGTTGATCACCGCGGTCTGCCCGGGCGCGTAATCGCTCTGGTCGGTCGTGACCCACGCCGAAAGCATGAGCCGGTCTTCGAGCTGCTGGGCCGGAAGGGAGTGACGATCGACCGGCCGTCGCCGATCGGGCCGCCTCGTACTTCGCATCGTCATTCCGTTTCGCGTGACGAGCCGTTGCAGCAACTTAGACCAGGAATCCATAGCGCGTTCCTTGAAACATGGTGCTTGGGCCGGACGCTCATCGTCCATTCGCCCCTCAATTGGATGAGACCGACAGGCCCGCTCGTCACGAAGACCCGGCCCTATTGTCCCGACGGAAATCGCCCGAAAGAGGCGTTTTCCTGTGAGATGATTCGATCCTGCGGATGGCCCACAGTGGTTGGAATAGTTAGAGAATAGCGGGGTCACTCAGGCAGCGTCCATGCCGAATCGCCTCTCTTTTCCAAGAAAATTAATGCTGCGGGTTGGCCCTGCATCAGAGTCCCCTGATTCGACCCAGACGGAACCGGGAGGCCGAGTTGATGGCCGTTCTTTGATCAGGCGGCGGAGGGGTTTCCCCCGCCGCCTGCATGCACCGGCTCCCTCATCCCGCGCCAAGCACGGTATAATCCGCCCCATGCAAAACGGTGATGTGGCAAAAATCTTCGATGAACTGGCCGATCTGCTCGAAATCCAGAACGCCAACCCGTTTCGGGTTCGCGCCTACCGCAACGCCGCCCGAACGATCGGGGATCTTCCTGAGAGCGTGGCCGACATCCTGGCCGACCCGGAGCGGAAGCTCGAAGAGCTGCCGGGCATCGGCAACGACCTGGCCGCGAAGATCCGCACGATCGTCGAAACGGAAGGTCTGCCCCAGCTCGAGGAGCTCCGGGCCCAGGTGCCGCGCGGCGTCGTGGACATGATGCGTCTCCCGGGCCTGGGTCCGAAAAAGGCGGCGGCCCTGTTCAAGGAGTTGCAGATCGCGAGCCTTGAGGCGCTCAAACAAGCGTCGGAATCCGGCGCCGTGGCCGGACTGAAGGGGTTCGGCGAAAAGACGGCGAAGAAGATCCTCGAAGGGCTGGGCAAGCTGGCGCAGGCCGGACCGCAACGCGTTCAGCTGGCCGAAGCGCTTCCAGCGGCCGAGGTGATTCTCGCGGACCTCCGCAACTGCCCCGGAGTGCACGAGGCCGAGATCGCCGGGAGTTTCCGTCGACGCCGCGAAACCGTGGCGGACCTCGACCTGCTCGCGACGGCGGCGGATTCCGCTCCGGTGATGGACCGGCTTGCCGCCCATCCGCTCGTCGAAAGTGTCCTGGCGCGCGGCGAGACCAAGCAACGCGTGCGGCTCAAGTCGGGTATCGAGATGGACCTGCGTGTCGTTCCCCGCGAGTCGTTCGGCGCGGCGATGCAGTACTTCACCGGCTCCAAGGAACACAACATCGTCATGCGCCGCCGCGCTCAGGAGCGCGGCCTGAAGATCAACGAATATGGTGTGTTCCGCGGCGAGACATCGATCGCCGGGCGAACCGAGGCCGAAGTCTACGCGGCCGTCGATCTCCCCTGGATTCCTCCCGAGATCCGGGAAAACCGTGGAGAAATCGAGCGGGCCGAGCGCAAGGCCCTCCCGAAGCTCGTCGAGCCGGGCGACATCCGCGGCGATCTGCATATGCACACGACGGCAACCGACGGGACCGCCACGATTCGCGAGATGGCCGAAGCAGCCAAGGCGCGCGGCCTCGAATACATCGCGATCACCGACCACTCCAAGCGGGTCTCGATGGCCAACGGGCTCGATGCCGATCGCCTCCGCGCCCACTGGAAGGAGATCGAAAAGGTCCGCAAGCAGGTCCGCGGCATCCAGATCCTCCGCGGCGTCGAGTGCGATATCCTCGAGGACGGCTCGCTCGATCTCCCTGACGACGTTCTGGCCGAAGCCGACTGGGTCCTCGCCGTGCTGCACTATGGCCTGCGGCAGCCGCGTGACCAGATCATGAAGCGGCTCATGACGGCGATCCGCTCGCCGCACGTGGATGCCCTCGGGCACCTGACCGGACGGATGGTGGGCCGACGCGAGGGTGTCGATCTCGATCTGGACGCCACGCTGAAAGCCGCCGCCGATCACGGCACGATGATCGAAATCAATGCCCATCCGAATCGGCTGGACATCGACGACATCGGAGCCGCGGCCGCCCGCGACCTGGGCATCCCGATAGTCATCGACACCGACGCCCACAGCGTCACGGGCTTCGACGTGATGCGTTTTGGAGTCTACCAGGCCCGCCGCGCCGGCCTCGAAGCCAAAGACGTGGCCAACACCAGGCCGTGGGCGGAGTTCAAGAAGCTGCTGGCCTGACGGCGGTTTCAGGCTTCAGGTCGCTTATTGCCGAGCTTGAAACTTGAAACCTGGAACCTGAAACCCCATTCATTTCCACCGGTTTCGATTCCCACTTGCCATTCCCGGCCCATCAGCTATACTTTCGCCACGGATCCTCTGATCCGCCGTATCCCGTGGACGAATTGCCTGTTCAGCCATTGGATAACCGCCAGGTATCAATGGCTTTGAGAGGACGCGGTCCGCGTCCGGCGCATTCTGTCCTGGAAAGATCGTTTTGGAGTCTCTCCCCGCGGTTCGGCCTGACGGCCGCGACCGGCACGCGAGAGAACCGCTGAAGCTTGTCGGCCGGAAGATTTCCCGGCACAACGGCAGGCCGACTTCGGGCAAGCGGGCGCCGATTCCTCTTGAATCGGTATGCGGTTGCTCCGCGGGGCGAAAGGCATCGCCGCGGTTCTCGACTATCGGCTTTCGATCGAAATCGGAGCCAACGCCGGTCATTGTCGGGCAGACTCCTGAAAGAAGTGAACCACTTGACGTTTTCCGAACTGGGGCTCGCTGAGCCCATCCTCCGCGCTGTGACGACGGAGGGCTACACGATTCCCACTCCCATTCAGGCCCAGGCCATTCCGCTGGTGCTTGAGGGCCGCGACCTGTTCGGCTGCGCCCAGACCGGGACCGGTAAGACCGCTGCGTTCGCCCTGCCGATTCTGCATCGGCTGCACGCCGCCCGTCCACAACAGGGAACCGGCCGCCGCATCCGCACGCTCGTCCTCTCGCCGACGCGCGAACTCGCGGCCCAGATCGCCGAAAGCTTTTCGGCATATGGCCGCAACACGCCGCTTCGAAATGCCGTGATCTTCGGCGGCGTGAATCAGAACCCGCAAGTGAAGGCGCTGCGGAACGGGATCGACATCCTCGTCGCGACCCCGGGCCGGCTGCTCGACCTGATGAATCAGGGGCACGTCGATCTGCGGGCGGTGGAGATCTTCGTCCTCGACGAAGCCGACCGGATGCTCGATCTCGGGTTCTTCCCCGACATCCGCAAGATCGTCGCCCGCCTCACGACCGAGCGCCAGACGCTCCTCTTCTCGGCGACGATGCCCGATGACATCCGCCAGCTCGCCCACACGATTCTTCGCGACCCGGTGAATGTCCACGTCGCTCCGGTTTCGGCCGCGGCCGACCGGATCGAGCAGGGGGTCTACCACGTCGCCAAGCGCAACAAGGGAGCGCTCCTGCGGCACCTCTTGCGGGAGACGCCGGGCTCGCGCTCGCTCGTCTTCACGCGGACGAAGCGCGGCGCCGATCGGGTCGTGAAGGACCTGTCGATCGCCGGAATTCGGGCGTCTGCCATCCACGGCAACAAGTCGCAGACGCAGCGCGAGCGGGCGCTCGATGCCTTCCGTGCCAACCGGCTGCCGGTCCTCGTCGCCACCGACATCGCGGCCCGGGGCATCGACGTCGACGGCGTCTCGCACGTCTTCAACTACGACGTCCCCGAAGTGGCGGAGACCTACGTCCACCGCATTGGTCGGACGGCCCGGGCCGGCGCCTCGGGGATCGCCCTCTCGTTCTGCGACCCGGAAGAGCGCGGCAACCTGCGGGCGATCGAACGGCTGATCCGCCGGGCGATCGAAGTTCGCAACAACCATCCTGAGTTCCCGGCCCGCGAAGAGCAACCGGCGCAGGCGCTCGATCACAATCGCCCCGCCCGAGTTGGTCGGCCGCACTCGCCCAGCGGCAATCGCCCACCAGCTCGTGGACCGCGGCCCGGATCCAACGGCCAACGGTCGGGTGGACGTCGTCCGCATCACACCGAGGAACAGCGCAACAACGGCGGCGGCAGCGGCGGTCGCTCGCGCGGCCGTCGTCGTCGCACCCGCGGGGGGCAGGGGGGCCGGCCGGCGCTTGCGGTGGCGGGTTCCGCCCAGCGAACGGTCCAGGCCGCCGCAGCCAGTGACGACTTCGGCTCCGGGATCGAGTAAGCGGAGCCGGGTCTCGCGACCCTGAGCCCCGGCAGGGGCGGGATTCTAAAGCCCAGGGCGCTCAGCCCTGGGGAAGAATCGCGCATTGGTTACGAGAGCCCCAACGGGCTCAACGGGGCGAGATTCGACGGCGGTCCAATACGCCGCGCGCGCGCCGACGAGGTGTGATCGTGGGCCGTGACGTCCGTCAATCTCCGGCATCGCGCGTGGCGGGCCGCGGAATCCCGCCCCGTTAGGGCTGACGGCCGGGATGTACCTCGAAACCCAGGGCTGAGGCGCCCTGGGCTATCGAATCTCGCCCCCGCCGGGGCTCGCTTGCGCATTTCCGCCGCGCGATCCGCGTCATCCGCGGTTTTTTGGCTCTATGGCAACGGATCATTATTCTCCGGCCGCCCCTCGACATAGAACCAGTTCGCGATCGGCCCCAGGATCGCCTGCACCTCCGCCAACAGCGCCCGGTCGAGTGGCTCTTGCGACCACTGCACCCATTTGCGGACGTTCTCGGGGTTGGCCGAGCCGACGACGCAGGTCGCCAGGTCCGGGTGATTCATCGAAAACTGCAGGGCGAGCTGGGCGATGTCGACACCGCGGGCCGCGCAGTGGTCGGCCGCCTGCCGGCAGATCGCCCGGACGTTGGGAGGCGCCTTGTGCCAGGCGGGCAGCGGGGCGTTCGTCAGGAGCCGCGCCGAAAACGGCGCGGCGTTCATGATGCCCACTCCCTTCCCTTTCAGGTACGGCACGAAATCGGCAAGCATCGTGTTCTGAAGCGTGTAGTGATTGTACGAGAGAACGACGTCCAGGGGCGTCCGGTCGAGGACGTATCGAAAAATGTTCATCGGGTAGCCGCTGATCCCGATGAACCGCACCTTTCCCTGGGCCTGGATCCTCCGCAGGGCCGGGAGCGTCTCGTCGACGATCTGCGCCATGTCGACGAACTCGATGTCGTGGCAGAGCATGATGTCGAGATGCTCGACCCCCATCCGCTGCAGGCTGACGTCGACGCTTTCGACCACCCGCCGGGCCGAAAAATCGAAGTGCGTCCCCGCATACCGCCCGAGCTTCGACCCCAGGAGGTAACTGTTGCGCGGCACGTCCCGCAGCGCCGGCCCCAGCAGGCATTCGCTCAGGCCCCGGCCGTAGAAGGGGGAGGTGTCGATGAAGTTCATTCCGGCATCGAGGGCGGTGTGGACCGACCGGATCGCCTCATTCAGATCGACGGTCCGAAACTCCTGCCCGAGGGATGAGGCCCCAAACGAGAGAGCGGGCAGCTTGAGGCCGGTTTTGCCGAGGGGACGGTACTCCATGGCGTAGCGCTCCAGGTTGGAAGGAAGGGTGGCTGACTCCGGGCTGCAAAAAAGCCCTCTACCACCCGAAATCAAGCATAGTGATTCGGTCCGGCCCCGCCATCAACTGCGTCGCACCGGACCAAAGGCGGCAGGCGCCGGGAGGGCCGCCAAACGGCCCCAATCGGAAAACCGCGGACGCGATGGCCCGTCCCGGCTGGTGGTCCCGCAATTCCTGCCGATTGCGGTCTCGCGTTCCACCGGTCGGCGGTCGACTTTACGGGGCGTCGGAGTGGTCCGGCGGGGAAAGATTGCGGGTTGCACGACGTAGAGGATCCCCCTGAAAGTTCATTGGACGGAGAGTCGATACTCTCGATCAAGTCGACCCACCAAGTCCCAGGGAGGGGAATTGCTCATGTCGCAGGCAGCGCTTGGCCCGCTTCCAGTCGAGGCCGTCCCGTCGGCGGGGGCCCGTCTGTCGGTCTTCGATGAGCGGAGTCTCGACTACGAAGCCGTGGTCTGGCGCTCGGTCGACGAAATCGACCTTGCGGCCTGGGATGCCTTGCGCGATCCGCACGACGTTTTCATGGATGTGCGGCTTCTGCGGGCGGTCGAGGTCTCGATGGCCCGCGACGCGTCGTTCAAGTACATCCTCTTCCGCGACGCCGCCGGGGCTCCCGCGGCCAGCGCCTGCGTCTGCACCTATGCGGTCGACGGAACGGTCCTCGTCGAAGAGGGGATCGCGAAGCGGATCGCCTGCGGGCTCAAAAAGCTCTCTCCGCGGCTGCTCGAGTACAAGATCGTCTTCCTCGGCCTTCCCTTCTCGGGAGGCCAGAGCCACCTGCGGTTCGCCGAGAAGACCGATCGCGGCGCGATCATGCGCCGCCTCGATGGAATGCTGCGGACGATCGCCCGCGAGGACGGCGCCAAATGCATCGTGCTCAAGGAGTTCAAGGAGCACGAGCTGCCCGGCGTCGACATCGCCCGCGAGCTGGGATACCTGCAGGCGGACAGTCTCCCGATGAATCAGCTCGAGCTGACGCAGGGGACTTACGACGCCTGGCTCGCCAGCCTGCACAACAAGAAGCGGTATGAGGTCCGCAAGTCGATGAAGAAGCTCTCCGAAGGGGGCGTCCGGTGGATCACGACATCGGACCCCGACGAAGTCGAGCGACTGATCACCGACCACGTTCACCGGCTGTATCTGGCGGTCGTCGGCCGGTCGGACACCAAGCTGGAATTGCTGCCGCCCGCGTTCTTTCACCAGATGGTCCGTCAGCTTCCGAACAATTGCGAGATCTGTCTGGCGATGAAGGACGACACGGTCCTCGCGTTCGGTCTGTGCCTGTACAACGAGCAGGAGTATCACCCGCTGTTCCTGGGCATCGACTACGAGCGCAACCGCGACTACGACCTTTACTTCAACGTGATGTACCGCTCGCTCGAAGACGCGCACCGGCATCGCACTTCGCTCGTGGTCCTCGGCCAGAATGCCGACGAGTGCAAGACCACCAAGCTCGGCAGCTCGCAGACGCGGCGCTACTTCTTCATCAAAGGGGTCGGCGTCGTGAGGGAACACCTGCTCCGTCTGTTGTCGAAGCAGCTCTTCCCGGCGCGGCCGATGTCGGTGCCGTTCACCCCGGCCGCCCGAGCGGCCTGACGACCCTACGGCTTTTTCTCGACGACGGTCAGCCAGAACGCGTCGAATGTCGCTCCCAGTTTCGCCGGTGTGCGAACCAGGCGTTCGAGCTCCCTGGGCTGACTCGCCCGGCCGACGATCCGCAGCGGGCCCGAGAACGCCGGCCCGGTCGTGGAGATTTGCAGCTTGACGGTGGTGGCGGTCGGGCCGCTCGTTTCCGAAACGACGGCGGGGGCGGTTACGCCCTCCGGCAAGCCGATCGGTTCGATCGTAATCGGCCCGATGTCTCCTGCGCGCGATTTGCGTCTCACGATCTTGACCTGGACTTCGGTCGCCTTGTCGGGCGCCACGGTGATCGCATCGCTCGTCGCCGCCAGCTCGAAATCCGGTTCCTCGGGCCGGAGCGTGAGGAGGTAGAGGTGGCGTTCCCCTCCCTGGCGAAAGCGGTCGCTCACGGTCACCCGATATTCGCCATCCTTCGTCGCCGTGAACGAAGTGGCGAGGTCGCGGTGGGGGCCGGTGTCGTCGACGTCGCTCACGCTGGAGCCGCTGGGGTCCTTGATCGAGAGAACGGGGTCGAGAGCCAGGTTCAAGCTGCGCGATTCGACCGAGACGACGACCGCCTGGTCCTTCTGCAGGGCCAGGCGGTACGAGTCGCTCTGACCGGGTTTGGAGAGCCGGCCCGTGACTGAGGTCGGAAGCGCCAGCAGCGGCGGGGTTTCGGGATCGGGCACGAGCGGCGCCGATACGACAGGCCAGGGAGTGAGCCGAACTCTGGCATCGCCAGCGAGGCTCGGCGCGAAGGCAAACCCGAATCCGCGTTCGGGCGGCTTCCGCAGCTCATCGAGGACTTCGAGCTCCGGCTGCTCTCCCAGACGCATCGCGCCGAAGGGGACGACCGGCAGTCTCGTCCCGGCGGGAATGTTCCAGCCGAGCGCCTCGACCTCGCCCGGACTTTCGCGCGGGACCGCGAGGGGCAGGGCGTGCGTGACGAACGGACCGGTGGTCAGCGTCAGGCGATAGAGGCAGTTCGGCCCCCCGTGATAGGCGATCGTGCTGTCGGGAGTCGAGGGAAAGGCGAAGAGCCGAACGATCACCGTTCTCGCGATGGTTGTGGTGAACGCCAGGCGCGGGTCGAGCTCGCGGTCGTCGTGATTTTCCGCCAGCACCGTCCCTTCCGGGGAGACCACCTGCAGGATCGCATCGATCGGAGAGCCGAGCTGCGCGTTGGCATCGACCGCCGCCACCAGCGTCTGGCCGGCCATCAGGGGAACGGCGAACCCGTCGACGTCCCCCTTCTGCAGAACGCCGTTGATCGTCACCCCCGCCTCCGAGAGCGCCTGAGCGTTGCGTGGCGAGTTGTTCGGCTCCTGCTCGACGATCTCCTTCGAATTGCCGATCAGGAACGGGAACGACGACGAGGCCCCCTCGGCGTCATATAGCCGGATCCAGACGCGGTCGGCGGCGAGGTCTTCGGGAATGGAGATCGCCAGCTTTCCCGATTCGCTCCCTGCGACGACCTCGATCCCGGGCGCATGAATTTTGGGCGGCCAGGTGAATTGCCCGGTGCAGACGACATCCACCTTCGTGCCGCGCTGCCCGCCGGGCGGAAAGAGATGCGACAGTGTGGGGGGCGCCGCAGACAGCTCGCCGGCGAGCATCGAACTCAGCAGACCGATCAGCACAGCCCCGAACGGGCCGCGGTTCCGAAGTACAGGGCACAGCGGCGCCAGCCGCGTCGCCCCGGGTTCGTGACGCAGCGAATCGATCAGGCCTGAACGGCCGGGACGATTTGCCGCCGGCCTCCGAACGGTCTCCCGGATCACATCAACTCCACGATCGGGCGCGGATCGCTCACGAGGTGCGTCGGGCGGCCCGAGCTGTTGTAGAGGATCGTGTCGGGAGCGATGCCGAGCTTGAGGTACACCGTCGACACGAGATTCTCGGGAGCGTAGATCTTCTCGATGGCCGAATGGCCGTGACGATCGGTCCGCCCGATGACCTGTCCGCGCGGGCAGCCGCAGCCGGCCGCCAATATCGAAATCGCGCTCGACCAGTGGTCGCGGCCCGGGGTCTTTCGGTCCTGCAGCGTCGAGATCTTCGGTGACCGGCCGAACTCGCCCATGACCAGGACGAGCGTCGTGTCCAGCATCCCCCGCTGATCGAGGTCTTCGATCAGGGCGGCCACGACCGCTTCCAACTGCTGCCCTTTCGTGCGGAACCCCGGGAAGATATCGGAATGGTGGTCCCAGCCGCCATCGTAAAGCGTGACGAACGGAACCCCGGCTTCGATCAGCCGCCGCGCCAGCAGGGCCCGCTGGCCCAGCGCGTTGCGACCGAAGGCGTCGCGGACCTGGCCAGGCTCGCGGTCGATCTCGAACGCCCGCTGGGCGGCCTCCGAAGTCATGAGGGACAGCGCTTGTTGCCGGTTTTCGTCGGCCCCCTGGACCGGATCGCCGGCGGCTTTGTCTTCGAACCGCAGGAACTTGTCGAATCGATTGCGGATATCCTGCCGTTCCAGCGCGCGGGCGTCTTCAAGCTCCTTCGGGATCGTCACATCGCGGACGCGAAACGACGGCTTGCTCGGGTCGTCGGCGACGACGAACGGAGCATGCCGCGCCCCCAGGAAGTTCGGGCCCCCGGACCGCGACATCTGCGGAATCGAAAAGTACGGCGGCAGTCCGTCCGGCGCGCCGCGCTGCGAAGAGACGACCGACCCCATGCTCGGATGGAAGCTGACGAACGCGCCGCACCCCACCGGAATCCGCGGCGGGGCGCCGCACATCATGTAGTGGTTGCCGGCCCCGTGGTTGTTCTGGTCATGCCGCACCGAACGGATGATCGACAGCTTGTCGCTGATCGCCGCCAGCCGCTGCATGTTCTCGGAGAAGTGCACGCCGGGGATCTTCGTCTGAATCGTCGAGAACTCGCCGCGGATCTCGGCCGGTGCTTCGGGCTTGGGGTCGAACGTCTCGAAATGGCTGGGCCCCCCGTCGAGCCAGACGAGGATGCAACTGGTCTTCTTGCCCGACGACTCCGCGGCCATCGCCCGCAAACCGAGCGCCTGGGCGAACCCGCCTCCCAGGAGGGACCCCAGCCCCAGTTTGACGCAATCGCGTCGCGTCAGACCTTCGCAGTTTCGATGGAGCGCCAAAATCGCACCTCGCTTCCGAGTCTTCGACTAATCCACGAACAGAAACTCAGGCGTGTTGAGCAGCGCCCAGAACAGGTCTTCGAGGGCGCTCCGCTTCTTCTCTCGCCCGGCAAGCACCTCCAGCGCGGCTTTCTTTTCTTCGTCGGCCGGATACCGGCAATACACCAGCAAATACAGTTCTTCCACCAGACTTTCGTCGGATCGGCTGCTCGCTGCAAGCTGGGCCGGCCGCGCCGTGTCGAGCGACAGCTTCTTGTTGAGGGCCGGGGAATTCATAAGGTGCAAAACCTGCGGCGTGGTGAATTCCTCCAATCGTTCGCAGGGGGGATCCTGATTCGGATCGGGCCGGCCGAACGTGTCGAGGAACAGCGACGTCGCGCGGTGCGTCCAGAGCTGCGTGGCTCGGGATCCCGGAGGCATCGCCGAGAAATCCTCGTCCGTTCCGAGGACGTCGTTGACGGCGTCCAGCAGGACTTCGGCCCGCATCCGCTCGCGGTAGTATCGCGAGAAATTCCGCAGGTCCGACACGTTCCGCGCGGAAGGAGTCGAGCTCAGGCCGAAGACTTCGGACGTCATGATCTTCCGGATCAGTTTCTTGATGTCGAAGCCTTCCCGCCGGAACTCGTCGGCCAGATACGCGAGCAGCGGTTCGTTGGAAGCGGGATTGGTCGCCCGGAAATCGTCGATCGGATCGACGAGCCCCAGCCCCATGATTTCCCCCCAGACCCGGTTGGCCATGACCTTCGCGAAGTACGGATTGGCCGGATCGATCATCCAGCGGGCGAGCGTTTCGCGCGGATCCGCTTCGGGTCCGATCGCCAGCTCCGGCCCTGTAAGCGTCTTCGGGGAGACCGACGCACCGGTCCGCGCATGTTTCACTTGCCCCGAGGCCTGAGTGAAAATGATCTCTTCGCCGCCGGAGATCGGAGGCGAGATCCGCGCCCCTTTGTGCCCGACCCGCGAGAAGAACGACGCGAAGCCGTAGAAATCGTCCTGACTCCAGACTTCGAACGGATGGTGGTGGCACTTGGCGCACTCGAGCCGCACGCCGAGAAACAGCTGACTGACCGAGGCGCCCATTTCGACGGCGTCGGGGCGATCGCGAAAGATGACCGCCGCGCCGTTCTGCCAAGTGCTCCCCTGGGCCGTCACCAGCTCATAGACGAACTGATCGTACGGCTTGTTCTTGCGGAACGCGTCCCGCAGCCAGGCGTCGAGGTTCCAGACCGCCTTGATCCCGGCGCGGTAAGGATTGGGGCGCAAGAGATCGGCCCACTTGTTGGCCCAAAAGTCGCCATACTCGGGCCGCTCGAGCAGCCGGTCCACGATCCGTTCGCGTTTGTCCGGCCGGTCGTCCGCGAGAAAGTCCCGCATTTCCGTCGGGCTCGGGAGACGGCCGATCGCCCGCAGCGAGGCGCGGCGATACCAGGTCGCGTCGCCAGCCGGCGCGGACGGGAGCACCCCCAACAGCTTGAGTTTCTTCCAGACCAGCTCGTCGATCTCGTTCTTCCGCGGCAGCTTTTCGTACTCTTCGTCAGGGACCGTTCCGGGAAGGGGAATCGTCACGGCGCAGACCGCGATGTGATTCATGTACCGCGCCATCACGGCGGCTTCGCCCGGAACGGGGCCGGCCTGAACGACCCCCTCACCGGCGACGGCCGCGATCGTCCTGTCGTTCGACTGAAAGGCGCTCCCCTCAGTGACATCGCGCTTGCTGCCGTCGGAGTACTCAGCCGTCACACGGAGTTGAAAGCTTTGCTTGGGTTCGAGACTTCGGCTGGACGGGTCGGCCGTCACGCGGACCAGCCGAGGAGCGTCGGCAGGGGTCCGCTGGGCCCCGGTGCGGATCCAGGTCCGCAGCAGCTCGAAAGCCGGGCCTCCTTCTTCCAGGCGTTTCCCCCCGCCGTGAGGCACGAGTCCCCCGGCCTTGCGGAGCACCAGACTGGAGTCGGGATCCGCGACGGCCACCCGTCGCCCGCGCGCTTCGAGCACCAGCGCGTCGTAGTCAAAATCGGAATCGAAGCCCAACAGCGACAGCGCGAAACCGTTCTGGCCGCGCTGCTTCCCATGGCACGCTCCCGCGTTGCATCCGAACCGGGTCAAGAGCGGCTGGATGTCGGTTTCGAAGGTGACGTTCGCAGCCGGCGGTGCCGCCTCGGCCGGCTTCTCCGGTTCGGAAGCCAGTGCGGCTCCCGCGATGGGGATCGTCGCCACGAGGATGGCGAATCCGGTGAGCGGGCCGGTTCGTCGGTGAAGTAATGCCATTCGACCGTAGGCGCTTCGAGCGGGTGGGACTCGTCTGCAGTCTTATCGAAGTCCTCGGATGTAGCCGTTGGTCGGGCCACGGGGACCGAGGAGTGGGTGTGTCCAGTATGACGTGCCTCGCGGCAAGGATCAATATTGGGCGATGCGAGAACTGCCGATTCCGGTGCTTTCAGCCATGAGAGAAGTTCGCCGACTGAACGATGTTGCGGGAAACCATTGCCGCGTACCCGCTGCCGCGGACGGGGAGTTCGCGTACAATGGCTGGCGGAGAGGTCAGCTGAGAAGTCTGAGACGTCATCGAGCGGCCGACCCACGGATTCGTGAGACAGCCATGCGACGCCTGCGAACGATCATCGTCTGTTTGATGCTCGCCGTCTCCACGAGCGCCCAGGCCGGCGGGCCGGCGGGTGGAATCGGATTCCTTTCCAGCACAGTGGGATCCGAAGCTTGGAATTCACGTGACTTGAAGTCGCGGC
>JADMIO010928564.1_pt1 | contig 73543 bp, 57 predicted proteins | sample 8958161 | NCBI WGS metagenome assembly JADMIO01 (sample SAMN16585339, study PRJNA669376) | soil metagenome | isolation source: Crop rotation soil | place: USA: Cullars Rotation, Alabama | collected 2011
GCCGCGACTTCAAGTCACGTGAATTCCAAGCTTCGGATCCCACTGTGCTGGAAAGAGCCAACAGCGGAGAAACGGATTTCTCTCCTACGGCATTGCCGACAAATCTTACTGATAACAAGGCCAGCGGTCGCGTGGACTACAGTTCCCACCTGGGGCTGCTCACCGCCTATTATTTCTTTGACCAGTATCGCCAGAGTGTCCCGAACATATTTCTGCCGGGTTTTGGCAGTGACTTCACCGGCCGCTCTCAAGTCGTGAATCTGGGGGACTCGAAGACGCTGGGCACAAGCTCGGTGAACGATCTGCGCTTTGGCCTGACGCGGCTCCGGTTTCTCATCCACAAACCGACCGGTGGCAATGATGTGACGCCGGCGTCATTGGGTTTTGAGGAAGGGCCCACCACGCTCGGAATTTCGCCTTCGCTTCCGCAGTACGCCCACGTGCCCAACATTCACCTCAATAACTTTTCATTCGGCGCGTCTGGCGGTCCTCTCGGAGTGACCGAAACCACGGCTCAGGTCATGGATAACTTCACGCGAGTCATCCGAACCCACACGCTGACCATTGGCGGGCAATTCCGTTATAACCAGTTGACCGAATACAACGGCGGGTCGAACGGCGACTTCACCTTCAACGGCGCCGAAACGGGAGTAGATTTCGCCGACTTTCTGATCGGCGCCCCAACCAATTATTCTCAAGGCCAGGGCTACCCCTCTTACGGGCGCTCGCGGTATATCGGTTTGTTCGCGCAGGATAGCTGGCGAGTAAAGTCGAATCTGACTTTGAACTACGGGTTGCGGTGGGACGTAAGCCGTCCGTGGTCGGAAAAATACGGCCAGCTTGAAACGCTGGTACTCGGCCTCGACTCCACAAGATTCCCCGGCTCGCCCACGGGATGGGTTTTCCCCGGTGACCCCGGAATTCCCAGCACGCTCGCTCCCACTCGATACGATAATTTCGCTCCGCGCATTGGACTCGCATATTCGCCTTCATCGGACAACGGTATCGTGAAGATGCTGACCGGCGGGCCCGGCAAGACCAGCATTCGCGCCGGCTGGGGAAAGTTCTATAGCACCTTCGAAGGCGCCACGAACTTCAACGAAATCGGAGATGCTCCCTTCGGCGCTTTCTATGGCAGCCCGGTGCCGCCGCAATTCGTAACACCGTTTGTCGATCGCGGCACCGGCAACATTGAGGGCCAGCGGTTTCCCGTGCCGTTACCCACCACGAATACAGTCATCAACTGGCCAAACTTCTTGCCCATCGGCACTTCTCCAGCTTTCTGGCACAAGAATGTTTTGCCCTACACAGAAGAGTACCAACTGTCCTTTCAGCGGCAAGTGGGCTCGAACACCTTGCTTACCGCAGGCTACGTGGGAACGCAGGGCCATCACTTGATGTCGTCTCTGGAGGCGAACCCTGGCAATCCTGCTCTCTGCCTGAGTGTCAGCCAGCCGAGCCAGACCGTGGACGGCGTCACTTGCGGGCCCAACGGAGAAAACGGCGTCTACCTTCCGATCGCGGGCGGCACCATCAACAGCACGCGCGGGCCGTTCGGAGCGAACTTCTCCAGTGATGGATATTTCATCACCAACGGCAAGTCCAGCTATAACTCGCTGCAGCTGAGTGTCCGGCAGCGTATCTCCCGTCTGGAATTTCTGGCCGGCTACACCTACTCCAAGTCTCTGGACAATGGTTCGGGATACGGCGAGCAGATCAATCCGCTGAATCAGGGTCTGCGCTCGCTCTCGTCTTTCGATGTACGACACAACTTCGTGGTCAGCTATGACTACCAGCTACCCTTCGACCGCTTTGGCGGGCCGAGCCGGCTGGTGAGAGGCTGGCGGCTGAGCGGCATCACGAGGTTCTCCACCGGTCTTCCCGTCACCCTCGTAGAAACCGACGACAACTCACTGCTCGGCACCAGCAGCGCCGGCGCGATCTCGCTTCCAGTGGACACTCCAAATTTCACTCCGGGTTCGCTCAATATCGCCGATCCCCGCTCGGGACAGCCTTACTTCAACACTTCCTTATTTAGCCCAGAGGCTCTGGGGACATTGGGAACTGCGCGGCGTCGATTCTTTTCCGGACCTGGTTTGAACAACTGGGACATCGCCCTTCTTAAAGACACGTTGATCAAAGAAGGAATGAATCTGGAGTTTCGCACCGAACTCTTCAACGCTTTCAACCACGCCCAGTTTCTTTTGCCGGACGGCAACGTCAATAGCGCCACATTTGGCAGGGTCACGGCAGCCGGTGCTCCACGCATCATGCAGCTCTCGCTCAAGCTGCTCTTTTAGTTCATTGTCGGGTAATCTCGGATGGCCTGCTGCGAGGCGGGCCATCTGAAAAAGACCGCATGAAACAGACAAAAGGCCTGAATTCCAGGCGAGCTTTTATCAAGCTGTCCGCGCTTGGCTTGGGGGCCATGGCGGCGGGTGCGTCGCCATCGACGTCGCGCGCCGCAAACCGCTTCGATCCTGTAAGCGCCGCTCCGGCGTCAGAAATCGCAGTTTGGTTTACCAACAACAAGCAACGCTTTGCCGCGGGACAGCCGCTCCGGTGGCAAGCCGCCTCGGCACAAGCCGGCGTTGACTCGATTCAACTGGTTGTCACCAACAAGTTCCAGGACATTTTAGGATTTGGCGGCTGTTTCTCCGACGCATCCTGCTACGTCATCAATCAACTTCACCCGCAAATTCGCGACCCGTTACTGCGCGAAATGTTTCATCCATCGGAGATGGGTCTAAGCGTAAACCGGACGTGCATTGGAGCTGCCGACTCCGCTGCCAAGCTCTACAGTTATGACGATGGAGATGCTGACCCGGATCTGAAACGGTTTTCAATCGATCATGATCGCGAATACATCCTTCCGATCTTGCGTCAAGTGCGCGAGATCAATCCCGACGTGTTCTACTTTTCCTCGCCGTGGAGCCCGCCGGGCTGGATGAAATGGAACAAGTCGATGCTGGGCGGCTCCATGAGCCGTCAGTATCTTTCCTCGTATGCCCAGTATTTTCTGAAGTTCTTGCAGGCCTACGCGGCGGCGGGAGTGCCGATCCAGGCCATTACAACGCAGAACGAAATTGACACCGATCAGCACGGGCAGATGCCCGCCTGCACCTGGTCGCAGGAATGCGACACCGAATTCATCGTCGAACATCTGGGACCGTTATTCGAGAAAACGAACACGCCCACCAAGATCTGGATCCTCGACCACAACTACGTCTATTGGGGACGGGTCATTTCGCAACTGGATGACCCTGATTTCCGGAGGTATGCAAATTCGGTTGCCTGGCACGGCTACACTGGCGAGCCCGGAATGATGAGCAAAGTGCACGCCGCACATCCAGAGGCGGAAATGTATTTTACGGAGGGCAGCACCGATTACAACGACCCGCACTATCAGGATGACTGGACCAAGTGGAGCAAAACCTATACCGACGTGCTCAGCAACTGGTGCCGGGCCGCAGTCGCGTGGAATGTTGCTACCGATGAACAAGGTAAGCCCAACATCGGACCCTACCCGTGCGGTGGCATTCTGATTGTCAATTACCGCACTCAGGAAGTGATCCGCAGCGGGCAGTATTGGGCGCTGGCGCATTTTTCACGAGCGATGCGCCGGGGTGCCAGGCGATTCGAATCGCAAAGCCAGGCAGTCAACCTTGCTCACGTTGCGGCAGAAAATCCCGACGGCCAAAAAGTTCTCGTACTCACCAACCTCGGAGCCGCTCGCACCGTTCAAATCAATCAGGGGCTGAGTTCGGCCAAGGTCAACCTGGAGGAGAACTCGGTCGCTACACTGGTGTGGAAGTAACCACGATTCTGTGGGACGATTGCAATCAGGGTGAAGCGTGCGGCGCCGTGAATTCATAAAATCCGTCATCGGCAGTGCTGTGTTATGGAAGGCCCCCGGCTTGCTTGGCCTCGAGGCTCCGTCGGCACCGCCGGTTGCCGACCCCGGCGTCAAGCGTGTTCTGGTGATGTTCAAGTGCCATTTTGACGCCGGTTTTGTCGACACCCAGACGGCTGTCGTTCACCGCTATTTCAAAGAATATTTCCCGAAGGCCATGGATCTCGCCGGCCAGATGCGCCAGTCAGGCGACGAGCGCTACGTCTGGACTACCGGCTCGTGGCTGCTTTACGAATACCTGGAGCAGGCGACGTCCGAAGAACGCTCCCGGATGGAAAAGGCCATCGCGGCTGGAGACATCGCATGGCATGCGCTCCCATTCACATGGCAGACCGAACTATTGGATGCAACGATGATTTCCGGAGGCGTGGGTCTGTCGCGGGAACTGGATCGGCGTTTCGGAAAAACTACTACTGGGGCAAAGATGTCTGACGTTCCCGGCCACACTCGCGGCTTGATTGCACCGCTTGCCGCGCAGGGTGTGAAGTTGCTGGATATTGGCGTGAACGAAGCCAGTACCGTACCTGAAGTTCCCCCCTTGTTTGTCTGGAAGGCTCCGGGCGGATCGTCTCTGGTGGTTATGTATCATCACGGCTACGGTGGCGTGGTGCGGGTGCCTGACTCAGATCTGGCTGTCGCGATCGTCGTGCGCGACGACAACAGCGGTCCCCACACGCCGGACGAGATTCATCAGACCTACGCGTCGCTGAAGAGCCGGTTCCCCAATGCCCGCATTACACCGACCAGCCTGAGCGAGATTTCGAATGCGGTAGATCCACATCGCGGATCGCTGCCCGTGCTTACCAGCGAAATCGGAGACACATGGATCCACGGCGTCGCCAGCGACCCTTTGAAGCTTGCCAGATACCGCGAAGTCGCGCGGTTGAGGCAGGGTTGGTTATCTGAGAAAAAGTTTGCAGCTGGTGACGCGACCGACGTTGCTCTGCTTCGTCATCTGCTTCTGGAGGTCGAACACACTTGGGGTACGGATACTAAGACCTGGCTCGATTTCGATCACTACACTCCGAGCGACCTGGCCCCGATGCTCGAGACCAAGAATTACAAGGTCGTCCAATTCAGCTGGCAGGAGAAGCGCGAAGACCTCTTCGCCGGGATCGCCACACTTCCCGCGCCATTGCGCGAGCAGGCGGAGACGGCAGTGCGCAAACTTGATGCCGTCCCGCCGCGACTGATGCACTCTGCTTCTCATCCGCCTGGAAGTGAGATCGAGACAGAGAACTTCATCGTGGGACTTGATTCACAGACCGGAGCCATTCACCGGTTGCGCAATAAGAAATCCAAACGTGAGTGGGCGTCGAGCGAAAACCCGTTAGCATTGTTTTCCTATCAGACACTATCGCTACAAGACTATTCGCGATTCTTCGACAGCTACGTTGTCAGCGAAGAAGATTGGGCCAAGAAGGATTTCGGAAAGCCGAATATTGATCGCTTCGGAGCCGTGAGCCGCGAGTGGCTGCCCTCTATCGTTGATCTCCAGGTAGAGGAAGATCAGCAAGGCCATCGCTTGCTGGCGCAGCTTGAGATCAAGGATGCGGACGCACTGCGCAGCGGACGAGCGGCGTTTCCACAGAAGATGTATCTGGAAATGTCGTTGCCCAAAGCGGAGCCGTTGATCCACCTGAATTTTTCCTGGTTCGTGAAGCCGGCGACACGCCTTCCCGAAGCTCTCTGGTTGAGCTTCCGTCCCATCGCCGCCGATCCGAATGGCTGGCTGCTGGAGAAATCAGGCGAAACGGTATCTCCCCTGGACGTGGTCCAATCCGGCAATCGTCATATGCATGCCATCTCCCGGGCCTTCAATCACGAGGATGGTAGCGGAGCCTTTTCGGTCGAGACTTTGGATGCGCCGGTAATCACGCTGGGTGTAAAGTCGCCCTTGCCCTTTTCGAACCGCCAGCCTGATCTCTCCGCCGGCGTCCACTGCAACCTCTTCAACAATGCCTGGGGGACCAATTACATCATGTGGTTCGGCGAGGATATGCGTTTTCGCTTTGTGCTTCGCGCCTAGGCTGGCCGAGATCACAGGGTAACTCGAGGACAAATCCATTTGAAAAAACAGGCAAGACTTCCGCGGTGGTTATGCTCCTGCGTTCTGATCACGTGTGCATTTTCAGTACTGCTGCACGCGCAAACAAAGGATCACAAGACCGTGGTAGTCATCAGCCTGGATGGCTTTCCCGCGTATGCGCTCGACGATCCCCGGCTTCCCATTCCCACTCTGCGTAAGTTGGCGCGAGAAGGCGTCGCCGCAGCCTCGATGCGGCCCGTCAATCCCACGGTGACATGGCCGAACCACACCGCGATTGTGACCGGCGTTGACGCTTCTGAGCATCAAGTCCTGTTTAACGGTTTACTCACCCGGCCCGATGGAGGCGCGCGGCCAACAGTTGAGCCCTGGCGGGAGGAGGAAGTGATGGTGCATGCCCCGACCATCTATGACGTTGCCCATCAGGCTGGACTCACGACCGCGCAAGTGGATTGGGTGGCGATCTATCGGGCTAAGACCATCACCTGGCAATTTCCGGAACTGCCTGATCCCAATGGCGTGATTGAACGCGAACTCATCGCCGATGGCACCGTCACCGCGGAACAGCTAAGAACGTTTGAGGACAGCAGCCAGGCTTGGCAAGACGAAATCTGGACCGCCGCTGCGGAAGAAATTCTGGAAAAGCACAGGCCGAATCTTCTCCTCTTTCATCTCCTCACTCTTGACGATACCAACCACGAATACGGCCCGATGAGCCCGGCCAGTTTTACCGCCATGGCTTTTCTGGATGCCAAAGTGAAGCAGATTCTGGATGTACTGCAGCGCACTAGTCTGTCACGCGACGCAACGTTGATCGTAGTTTCGGACCATGGTTTCCGGAATATCAAGCACAAGATTCATCCCAACGTGCTTCTGAAGAAGCATGGGTTGTTGAGCGAAGGGCCAGGCCTGTCAAAAGGTGATGCGTGGGTTCTCCCTGAGGGCGGCACGGCGGGCGTGTACATCACTAACTCTGCACGAAAAGCCGAACTGGTTTCTGAACTTCGCAGTATCCTGACGGACGTCGAAGGTATTAATCACGTGTATAGCGTCGAGGATTTCGCCAAGCTCGGGTTGCCGGTGCCGGCAGCGAGCGATCAAGCACCCGACCTCGTCCTCGCCGCCGCGCCCGACTATATGTTCAGCAACGAGTCTGATGGCGAAGTTGTCACTCAGGTAGGTTCAGGAGGCACGCACGGCTACCTCAACACCGATCCCAAAATGCAGGCCATCTTTATCGCCTGGGGAGCGGGCGTTCCAAAGGGAGTTCGACTCAATAGCATTTCGAATCTGGATGTTGCTCCTACGATTGCTAAGTTGCTGGGGCTCGAAATGAAGCAGGCGAAGGGTCACGCGATTCCCGAGATTGCAATACAAGGCACCGGCCGTTAAGAAGAAACCGTGAGGCAAATCCTCTTAAATGCGCCCGGCGAACTGGTTGAGCGGCAGGTTCCTGCCCCCCAGCCTGCTGGAGAGAACGCGCTGGTTCGAATCCGTCGCGTCGGGGTGTGTGGCAGCGATTTCCATGCTCTGGCTGGCCGCCACCCGGCCTACACCTATCCGCGCGTCTTGGGGCATGAGCTGGCGGGAGAGGTGGTCGAGGTAGGAAATAACCAGGTGGGTATAAAAGTTGGCGATCGCTGCGCCATCGATCCATACGTGAATTGCGGCGTTTGCGCCCCATGCAAACTGGGCCGAACCAACTGCTGCGAACAGCTCAGAGTGCTGGGGATACATACAGACGGTGGCATGCAGGCGCTTTTGCCCGTAAGAACCGATCTGTTGCACAAGTCGGCGACTCTTTCCTTCGATCAAATGGCTCTGGTCGAAACGCTGGGAATCGGGGCACATGCGGTTGCCAGAAGCCAGCTTAAGTCAGGAGAACGGACTCTCGTGATTGGAGCCGGGCCCATTGGACTAAGCACGATCTTGTTCGCCAAAGTGGCGGGAGCCGATGTTCGCGTGCAAGAGCCGAATCAGTTTCGCCGGAAATTTGCCGAGCGACTGGGAGCCGAAGTCAGCGAAGAAAAAGTCAGCTCGGGTCCAGAGGAGCGGCTTGCAGATGTCGTATTTGACGCCACCGGCAACGCTGGTTCAATGGGCGGCAGTCTTTCACGCATTGCCCCCGCAGGCCGCCTGGTTTTCGTTGGTCTCACCCGCGATGCGGTCTCAATCGACGATGCCTTGTTGCACAAACGTGAGATTACGATCTATGCGAGCCGCAATAGCTGTAACCAGTTCTCGCGCATCATTCGCATGATGGAGGAAGGCAAGATCGACACAGCTTCATGGATCACGGATCGCATGCTGCTAAACGAAGTGCCGCTCAGATTGAAAGATATTCCAACGAAACCAACGTCGATCAAGGCGTTGGTCGAAGTAGGAGATTCGGACGCATAAACGCTTCTCCTCCGACACGCGTTTTAAAATGCTCACGGCATGATTTAGAAGCTTCGCGTCCCTGGGAGCATTTCTTCGCGACCTTTGCGGTTAAAATCTTCGCGTTTACCTCGGCAGCAAATCAAGAGCATTTAACCGCAAAGAACGCAGAGGACTTCCACAAGTTCGCAGAGGAAACCGAATCAAGACACGAGCCTTTCCCCCGAGTGGACATCCGCTTTCGGCTATGACAAGCTCTACAATCTACGCAGCCAACGACCCTGCAAGGAGACAAACAATGACAGACGACAAAGACAAACCAGATCCTGCCACTCACCAAGAACCATTACGGGATTTGTCGCGACGAGGTTTCATCGCATTATCCGTAGCGGGCATTGCGGCCGCGACAGTTGCGTCATCAGCTGCAGAACTGACCGTCGTTGAGACTAACGTTGATGTCAAAACCCCGGACGGTTCAAGTGACGCAGTCTTCATCCATCCTGCGACCGGCGTTTATCCCGGTGTGCTGGTGTGGCCGGACGCGTTGGGCCTGCGCCCTGCCATGCGCGATATCGGCAAGCGCATCGCTGCGGAGGGATATTCGGTTCTGGTGCCAAACCCTTTCTACCGGACGGCGAAAGCCCCGGTGTTCGGCCCAACCTTCAGTTTTCAGAATCCAGACGACAGAGCGAAGCTGTCACAAATGACCGGGCCGTTGAATGCGCCCGGCGCGGCGGAGAAAGACGCAACCGCCTACGTCGCGTTTCTGGATGCGCAATCGCAAGTGAACAAGGCGAAGAAAATCGGAACTCAGGGATATTGCATGGGCGGGCCGCTGGTGGTCAGAACCTCTGCCGCATTGCCCAACCGGATTGGCGCCGGCGCATCATTCCACGGCGGAGGCCTGGTTACCGACAAACCCGACAGTCCACATTTGCTTGCGCCAAAGATCAAGGCGCGGATGTATTTTGGTATCGCCTCGAATGATGACGAGCGCCAGCCGGATGCAAAGGACAAACTGAAACAGGCGTTTGCCGCCGCCCATGTTCCCGCGGAGATCGAGGTCTATCCGGGAGCCATGCATGGCTGGTGCGTTCCCGACATGCCGCTCCAGAACGGCAAAGCCATCTACAGCAAGCCTGATGCCGAGCGCGCGTGGAGTAAGTTGGTCGCACTCTATAAAGAAGCACTGGCCTGATTCGCGGGCTGGTGCCAGGATTCGCGGACAAACTATTGTGGTTCAGCGTAAACACTCTTAACGAACCCAGCGGCATTCGTGTTGGGCCAGTCGGGGTGTTGCTTCTTGAGGCTGTCGCTGACGGTTTTGCCTGCGTCATCGACGGAAACGCCCTGACCTTTGAGCGCCCGCGCTTGCGTGCGGATTTCGGAAATTAGATCACGTTCTGCTGCTACCAGCGAACCGTCTCCGGGAGCGCTGTGGTCGGGCAGGATGTGTGCGGCGTTGAGGCTGGCGACCTTATCCAGCACAGCCAACCAACTTGCAGGCGTGCCGCCATCGCCGAAGATATTCGGCATGGTCTGGTTCTGTACCACGTCTCCCGAAATTAACGTGCGGTCCGGTTCGACGAACGTCAGTTCGTCGCCCTTGGTGTGAGCTCCGCCAAACCACAAGAGTCGGGCCGTGACTCCGCCCAGGTCGACGGTCGTTTCCTGATCGAAAATTACGTCGGGTGATCGCAACACCACACCGGCGAGCAGTTCCTTATTCTGCGCCGAAAACTTGCTGAACATCTCGATCATTTCTTGTCCGTGCTTTTCCATTTCCTGCTGCTGGACTGCGTCGCGGATGAGAATAGTGCCGGGTGGGAACCCCGGCTCGCCGCCAGCGTGTTCGGGGTGGAAGTGAGTAGTGGTAAGAAAGAGCTTGGTGTTATTGGGGGCGAGCTTTGCGGCCACACGCGCGACAGTGGCTCCATTTTGCGGGCCCAAACCTGTATCGACGATCATGGTCGCGCGGCTTCCGACCACGATAGCGATATTGGGAAAGCCCATGATTGCCCAAACGTGATCGGAAATCCTGGTGGTGTTCTCACCCACCATCGGCTGGTTCATTTGCGCGAAGCCACCGGTGGCTCCCAGCACGACGAGAATCAAAAGCTTCAAAATCGACCTCATGTTGTCCTCTTTATCGTTGCTACCACTCCTACATCCGCAGCTAATCTTAATTTCTGGGAATGAATTTTCTCAGCGGCGCTTCAGCGCTTCCAATTCTTCCAGCGTGCGTGGCCAGTCTGATCCCAACAAGCGTGACAGGCTTCGATCCGCCAGAACCTTGCCTCCCGTCTGGCATCGGGCACAATAGTTGGTTTCCTTGTCGGCATAGCGAATTCGCAAAACCTTGTCTCCGCACCGTGGACACGGTTCTCCGTAGCGCCCATGGACTGCCATCTCCTTGCGAAATGCGGTTACTTTTTCGGGAAAAGCCTTTTCGGCTTCAGCGTGCAGGCGGTTGATCCACAGCTCAAGCGTTTGTTTTGTCGCTGCAAAAAGCCTTTCCCACTCTTCGGGTTTGAGCTTACCCGTAAGCGTGATGGGGGACAGTTGCGCTGCGTGCAATATTTCATCTGAATACGCATTGCCGATTCCGCTTATCAGGCGAGGGTCGGTGAGCGCCCTCTTGAGCGTATGGTTCTCCGCCGCGAGTGCCGCGCGAAACGAATTCATGTCGCTGGCAAACACATCAATTCCTCCCGGATCCATGGAGCGCAGGCTCTCCTCGCCGCTGACCACGTGCAACGAGGCGCGGCGTTTTGCGCCAGCTTCAGTGAGAACCAGGGAACCATGTGGAAAGTCGAATGCCGCCAGATTTTGCCGCCCGCCAAGCTTCGCGCCCGGCGGCCGCCAGTGCAACCGGCCGGCAATCATCAGGTGCAGCACCAGCCAGAGATCGTCCTCGAATCCAAATGCAATGCGCTTGCCAACGCGACGCAGTTCACGGACGGCACGGCCCTCAACGCTGCTGAGTGGCGGTTGAGAAGTTCGCAGCAGGAAGGGGCTTGCCAGTCTCACTCGCTGCAACGGCTGTCCGAGCACGCGCGACTCAATAGCACCGACATAGGCGACGATATCTGGCAGCTCGGGCATCGCTATCAGATTGCCTGTCGCGGGTGCTCTTTTGCAAATTCACGAGGTTTCTTCAATCCTCAGGAGACTGCGGAGAGAAGGCGGCTAGAGGGTACCGCCCAGCCGCGAGATGATTTCCAGAAAAGCCCGGGTGACGTGATATGGAGCCTTCCACGGACCCACCTTCTCCTCGTCAGTCTTTCCGTCATGGAAGATAGCGGTGTAGACCTCGCCGTACTGGTAATCGACGAAGCGGTCCATCACAAAGCGGGTCTCCAGATCGAAGGCACGCCAATATTTTGGATCTCCCGTGAACTGGTACGCGTTCAGGAAAGCGACCATAGCCTCCATCTGCTGCCACCACTCCATATCTTTATTTCTTGCTGGTCCAGCCGCGGGTCCCAGGCGGTAGATGCCGCCATGCTCTTTGTCGAAGCCATCGCGCAATGCATGGTCGACAAGAGCAAGACTGGCGCGGCGGATCTTCGCATCTCGACCGCGGCCAACCCGTTCTGCGGCTTCGGTCAGCAACCAGCTGGCCTCGAGATCGAGTCCATATTCGCATTCTTTGGAATCGCCATTGCGGTCGGCCACGCTCCAGTCGGCGTTGAAGTAGTAGCGGCCGTAGCCGGCATCTGCATCGACGATCTTGTTCACGAAAATATCCAGCAGCTCTTCGAGGCGCGCCCGCACCCGGACATCGCCGGTAACGTCGTAGAGCGTGGCCAAGGCCTCGACCAGGCCGAGATGCCAGTCGTACGATTTCCGCCCGAACGAGCCTTCGGCGTTGGGGCCATCTTTATAGTCTTCTATGTACTGCCAGTCGGCGGTGAAGGCGATGCGGTAGCCACCGTATTTTTCATCGTGGGCATGCTTGTCGATCACTTCGAACAGGTCCAGCGCTTCACGTGCGACCTGATTGTCATGGAAGGCCAGCGCGTACTCTGCCAGCCCCTCCATCACGTAAGACATTGGGTTCAGCTGTTTGGTGGAGTCGATAATTTTTCCTTCACGCGTGACCATGAAGTAGTAGCCGCCATGCTCCTTGTCTCGCATTTTTTCGCGCAGGAATTTCAGGCAGGAGGCGGCCAGGCGTTGGTAGGCGGGATCAGGATAGCGGCGATAGGCTTCCGAAAAGGACCACAAACCACGCCCAATCAACACGACTGACTTGTCTCCGGGCGGAATGGGTTCACCTTTGCGACTTGATCGACCGAGCAGGCCGCCTTGTTCCGCGTCCAACGAATGATCGACCCAGAACTGCAGAATATTATGCTGTAGCGTGTCCCGGAAAATGACTGGCCAGTCGCGCGCGGCCTCTCCGTTCAATTGCGCTGACAGGAGTGGAGAGCTCCCAAACCAGAACAACAATGCCAGACACAAGTACTCTGTTAAGCGAAGCTTGCTCATGGCAACTCCAATGGGTGGCGCCGTTTTCTGCGCACTTTTCTGGGCACTGCAAGGCGAAAAATTAAGGGCACAAGCCGAAGCCGGTGCCCTTTTGTTACGACTGACGTGCTGATCCGCTAGAACGACAACTTCAAAGCAGCCTGTCCAATGCGGCTGTCGCGGGCATTCGTAATCTGACCGAAGTTGCCGTTGATTTCGCCGCCAGGATTTTCGAACTGAGCATGGTTGAACGCGTTAAAGAATTCGAAGCGGAATTCCATGCCAACCCGCTCGGTCAGGAGAGTGTTCTTGTGCAGGGCGAGGTCCCAGTTATTAAAGCCAGGGCCATGAAAAAAGCGGCGGTTCGAATTGCCTGAGACGCCAAGGTCCTCATTTGAAAACGGCGAGGTATCGAAGTACTGGTGCCCGGGTTTGCGTGGGTCGAGGAAGGTGATCTTGTCCCCGTTATAGTTGGGCACATCCGCGCCATTGCAGCCGCAGAGCGATTGATCGTCGTTTTCGGTGAGGGTGATGGGGAAGCCGGTGGCAAATCGGGTGATGCCGGAAATCGTCCAACCCGAAAGCAGCTTGCCCCGGACGCCATGAGCGTTCCGGGCGAAGGGCAAATCGTAGCCGTAGCTGATGACGAAATTGTGAGTGATGTCGAACTGGGATAGTGCCCGGCTATTGTTTGGATTGAAGGGGTTGATGGTGTCAAAGAAGCCGGAAGAATTGTCCAGCGACTTGGACCATGTGTAAGCCGCCGAGAAATGCAGGTCGCCCACCTTTTTCTCCAGGCTGGTTTGCAGTGAGTTGTAGGTGGAGTTCGCGACCGTCGCTTCCCACGTGTTGCTCGCGAAGTCGAGAAGGCCGTTGGCTAACTCGCGGCCTGAGGTCACGGAGTACGGCCGCGTCCCGTTAACAGACGAACCATCATTCAGGTTGTAAATTGCGTCCTCTCCGAATGGACCGCATTCGTTGCCTGGATCAATCAGGGGAGGGGCGACAGCCAGGCATTTGGCGGCGCTACCAGGATTCGACTCTATGGTCGATAGCAGGTGACGGCCTCGCGATGCTACGAAGCCAACCGAGAGCACGGCACTCTTGCCAATCTCCCTTTGGATGGTCAGGTTAAAGTGCTCGGCATAAGGAAGCTTGTTGCTGAGTTTGAACGTGGGAGAACCTGAGATCGGCATGTACGTCGGCCAGATCCCCGTAGCACCGGGCTTTGGGATGGTGAAGGGGAAACGGTTCCCGATCGTGCTCGGCGGGTCCGTACGGTTCTTGTAAGGTTCCTCGAGGTATACAGGAACCGGGCTAACGTAAAAAAGCCCGAAGGGCGCATCGCCAACTTCATTAAATAGTGTCACGTCTTCGATGGCGGTGTAGTAAAGGCCGCCGCCGATACGAATGCTGGTCTTTCCCGGTCCGCCAAAAAGCTTGCCGGCCCAACCGTCGGTGAAGCCCGGCGAATAGGCCAGTCCAAGGCGGGGAGCGAATCGGTTGTACTGCGTCGGCGCCAGGGTGCGCGGAACTCCGGGATCGCCGGGGAAGACAAAGCCGGTGGGCGAATCCGGATAGATTTTCGACTGCACGCCCGGCGAGAAAGTCTGAATCCGGTCCTTGGTGTCGTAGAACGGCTGGCTCACGTCCCAACGCAAGCCGTAATTAATGGTCAGATCGGGCCTTATCTTCCAACCATCCTGGGCATATAAGCCAAAATATTTTGTGCGTGAATCCAGCAGTTGCGGGCTGGTCTGGTTAAACAGATCCGGCGCGCCCAGAAGGAAGTCGGCAAAGTCGTTGCCCGTCTCAAGGCCGTCAAATGCGAACCAGCCGTTCGACGTGTAGGTATTGCGCTCGTTGACCTGAATGTAGCGAACGTCGCCACCGAACTTCAGGGTGTGGTGGCCAATCAGTTTGGAGAAATTGTCGGTGATCTGGTAGGTGTTGTTGTATTGGCCGGTGGTGCCGTCGGGAAGGCCGAAGCTGGCGCCGGTATTGTCGAGGCTGATCGGGGCCACACCCTCATATGCGGCATTGGTTGGAATGATCCCCAGCCCGCCCGCAACGTAGCCAAAATCTGTAATCTTTCCCAGTCCGCCCACCGGTTTGTTTTTCAGGAACGCAAAGCGCGTGTAGTTCAGATGCAACTCGTTGACCGTCGTCGGATTAATGATGGCGGTATGACTGATGCCGAATTGCTGGGCGCGCGAGTCTGTGACCGCGGAAAATCCGGGCACGTTGGATGTAAAGGCCGGATAGGGATTAAGGAACGTCGCGTCGTCGTAGTGATAGTAGAACGAGAAGTTTCCGAGATGCGCCGTGTTTACGTCGATTTTCACGCCAAACTTGTCATCGTGAACGTCCGATTTCTCAGACGTAGTAGAGAAGTTCGGTGTTCCGTCCGATTCGCCCGTGGGGATGGGAAGGAACCGCAGAGTCTTCACCGCCACCGGGGACCATGCCGTTTGAGGAATCACGGGGCCGGCCGCTCCTGGGAACACACATTGACTGGTGGTCGTACACCCATCAAACCAGTACTGCTCTCCGGCGGTGACGGGATAGCCCAGGCGTTGGGTTAATGTGGCGGCGAAATTAGTGGGGCTGTTATCGCCACGAACCGATCCGTCGAACTCGGAAAACCCAGTTGTAGCGAGATCGGAGAAGTCGCCCGAACGCTCCAGGACTGAGGGCACATTGACCAGGCCGGAAGAAACTCCACGGACCTCACGCGTGCCTTGGTAATCGTTGAAAAAGAAGACCTTGTTCTTGATGATCGGGCCGCCAATGGTGCCGCCGAACTGGTTCCGCTTAAAGGCGCCGCGGTCGGGATCGAAATAACCGCGCGCGTCCAGCTTCTCGTTACGCAGAAATTCGTAGGCGGAGCCGTGAATGTCGTTGGTGCCGCTCTTGGTGACGACGTTTACGATTGCGCCCGAGAACCGGCCATACTCCGCGTTGAACGAGTTGGTGAGCAGACGGAACTCCTGGATCGAGTCAAGCGTGGGGACGATCGAGGCGCCATTCTGCACGCTCTCTTCGACGTCGCCGCCGTTGACCATAAAGGAGTTGCCGGTCTCACGCTGCCCGTTCACCGAAACCTGGCCGGCGTTTCCGTTGCCGGAAACGAATCGGTCATGCTGCGAAGCGTCGGAAGAAACCGGGATCACGCCTGCCTGCAGGCCAAGCAGGTCGATGTAGCTGCGGCCGTTCAGCGGCAGGCTCGTCATTTTCTTGTCTTCAATGACGTCGCCAAGCTGCGTGCTGGTGGTGTCCACCTGGGTGGTGGAACTGGAGACTTCAACAGTCTGGCTGACGGTGCCGACAATAAGCTTGAAGTCGGCGCGGTATTTCTGGTTGACCAGAAGCTTGATGCCAGTTTGGACGCTGGTCTGGAATCCCGCCGTTTCAGCCTGAAGAGTGTAGTCCTCTCCCACTGGAACGCTGATGAATTCATAGTTGCCCGCAGCGTCTGTTTGAACGCGGCGAGACAAACCAGTCGCCGGATGTTTCAACATCACGGAGGCATTGGGGACGGCGGCGCCACTCGGGTCGACGATCGAGCCGAAGATCGAACCGGTGACTTCCGCATGAGCGCAGATGCCCAGAATCAACAGGGTAGTAAGACAGGCGAAAATCTTGGGGAAAGACCGAATCACACAGCACCTCCCACGAGCGGTTTGGAGTGCTATCTAAAACGATTTAGTGCTCACAAAATTACATAAGCCCAGATAGGTAGTCAAGATATAATCCCAATTCAATCTTGTGATCTCGGGCATCTGTTTCCATGAAAGAGAATGTGCGGCTTCAGGACGATGCATCGCCCTCCTGCTGGCGATAGCCTTTGTACTGTCCGCGACTGTTCCAGCGGACTCTCAGACCCAGACTCGACAATCACCGGCCCGCTCCTATTTGACCGCCGCTCAAAAGGCTCTCGCCGCTGGCGACCCAGCCACCGCCGTTGCGAAACTGAACCAGGCAATTCAGAGCGACCCGAACTATGCTGAAGCCTACCTCCTGCTGGGTCTCACCGAGTTCCAGCGCGGCGAAACCGCAAAATCGATCGAGCACTACCAGCGCGCCCTGAAGTTGCAGCCGAATTCTTACTCGGGCCACTACAATCTGGCGCTGTCCTACTTGCGGGACCACAAGCTGCAGGAAGGCCGAGCCCAGCTCGAGCAGGCTGTGAAACTGGATCCAAGCCAGTCCGATGCGGTTTACGATCTGGGCGTCGTATTACTTGAACAGGGCCATCCCGCGCAGGCGTTGGGCTATCTGACCCGCGCGCGGAAGCTGAACCCTCGCCGGCCGGATGTGGCGTTCAATATGGTTCGAGCCGAACTTGAAGCGGGACACGTTGCCGAAGCGCGTACCGAGGCTCAGGCGGCGGCACGACGCGTTGGATCAGATCCCAAGTGGAGCGCTGCTGTCGGACAGCTCTTCCTGAAGAATGGCCAGCCGAAAGATGCCGCTGTTTATCTTCGTGCGGCCAGTACTGGCAATCCGGAAAACGTCGAACTTCGCAACCAATTGGCGCTTGCTTATCTGCAATCTGGCCAGTCAGCGCAGGTTTTGGAACTCATTGCTGAACCCAAGACCGCCGACGATCACTATTTTCGAGCCAGTGCTTACTATCTGAATCATCATTTTGAGGATGCTGACCGGGAATCGGACGCCGCGCTCACTCTGGCTCCCGATAATCCGAGGATATTGGCTTTGCGCACGCGACTTCTGCAACGCGCGGGGCAACAGGAAGAAGCCATTCTAGTGGCTCAGAAAGCCGCTTCTCTGGCGCCCGACTGGGATGAGCCTTACTACCTCGCCGGTGTGAGCCTCTATTTTGTCGGACGCTTTCCTGAAGCTGACAAGAACCTGTCGCGCGCGGTCGAACTCAATCCGAACACTGCCCGTGCCCTTTTCATGCAAGCTGTAACCCTGGTCAGCCTGGGAAAGTCGACCGAGGCTGAACAATCGCTTCGCCGTGCCATAGCGCTGCAACCGGAGAATGCACGCTTCCATTGCCATCTTGGATTGCTACTGGCGCGCCAGAACCAGGATGCCAAGGCGGAAGAATCTTTCAGGAAAGCGATTCAACTCGCTCCCAACTATGCGTTGTCTCACTACGAATTGGGAAAACTGCTGGTGCAGTCGAATCGATTGCCGGCGGCGGCCGAGGAATTGAGCAAGGCGGTCCAGTACGAACCCAACCTGAGTGCTGCCTATTATCAGCTGTCTCGCGTGTACGCCCGGCTCGGACAGGCTGAGAAATCGCAGAGCGTCATGGCTGAATTTGAAAGACTCCACCAGCGGGAGATGAGCGACTCGCAGGCTCTCGCCGACGACACCAGAAAAGCCACCGAGTAAAGGTTGGGAAATTTCTTGAGCCTCAGCCGTCATGCTGAGCTTGCCAAGCATCTTGTGCTGAGCGGATCTGCTCATTGCGGGTGAATGAAAAGATGCGCGCTGGATCCTTCGGGGCTGAAGTCCCACAGGATGACTCAATCCATCAATTCAGATTCTCCGCACCAGTCCCTGATCCGTGGCCTTTGTGTTGCGGACAAGCAGTAGCACCACGATCATCCCGACGAACGGAACCAGGCCTGCCACAATAACGATAGGATCGAAGGCATGAGTCGCCGTTGCCTGCCGCGCATCCGAGAAATAGCCGATCAGTTTGAATGCGATGATGGTGCCAATTCCGGCGCCGGTTCCGCTGAGCCCGCTGACTGACGCCACCGCATCGCTGTGAAAAAGGTCGGAAGGCAGTACATTGGCCATGGTCGAGAATGCGGCGTAAGCAAAAGTGGCCAGCGCAAAAAGGAACGCAATCAGATACAAGTTACGGGTGAAGATTGTCGGGATCAGCATAGTCACACCAATGCCGCCAAAAATAATGATGGCTTTTCTCGCCGCTCCCAGCGACCACCCTCTCTTAACCAGAAAGCCCGACACGGCGCCTCCGAAAAAATTCCCCAGATCGGCGGCGATGAACGGAACCCACACCGCAATCAATCCGGTCTTGAGTTCGATTCCTTTTGCTACCAGAAAGATGGGAAACCAATCGGTAACAAAGAACCAGACGGGGTCGGTGAAGCTTTTAGCGGCAATCGTTCCCCATGTCTGAGGAAGCTTGAGCAGATCACGCCACGGGATTTTCCCCTTGCCGCCGAGCGAAGTGGCGTTTTCAAGCTTGTCCGCCGTAATCAGGCGAAGTTCGGCGTCGCCGATTCGCGGATGGGTTTCCGGCGGGTAGTAGAGCCAGCGCCACGCGATCAGCCAGACAAATCCCAACAGGCCGGGAACCATGAACGCCGGCCGCCAGCCCCAGCGGAAATAGATCCAAAGCACGACGAAGGGAGCGATTGCGCCGCCGATGGAAGATCCGCTATCAAAGATCGCTGTCGCCAGCGCGCGCTCACGATTGGGAAACCACTCCGAGACGGCTTTGGTTGCGGCGGGCCAATTGGCGGACTCCCCCGCGCCCAGCAGAAAACGGAATCCGACGAAACTGTAAAAGCCGCTCGCCAGCGAGGTCAGCATCGAGACAATCGAATATCCGGCGACCGTGAACGTCAGGCCGCGCCGGGTGCCGATGCGATCCATCATCCGGCCGAAAACCGTTTGCCCGATCGAATACGCGACTCGAAACGCGATGACGAGATTGGCATAGTCAGTGTTAGTCCAGTGGTAATCCAGTTTGAGGTAGGGAGCCAGGAGTGACAGAGTCTGGCGGTCGACGTAGTTAATGACCGTCGAAGTAAACAGAAGGGCCGCGATCCACCAGCGCAACGCGGGAATGGGGCGAGCCTTCATCGAGCGTTGCACATGTACGAGCCTTGCCGGAGGACCATGTCCGCAATTTATCACCTCTCAGCATTTACCAGTAAGTTTGAGGCGCCGAAAGTTCTGCGGGAAAGGCTACAAATAAATTCGAGGCCAAGAGTGAATTGAATTCGAAATCCAGTTTCGGCGCCGGAATTCCAATTCGGCAAATCAGGCGTCGGTGAATCGTCTGTGAGAAGATGATTTTGAGATACCGGCTATGTCACTCTGCGAAGCGTTTCGCGTTGAGTGTAAGGACGCATGAACTACGACGCGATTCTAGTTGTCTCTTTCGGCGGTCCAGAGCGGACTGAAGAGGTAATGCCATTCCTGGAAAACGTTCTGCGCGGAAAGAATGTTCCGCAAGAACGCATGATGGCCGTAGCAGAGCATTATTACCTCTTCGGCGGAAAAAGCCCGATCAACGAGCAGAACCGGCGTCTCATCGCTGCTCTCGAGACTGAGCTGAAGCTGCACGGGCCCAGCCTTCCGATCTATTGGGGCAATCGCAACTGGCATCCCATGCTGGCTGATACGCTTCGCCAGATGAAGGCCGACGGAATACATCGGGCCCTGGCTTTCGTGACCTCGGCCTACAGTTCCTATTCAAGCTGCCGCCAGTACCGCGAGGACATTGCGCGCGCGCAAGAGGTGGTGGGTGAGGGCGCTCCTGTCGTGGACAAGATTCGCGTCTTTTACAACCATCCAGGGTTTATCGAAGCTCTCGTTGATCGAATAAATTCGGCATTCGCGAAGATTTCTCGGGAGCGGCGCGAGGCCGCCCACCTCGTTTATACGGCGCACAGCATTCCTCTCGGAATGGCGCAGACCAGCGACTACGAAAAGCAGCTGAGAGAAACCGGACGTCTGGTGGCGGAACGGTTGGGGGGTAAAAATAAGCAGTGGCAGCTGGTGTTCCAGAGCAGGAGCGGGCCTCCGACTCAACCTTGGCTCGCGCCTGACATTCTCGAATATCTCCGCGAAATCAAGGCGCGTGGAGGAAGTTCGGATCTCGTGATCGCGCCCATCGGTTTTGTTTCAGATCACATGGAAATTATCTTCGATCTGGATACCGAGGCGCGCAAACTCTGCACAGAGCTGGGACTGAACATGGTGCGAGCGGAAACAGTCGGAACCCATCCCCGGTTCATCAGCATGATCCGCGAACTGATCCGTGAACGCACCGACGATCAGCCGCGACTTGCGCTGGGAGATTTGGGGGCAAGGCCCGATGCATGCCCAGATGATTGCTGCCCGATGCCGCGGCGCCCAGCCGCGAGTTGAAGAAGCATCCCTTCAATCAGAGCCCATTTAACGTTGTCATCCTGAGCGAAGGCAGCCCATTCGCTTGCGAATGGGATGGTGAAGTCGAAGGACCCCTAGGAGCTCAAACGGCAGTGCTTTTTTTGGGGAGTGTGGCGGGCGTTCCCCTCAAAGTTTCAGCGCGGAAAGGGGCATAAGAATCCTCGATTACACGACGGCTTCGCTGCGCGAGGCCGCTACTCCGCCCAGGATGGCAGGCGTATCAGCCCGCTTTGCGAAATGTCAGGTTGATGCGGTATTCGCCTAGCAAGCGATGATGGCTTTGTTTCAGTGCCAGCACGCCGTGATAGCGAAGTCTCGCGGGTCCGCCCCAAACGATCACGTCACCGTGCACGACCGGGACCCGCTTCGTCTTGTCGGCTCGTTTTAATCCACCAAAGAGGAAGACTGCGGGAACCCCGAGCGAAACCGAGACGATCGGCGCGCTAAAGTCTTTTTCGTCTCTGTCTTGATGCAGCGAAAGCCTCGCCCCGGTCTCATAGCGATTGATGAGGCAGGCGTCGGGAATAAAGTTTGGGAAGCCCGCTTCCGCTGCCGCATCTTTCGCAAGCGCTTTAAAGCTTGCGGGCATCCGGGGCCACTGCCGGCCGCTCTCGGGATCGATTGAGGTGTAACGATAGCCAGTTTTGTCGGTGATCCAACCCAGCGAGCCGCAATTGGACATTGCGACAGACATGCGATATCCGCCCGGCGTAGTCATGTGACGAAACGGAGCCTTGGCGATCACCTCGCCTAACGCTTCAATGTGAGCAGCTTCGTCACGCAGAGCAAAGCCGCGCAGAATGTGCGCACCAGGCGCGAGATCTTCCGTTCGCGGCTCGACATTTTCTTCACTAAACAAACTCAACGTCACTGACTAACCCTGCCTGCCGTGGTTTCACGCCGCATCGTGAAAAATGATGCCGACTGTATGACGATGTCCCGAGCGCAGACGGCTGACGCCATGCCGCATGTTGACACGGTATGTGCCGTGCTTCCCCTGCACCGGGCGATGACGAACTGCAAAAGCTACAGCGTCGCCCTGACGAAGCGGTACAACCTCTGGCCGTGACTGCATACGCGGCCTTTGCTCGGTGAGCACAAATTCTCCCCCGGTAAAATCTTTTCCCGGCTCCGACAATAAAATCGCCACCTGTATCGGGAACACATGTTCGCCGTAAACATCCTGATGCAGACAATTGTAATCACCTTCGCCATACTGGAGAATCAGCGGAGTCGGCCTCGATTGCCCTGCCTGATGACACCGCTGGATGAAGTCAGCGTGCTCCTCCGGATAGCGAATCTCAATCCCCATTGCGCTGTTCCAGCGATTCGCGATAGGCACTAGCAGCGGATAGAGTGCAGTCCGCAATTCTGCCACGATCTCGGGCAATGGATAACTGAAATACTTGTACTCGCCTCGACCGAAGCCATGCCGGGCCATGATTACCTGGCTTCGAAAGAGCCGATCCTCCGAGTAGAGTCGCGCGAGCGACCCGCATTCGTCGGCCGTCAGGATGTGTTCGAGGATCGCGCTCCCCTGGGTGTCGAGATTTTCCGAAACACTTTGCCAGTCGAGCTTGTGGATGCGGTCAACGGGTGGACTGTCCACGATTGTGCTCATATTTCCACCTCACGTTTCGACAAGGTCCGTACTTTGTCCCAGCGACAACTCTACCCATCGCCGTAAAGCGGGACACTCCGATTCTTGCGGTCTAATTCAGAAGGCTGGAAGGGGAGAAAGGATGGATGTGGCACGTGGCAGATTATTGGGCCCTAGCTCAACAGCGTCACACTGCCATTCAGGATGTCGTAGTGCGCGGGGACGACCTTTAGCTTGCCTTCCTCCACTAGGCCGGAGATGACGCTGGACGATTTACGCAGGCGGGCCGCCTGGATGCGGGCATTCGCCCTGGTGACGGCATCGGGGTCTGGGCCAGCTTCATCGACGGCCGGCTGGATATGCGGAAACAGGGTGCTGATCTGTCCGGGAACTGCCGTGCCATCTATGGTCGCCCTTACGGCGCCGCAATTGGCGTGTCCCATAACCAGGATTACTTTCGCGCCCAGGATCGCCGCGCCGTATTCGAGGCTGGCGATGATCTCCGGGGTGATGACATTGCCGGCCACGCGGGTAACAAAAACACGTCCGATCGTCACATCAAAAACCAGCTCCACCGGCACCCGCGAATCGGCGCATGAAAGTACAGCCGCAAAAGGTTCCTGCTTCTCGACTGTGTTCTGCTTCAGAATGGTTAGATCATATTCGTGGGCAGTCGAGGTTCCGTCGACGAAACGCTTGTTGCCTGCCATCAACTCCTGCAGTGCGGCGTCGGCAGTGAGCGCGTTCTGCGGCAAGTCGGTTCCGGAGGCGGCGAGATTGATTCCGACATTTGTCATAAGGTCTGCGATTGTTTCCACGACGGCCGATTGCGAATCCGCTCCAAGGCCTTTCATTGGTGAGATTCTCAATCAGCAAGGATACTCAATCAGCAATATAAAAGATAAAAGATAAACGCGTGTGGATGTTCGGAAAAACTTCATTTTTCTGAGGCTACCTGAATTCACAGGCGTGATTCTTTCCAGAATCATGAATGCGTCGTGAGTTCCTGCACCGCCCGGTGCGCCTGATCGATGGCGACATTCGTGTACGCAGATCGTCCCGCGTCCGAGTTGGCGATCACGATTTGCCCGAATTTCTTCCGTCCCACGATCCAGGGCTGTTCCCCGTCGGCCCACTCGGGGTCGAACAGGGAATTGCCTTCGTACGAATAGCCGTGCGCCCAGCGATTTACCGTAATGCCCTGAATGTCGCGCGCAGGGTCGAATCCAGCCGAACCCAACATTCTTGCCAATTGATCGCGAACATTTTGTTCGAAGGTGGCAAATGGCGTCACCATTAGCTCCTGGCGTCCGGCACGAAACTGGTCGCGTTGCGGAATGCCTGGCTGGCAGGGAACGCGCAGAAGGAAAAGCACCATGGGATCCTCGGGCTTGCGGGGGAATGCGTATTGGCCCAGGCTGACCGGAAAATCCAACGCGACATAGGTGTGGTAGCTTCCGGGTGCCACGATCTGATGAACTCCCAACTTCTGGAATGAGGTCCAGTTTTTTATCGCGACGTGGGTATACACCATTGGCGCCTTGACCCCGTAAGCCAGTGCCGTCTTCTGCGCCTGCGGAAGTTCAGGGCAGATGTATGGAATCATCCCGTTGTAGCAGGCCAGCACACAGGCTTTGCCGCGGACTGTCTGAAGTTTTCCGCCGCGCATGTATGCCACCTCGACTTCGCGGGCAGAATCCGCCGGTCCCGTGTGCTGCACGTGGACCGCAGTGCTGTTCAGCCGGATGCGGACTGCCGATCCCGCATCGTCGAGGCGGCTGTAATCGGCGCGGGCCGTGACAATGTCCTCCATGGTGTGGCCCGGAATGCTGCCCGGGATCAGCAAGCGCACCAGCATGCGTGCGATGGAAGCGTTTCCGTCAGGAAAATGAAAAATGTAAGGCTCTTCTTTTTCTTCTCCTGCTTCGGAACTCTCGCTTAGATTCAGTCCGCTGAACCCGGGATATCCGATTCCGTAGTCGTCACCGGATTCGTAACAGTAGAGCGCCGGGACAGCGTCGATGCCCACTGCAAACAAGTCATGGGTGCGGGTTTGAAAGAAGGGGAGGACGTCCTCGTGCACTTTGACGATCTTGATCAGAAAGTCAGCGTAACTGGTCTTGGCCAGCCGGTTGCGTTTCTCCGCGGCGGAAAGACCGGGAAGATAATCTATTTTTTCTGTGTAGAGGCGGGTGATCCCGCGCCGGGCTTCATCTGAGAGAGGAGTTTTCGCCAGAAACTTCGGCCACGGTGTCTCTCCCATCCCGGCGACGAAGCGATCCTGCGTGAATGTTTCCTTGTCAAAAAACACGCCAGTGCCCAACTTCATGGACGAGTACAAATGCTGATCGTAAGCCTTGTAAAACTTGCGCGTCTCAATTCCCAGTTCCTTCAGCAGGCCCTTCGCCACGTCGCTGTAACGTGACGGATTTTCTATCGACTGGGTTCCGCCGTTGCTCTGCAGCACACGGCCGCCAACCTGAAACTCGTTGCGCTTGGCGTGTCCGCCGAAGTCGTCGTGGTTGTCTAGGATCAGGATTCGGCTACCGTTCCCAGCTCTCTTGCGGTAAAAATGAGCGGCGGAAAGCCCGCTGATGCCTGCGCCGACCACAATCAGATCATAAGTCTCGCCGGTCGATTCCTGCGTAGGTGCGGTGGCTTCAAACTTGTGGTCACGGAGTTTGTGCGCGAAGGTGAAGGTGCCATCATGATTTCCCCGCATTCCCATCAACGCCGGGGGATAGTAGTCCGGGGCCTTCTCAGGCGCGAATGCACCCGCATCCAGGGCACTGGCCAGATGCGGCGCCGCTAGAATGCCGCCGACGCCGATGGCGACGCCGTTAAGAAAATCGCGGCGCGTAATCGGACAATTCATGCCCAGTTCGCGGTTGTTAATCTTATCGGTCATGCTGCCGTTTTCCTTCGTGTAACTTCGTGTCCTTGGTGGTCAATGAATTTAACTGTCCCAACCTATTCCGATAACAAGGATCACGCCTTTTGCCGGAGCACAGCAGGTCCCTCCACTTCACTTCCCCGGTCGGACAGTTTTTCGGCGGTTGTCATGGTTTCGCCCGATACACCGTGACGCCGCCGAGCATGGTCCACACCACCTTGGTTTCCTTCAGTTCATCGGGAGAGATGGTCAAAACGTCCCGATCAAGCAGCACCAGATCGGCTTGCATGCCGGGCGCAAGTGAACCAATCGAGTCCTGCTGGTTCATGGCTCGCGCCGAGTTGCGGGTGTAGGCGAAGAGCATCGACTCGCGCGGCATTCGCTGTGCCGGGTCAAGGACGCCCTCCGTCCCCTTGCGCGTCTCCGCCTGGCAGATTGCCTCGAAGGGATTGGGCGTGGAGACAAACCAGTCACTGGCGCCTGAGATGGTCGCGCCCGCATCCAGCAGCGAACGTGCGGGGTACTGCCAGCGATACAACTCGGGATCGATGTACGGCTTGACCAGTTCGATGGTCTCTTTTCCAGCATTCGCCCAAAAAAGCTGCAGCGCCGCGATGACTCCCAACTGCCGGAAGCGAGGAAAGTCCTCGAGGTCCGCCAGTTGAATATGGGTCAGGGTGTGGGGAAGGTGGCTGTCTCCGTTAGCCTTCCGCGCCGCTTCGATCCCGTTGAGAGCTTCTTTCACCGCCCGGTCGCCCAAGGCATGAACGTGAACAATTAAGCCTTGTTTATCGGCGGCTGTAGCCAGTTCGGCAAAGCGCGCCGGGTCGAACAGCAAGTCTCCCGACATGCCCGTATTGCGGTAGGGCTTAGTCAAAGACGCGGTCTGCGAAGGAATTTCCAACACACCGTCGGCGAACACCTTGATCCCTGGAATAGTCAGATTCGGAGTGCCGGCATATTGCTGCCTCTGTTTCTGAACAAACGCCAGTTCCTGCGCGGGATCGTTACGCGGATTCACAACCGGAAACGCCGCCACGTGAGCGGTCAGTTCTCCGTGTTCGGCAAGGCTCTGATAGGTCGCGAGGATGGGAGGCTCGGCCATGGCGTCGAGCCACGCGGTGATTCCCAGGCTGTGGAGGTATTGAACTGCCGCGCGTCCTGCCTCGATCAATTGTTCCTTCGACGGCGCAGGAATCACAGCCGAAATCTTGTCCAGTCCGGCGTCGACAGCGAAGCCATTCGGCTCGCCGTCCGAACCAACGCCATAATAAGCGCGGTCCGCCGTGGATAGATGACTCAGAAAATCCCGGGTTACGCCCGCCCGGCGCAGCAAGGCGCGATTAGCCCATCCCGTGTGACCGTCAGATCCTGCGAGCAGCAGCGGCTGGTCGAGAAAAGCTCCGCTGTTGAAGCGAGCGTTCAACTCGTCAAGCCTCGACCAGTAAATGAGAGGCAATCCGCTGACACGCAGGACGTCGCCCCGCATACCCTTGCCGGACTTCTTTCCATCGGCCGCCACACTAACCAACTCGTCCATGGAGTTCAGATGGTCGCTGACGTCGGAGGAAGTCAGGGTAAGGCCGCCCTCAATGGCATGGATGTGGCTGTCGATAAGACCGGGAAGAAGAGCCCTTCCTCCCAGGTCCACTTGTTCGGCATTTTTTCCGGCCGCTCGTGAGACTTCCGCCAAATTGCCGACAGCAACGATCTTGTCCCCACGGATCGCCACAGCCTCCGCATAGGGACGTTCCGGGACGCCGGTGAACACCTTGGCATTGAAGAAGATGCGTTCTGTCTTGTCACCACCCTGACCTAACGAAACAGATGTCGCGTAGAACAGCACAAGCACGATCAGAACGCCGGCACGTCCAATCCGCTCCCTCATCCCGTTCTCCATTGGCTCTAATTTTTGTGGCTTGGAAAGGCTGACTGCTGTGGCTTGTCGCATGAATGGTCGTTGGCATTGTAATGCGGCGACGTACGGTTAGGCCAAGTGATCCACCAGCGGATCGGACCTTCCCCCAGCGAGATGCCTTCGCAAGCTCAGCGTGCTGTCCACCGAGGTGTCGTCCTTTCGCTGTGATTTGACTTGATATGATATTTCTGCAAATATAGAAAGATGGCCACCAGTCAGCCTAAGAAATCAACCGAGCAGGTGGCCAAGTACGCCGACATGTTTTCGGCGATGGGAACAGAGCCACGGCTGCGCATCATGCAATTGCTTCTTTCGGCCCACCCCGAAGGCCTTGTCGTCGGCGAGATTCAGGAAGAGTTGGAAATTCCAAATTCCACACTCTCCCACCATCTGGACAAGCTCAAAAACGAAGGACTGGCGCAATCGCGGCGGGAGAGCACCTTTATCCACTACACCGCAGACGTCGAAGCGCTGCGGGAACTGTTGGGGTTCCTGTATGCGGAGTGCTGCACGCGCAACAAAGCGGTCAAGCCCGAACAAATCGTCCAACTTTGCCGGTAGGACCTTGCGACAGATAGGACCTTAAAAGAGGAGATGGCATGAGGGGAACAGACATTAGAGAAGTCGTGAAGGAAAAGTACGGGCAGGCTGCCCTGAGAGTCACCAGCGGCGGAAGTTCATGTTGTGGGGGCAGTCCATCCACCGGTGGTTGTGATCCGATCACTTCCAACCTCTACGACGCGGCTCAATCGGGTCAAATTCCCGAAGAAGCTTTGCTCGCGTCGCTTGGCTGCGGAAATCCCACGGCCCTGGCCAAGTTGAATCCCGGTGAGGTTGTTCTTGACCTTGGCTCGGGTGGCGGCATCGATGTTTTGTTGTCCGCCAAGCGGGTGGGGCCGACTGGAAAGGCCTACGGTCTCGACATGACCGACGAAATGCTGGCATTGGCGAACCAAAATAAGCGCAAGGCAGGAATTGACAACGTCGAATTCTTGAAGGGCGAGATTGAAAATATCCCGCTTCCGGATAATTCCGTTGATGTCGTCATTTCCAACTGCGTCATCAACTTGTCGGCGGACAAGGACCGCGTCCTTCGCGAAGCCTTCCGAGTTCTCAAGCCGGGAGGCCGATTTGCCGTTTCCGATGTGGTTACCCGTGGCGAGATGCTTCCCGACATCAGAAAGAGTGTGCTCCTGTGGGTAGGCTGTGTGGCCGGAGCCCTGGAGGAAAATGACTACCGAAACAAGCTTGCATCGGCGGGATTCGAGCAAATTGAGCTTGAGCCGACCAGAATCTATCGCCTCGAAGACGCCCGAGAATTTCTCTCCGGCCAGAACATCGATGTCGATGCCATTGCGCCGCAAGTAGACGGCAAATTCATGAGTGCATTCGTGAGAGCGGTAAAGCCGGCATGCTGCGGCCCATCCTGCTGTAAATGAGGATGTTATGAAAGTCCGCTATAACGTATTGTTTTTATGCACGGGCAATTCAGCGCGCTCCATCATGGCCGAAGCCATCATGAATCACAAAGGACGGCCGAATTTTAAGGCCTATAGCGCTGGCAGTCATCCCTCCGGAGCGGTCCGCCCCGAAGCATTGCGGCAACTCGAAAGCGCCCACCTGCCGGCCGAGGGGCTCAGGAGCAAGAACTGGGATGAGTTTGCCAAGCCGAATGCTCCGATACTCGATTTCGTTTTTACTGTCTGCGATAACGCTGCGAAAGAAGTCTGCCCTATCTGGCCCGGCCAACCGATGACCGCCCACTGGGGCGTCGCTGATCCAGCGGCGGTTCACGGAACGTCAGAGCAGATAGAAAGGGCCTTTCGTGACGCCTTCTTCATGCTCGACCGCAGAATCAGCCTGTTCCTGAGCTTGCCACTAGCCAGTCTTGACAGTCTGGCGATCAAGAAGGAAATCGACGACATCGGGCGTCAATGAAATTCAGATATCTGGTTCGTGTAGCGGTCTCTTCGAACAGCCTAAGCTCTACCCGGACTCAAAACGTGGACTTAAAGTGCTCCCACAGCTGCTTTTGCTCGGCCATAAACGAAATAAATCGCGGATCTTTTCTCAGGCTATCCAGGTTAGTGTCGCCCTCAAAAAGCGGATAGCAGGGGAAGCCTTCCTCAGCGGTGACGTGCAACCATTTGATCGCTTCCTCCGGCTTGTTCATGAGCGCGTAAGAGGAAGCGATACTGTAAGACGTGTGATGAAAGTGAGCGTAACCCCGCCCGATCCCAATGGCGCGCTGGATAACGTCTTCGGCTTCCCGATGCTTGCCGGCTTTGGCCAGCATCATGGCTTTCACGCTGGTCACTAACCCGCCTTCATCATTTGGATAGCTCTTCAGGAATTGGTCAATTATCGCGGATGCCTCCTGGTTCTTTCCCAAACGGAACAAAGCTGTGGATGTATAAAAAGCCAGGAGGGATGGGCTCTTTTCCATCGGAGTGGACGTGAAGATCTGTAAAGCTTCTTCGTACTTACCCCGGCACATATCAATGACGCCCAATCGGTATCGCGCCAGGCTGTTGCCGGGATTGATAGCCAAAGCTTTTTCGATCTCCTGCCAACCCTTGTCGAGTAAGCCGATGTGGAGATAGACAAATCCCAATTGATGATGGGCTTCATCGAGGTTGGGATTTAATTCCAGGGCGCGTTTGTACGACTGCACCGCCTGCTCATGAGGAAAACGTTTGTAAGGTGTCCACAAAATCAAGCCGCGCGCGAAATAACCCTCAGCCAGATTAGGATCCAGCGCGAGCGCTTTCTCCACATCGACCTCGGCTTCCTCATTCAGCTTTTTCTTCTCGGCAACAGGCGCAAAAAAACGGGCCTTGATGCTGTAAGCACGAGCTAATTCGGCATAAGCGCCGGCGAAATTTGGGTCAGAGGCCACAGCCTGCTGGAAAAGTTTGATGGCACTCTCGTTGTCGTCTGGATTCTCGCTGCTGACGATTACTCTGCCGTGCACGTAGGCGTCGTAGGCCGCCGCATTGGTGGACGTCGCTCCGGAAGAAACGGTGGGCTTTTGCTTCCGAGATGACATGACATACACAGCCACCGCAGCCGCCAATACGACGGCGACCAGAACCAATTCGACGACTCTTGACCTGCTGAGTCCGCCGCGTTTGCGCTCAAGGTTGGCGACAAGTGTTGTCGCTGTAGGCCCCGAAATTGGCCTGAGCTGCCCACTCTCGTGTTCACGGCGGATCTCCGACAGCTCGGATATCAAATCGCCCATCGCCTGGTAGCGCTGCGTTTTATCCTTCGCCAAACATTTCCGCACTAGCCGATCCTCGCTGTCACCGATCTGAATGGAATTGGGGCGGCTGATGGGCGCAGGTTCTGCGGTCAGAATGGCAGAGATGACCTCGGCTGGACTTTTCGCCTCAAAGGGCCGGCGTCCACTGAACAATTCATAGAGGACAGAACCGAAGCTGAAGATATCGCTGCGGCAATCCAACTCTTCGCCGCGCACCTGCTCGGGCGACATGTAAGGGACGGTGCCGATCACCATTCCTGGCATGCTCAACATGGTCGCGGTATCCATTTCGAGTGTACCCGGCCCGCTCAGCATTTTCGCCAGGCCGAAATCGAGTACCTTCACCTGCTTGCGGGTTGTGAGCATGATGTTTTCGGGTTTGATGTCTCGATGGATAATGCCGCGGGAATGGGCCTCGGCCAGAGCCTCGGCAATCTGGGTGGCGATGCCGAGGGCCTCGGCCGAATCTGGGAGTCCACGTGTCAGCCTGGCAGCAAGAGTTTCCCCCTCGATGTATTGAAGAACAATGAAGCTGTGGCCGCCTTCCTGGCCGACCTCATAGATAGCGCATATGTTGGGGTGGTCGAGCGTGGCTGCGGTTTGCGCCTCCCGTATCAAACGTTGTTTCGCCCGTTCATCGCCAGCGATCTCGGCGGGCAGAAACTTGATGGCCACTTTCCGGTGCAGCTTCTGATCTTCAGCCAGAAAGACTTCGCCCATGCCGCCCTGACCGAGTTTCTCCAGAATGCGGTAGTGAGAAATGGTCTGGCCGACGATGGACGGGCCAATCATGTTCTAACTGATGTGTTCTAACCGATTAAGAAAAATACCTTTCTTGTCTGGAAGCATCGTAGTGGCCGACCCGCAGTGAGTCAATCCGTGGGGGAAAATGATCTCTCGGAGCTTACTGAATCTGCACACGCGCGATTGGACGATTCAAAGCTCCTCCAGGGGATGATGTTCCTACCACACAAGGCTTAAAACCTTTAACGCGAAAGTAATCTATCCATCTGCGGGATGACGTTAGAAGATAGTTAGTTCATGCGGTAATTTTCGACACCGAAAGCCTGCCACACTGAAGTAGACGGTACGACTGAAATAGCTACTGAAATAGCAAAGACGAGTCCTTTAATTGCCAATCCTCGACCAATGTTCGCATCAGTTTGTCTGGCCTCAGCGCTCTGCCGACGGACGCTACTACCAGGTCTGCCGCATTTGCGAGGCTAAATACGAATTTGATTGGGAGAGCATGCAGCGGGTGCAGCATCACCAGGATGCAGGGCTCGTGGTTGGCGAGATTCGTATTGCCGGCCCTGAAGTCACGGAACCTGAAGTCACGGAAACGGAAGGGCTTCAGCCCGATGCCGCGCTCGCTCCACCCTTGCCTGCAGACCGTGAGCCTGCAAAGGCTGAACGGGTCGCGGCTCCAACGCTTCTGCTCGATCAGGAGTCTGCGTACCGCGTATTTCTAGGAAATCTGACCGACTTCGTTTCCGGGCGAACGCCTCGCCAGATCCCAACCACGACGGCACCTGCTACGTCCTGGAACGACGTTTTTCTACCGTCCAGCGTGCCTTGGAGGCGGTTTGCGGAGTCGCTGTTCGGACACGTGATTCTGGTGACGCTGATCTTGATCCTGGTTCCCAGGTGGCCTGCCGGACCGATCGAGAAGCGGAGTAGGTACGACAGGTCGTATGTCAGCTACTACACTCCTCCGAAATCGTTTCCCGCGCTGCACAGCCACGCGGCCAAGGCTCAGCATAAAGTTGATCGAAAGCCCATACCTGTGCACCGCCCCGACATCCGTGTCGCGCCCGAGCATGCGTCCGGACAGCAGGGAAGAGATGGCCAAGGCCAGGGAATAAGCCTGCCGGCGGACCTGGTCGCGTCACCATCCGGAGGCCTTAAGCTATCCGGTTCCCACGCGCCAGCTCCCATGATGCCGCTCGCCGCTACTGGCGGCTCACAACGGCGAGTTCCAGCGGCTGAAACCTGGCTGGTGGCTCCGCCTGCGGATGCCTCACTGCCAACGGCACGCGGAGCGGGAGCTTTGCACGCTTCCGCCGTGGCTCCGGCACCGGAAGTTGAGGGAGTTTCCTCCAGGAGAGGGACTGCGACCGTCACCAACCACGCCGCGGTTGTCGCGCCTGCCCCCAGCGTTTCCGGTGCGATCCGCAGGCTTAGCGATATCAACATCGGCGAGTCAGCCGTGGTTAAGCCGGCGCCCCAGTTGCCCATGTCGGAACAGGGCTCCCTTTCAGCTCTGGCCAAGGGAACGCTGGGCGGTGTCGGGGCTGCGATTGTGCCGCCTCCGCCGTCGGTTCAAAGTGCCGGAACCCTTCCCGGAGGACGGGCGAGTTTGCTGGCTGGTTCTGGCTCGCAAGTGGTCCCCCCAGCCCCGTCCGTACGCGGCGCGAGCGATGTTGCCGGAAGTGCACGCGGCCGTGGACTTTCCGGCAGTGGTCCTCAGGTTGTTGGTCCAGCGCCATCCGTGCAGGGTGCCGGGAATGGCGCCGGCAGCGGTCGTACAGGTTCGTTGGGCGGGGTGGAAGCGGTTGCGCCGGCGCCCTCCTTAGGCGGTAGCGGCGACGGATATGGCAATGGCAGCGGCTTTGGAAATGGCCGCGGAAATTCTCTCTCCAGCGGCTTGGAAGGTATGGGTCCGTCCGGCAAAGGGACGGGAACTGGCGCGGGTGACTCAGCCGGGTCAGGCGGTTCGTCAACTGGGTCGCCTTTTGGATCGGAATCCGGATCAGGTTCGTCAGGAACAGGTTCAGGAGCAGGGCCGGGCGGAACGGGACCAGGCGGATATGGCTCAGGGTCCTCCGGCCAAGGCGGTTCAGGTCAAGGGGGCACTGGAACGGGCACTGGAACGGGTACTGGATCCGGAACTGGTTCCGGAACCAGTGCTGGAAATGGCAGCGGAACCGGCAATGGTCTGGGGCCAGGCGAGTCGTCTTCGGCGGCCGGCAGGCCTCACGAGCCGGATACGATCGAGATACCGTTGCGCCTCATAGGGCCAGTTCTGGCGTTGCCGGGGTCGTCTTACTTTTCGAACTACGAGGTTTTCATCGCAGAACGGAAACGTTCCAAAGGCGAGTTGGAACTCATAAAGCTGGTCTACGTTTCCTTGCCTTATCAAAAGCGATTGGCCGAGTACGGGCCGAATAACTGGACCGTGCCCAAGCTTCGCGTCACGCGGGATCAGAGTTGCGACGAAAGCCTGATGCAGATGACCTGGCCCGAGACTGATCCTCGTCCGACTTCGCAGCCGTCCGCGGATTCTCCTGCCTTGAGTGCGAAAGACCGCAGTGGAATGTTGCCCTGCTACCGCACCACCGCGGACGACTATCGCCGGGCGCTGTCACGAAACCACTGAGACTCGAGAGAGCTAAATCTAACCACCAAGGACACTAAGGCTCACAAAGGAAATCCCACTGTTCCAACCTTTGTGTAACTTCGTGTCCTTCGTGGTTCATTGCCCTTAAAATTCGCCGCGGAAACGAAATTTTACGCGGAACCGGTTCTGTGGCAGACTCCTTAAGGCTCAAACCCCATGTACGGTGCAATTGAAGCGGGCGGGACGAAATTCGTTTGCGGCGTAGGGACCGGACCCAAGGATCTGAAGACAATTCAATTTCCAACCGCGTCGCCCGACGCTACGTTGGCCAAGGCGGTTGAGTTCCTTCGCCAGGAATCCAACGGCGAACTCAAGGCGGTCGGTATTGGTTCATTTGGGCCCATCGACCTGCACCGCACTTCACTGACGTTTGGCTACGTAACCTCCACTCCCAAGGTGGGCTGGCAGAACTACAACCTTGCCGGCACCGTGCGCGATGCTCTTGAAGTGCCGGTCGGTTTTGACACCGATGTCGACGCTGCGGCGCTCGGCGAGGCACGTTGGGGAGCGGCGCAAAATCTCACCGATTTCGTTTACCTGACTGTGGGCACGGGCATCGGAGGAGGCGCCGTTGTGAATGGGCGTGTGCTTCACGGCCTGGTGCATCCCGAGATGGGTCACATCCGGGTTCCGCATGACCTTACGCAAGATCCCTATCCCGGCGGCTGTCCCTATCACGGCGATTGTCTTGAGGGATTGGCCTCAGGTCCAGCCATGCAGGCGCGGTGGGGCAAGGCAGCACAGGATTTGCCTCCGGATCATCCGGCGTGGACACTCGAAGCTCACTATCTGGCACACGGTCTGGCGAACTGGGTACTTACTTTGTCTCCACAACGCATCGTGCTGGGCGGAGGAGTTGCGCGGCAGTCGCAGATCTTCGCACGGATTCGTCAGGATTTGGTGGAGCTGCTGAACGGCTACGTCCGTACTCCCGAAGTGTTGCGGGATATCGACCAGTATGTGGTGCCGCCACAACTGGGCGGCCGCGCCGGAGTTCTAGGCGGACTCGTGCTGGCAGAGCAGGCCTACACTCGCCTTGACCGCGAGTAGTTCCAACGTCATCCTACCGATCGCCAGGATGATCGGGAGTTGCTTCGGGTACTTCCACCCAGGGGACGTTGCAGTCGTGCTGTTCCAGTTCGGTACGCGCGTCGGCCTCGGCGACATGATCTGATGTGCGACCGCAGGCCAGACAGAACCAATCTTGTGTAAGCGGATTCCATCGGATGTTCTTGTGTTTCATCGGTCCCGGAAACGCGCCTCCGATCTATCTCTGAAAAATCCGGCTCTGAAAAATCCGGTTACGAATCCAGTTCAGGTATGGATTCTGGTTGAGCGGCACCGAATCTGCGCCGCATCTCGTTCACCCCAATCTTTCTTTCCATTGACGACAGCATGCGAGAAGCATCTTTACTCCTCAAGTTTGTTTTTGCGCCCAACTCTTCCCGGGCAGCGTTGACGTCGAGGATGTGGAAAGAGGGAGCACAATAAATTTTCTTCTGGACTTTGGGATCGCCGGCCACTTGCACCTCCCGAGGGTGATCTCGCAATGCGGATGGCCATTCCTCAGAATCCGGATTGGTCGCCCCGAGCAATTAGCAGGATTGTTGCAAAAAAAATCTTTCGGAGAAAAAAGAACAATACGAGTCGCTTTTCCGACGACGCGCTTTAGAACTAGAGGTTCAAAACGGGAAGAGATTCGGCGAACAAGGAACTAGTAGCGTAGAAAGTTCACAAAATGACGGAGAACTTGGTTCGGGCAAGCAAGGGCTATGAAAGAGGCTCGAAGTGGCCCGAAGTGGCCAATTGCTAATCGCTAATTGCTGAGTGCCGAAAGCTAGTTGGATGGCTCCAACACGCCCTCAGTCGTAATCCGGCTGGCCTTGCGGATTTCCGCGGCGACCTTAACCAGAGCGTCATTCCCGCGGCTCGGGCTTTCGTCCGAAATCATCGAACTTGCAGCCAGGGTGAACAGCAGCGCGTCTTCCGGTTTATCGAAATAGAGAACTACCTGACTCGCTGCCATCTGAATTACCTCCGGGTTAGTCTCAACGATCATAGGCCGAATTGGTTCCGAATTGAATGTACTTTCTTGATGCCTGCCGGCGATTTGGGATCACTCATTCCCGCTTCGAGGGAAAACTCGCGACCACATTGATGGGAAGTGCCCGAGGGCACAAGTAACCCGACGAGGGGGTCTCCCGGGATTCCATTGTGAGCGGGCCTTCCCAGAAATAGTGATTCACAGGCATCGCGTCTTTCCCATCGAGAGCATGCTCTACAGCAAACCTAGGGGATTTACTGTAGCTGGAGAGATGGATCGGGCATCAACTGGTCGATGCAGGAGATGCTAGAGTTAAAGCCTCAATGTCTGCTCCTGAAAGCCGCTTCGTAAAGGCCTGCAAGTCGCAACCCGTAGATCGGACGCCTGTGTGGTTCATGCGCCAGGCAGGACGTTACATGCCGGAGTATCGCGCCGTCCGAAAGCAGTATTCACTCATCGAAATCTGCAAGCGGCCGGAGGTGGCAGCAGACGTAACCATCACCGCTGCCGAAGCACTGAAAGTCGACGCCGCCATAATTTTCGCCGATCTGCTCTTGCCTCTCGAAGTCATGGGCTTGCCCTTTCATTTTTCACCGGGAGAAGGTCCGGTGATCGAGAAGCCCATTCGCGACCACGCAGACATATCCCGTCTCCGCACGGACCGTGCCGCCGATCTGGGCTACGTTGCCGAAGCAGTCCGCCTGGTGTGCAAACACTTCGGATCGAAGCTGCCGGTGATTGGCTTCTGCGGGGCTCCGTTCACATTAGCCAGCTACATGATCGAGGGAGGCAGTTCGCGGAATTATGTGGACACCAAGAAAATGATGTACTCCTCGACCGCGGCCTGGGACGAGTTGATGAGCAAGCTGGTCTTGGTGGTCTCCGAATATGCCGCCGAACAGGTTCGCGCTGGAGCGGACGTGATTCAGATTTTCGACAGCTGGGTGGGATGCCTCAGCGTCGACGACTACCGCCGCTATGTTCTCCCCCGAACTACCGAGCTGGTTAAAACTTTGCGCAAGTCCGGAGTTCCCATCATTTATTTTGGGACCGACAGTGCCACGCTTTTACCGTCCATGAAACAAACCGGAGCCGAGGTGATCGGGTTGGACTGGCGAATTCCCCTGGATGAAGGATGGAAGGCAGTCGGCGCCGGAGCGGTGCAAGGAAATCTCGATCCCGTGCTGCTCTTCGCCGATTGGAAAGAGATCAAACCCAGGGCGGAGGAGATTCTGCGCCGCGCCGCCGGCCGCCCGGGACATATCTTCAATCTGGGCCACGGCATTCTGCCGGAGACGCCAGTTGAAAACGTAAAAGCCCTGGCAAGATTCGTTCAGGAATACGCCCCGCGCTAAGTGTGGGGCGGACACTCTTGTCCGCCGCCATTGAAATTGATTTTGAAGTTAGAAGTTAGAAGTTAGAACTGCAGATTGCAGAAGGCAGAACCAAGAACTTGGATCGCAAGGTCTGAATCGTAGAGCTTTGATTAAAAATCTGATCTTGTATGACGCGCGTAGCCATCATCGGCGGCGGTATTTCCGGCCTCGCAGCGGCTTTCGCCCTCGAAGAACGCCGTCAAGCCGGTGAGTCGGTATCGTACGTGGTTTATGAAGCCGGCCCGCAATTCGGCGGCGTGCTGGTCACAGAGCAGGTCGATGACTTTCTGGTTGAGGCTGGCCCTGATTCGTTTCTGACAGAAAAACCATGGGCTGCCGATCTTTGCCGCCGTATCGGCCTGGAAGATCAACTCATCGGCTCCAATGACCACGAACGCAAGACTTACATTCTCCTCAAGGGCAAGTTGACGGCCCTACCCGATGGTCTGATGTTCATGGTGCCCACTCAGATTGCGCCCGCCTTGCTGTCGCCCCTTTTTTCCCCCGGTGCGAAACTTCGCATGATTCGCGAATGGCGCTTTTCGAAGCGCCAGTCCAATGGCGACGAAAGCGTAGCCTCGCTGGTGGAGCGGCACTACGGCGCTGAGATGGTCGATCGCCTGGCTGATCCGCTGCTTTCCGGCGTGTACGGCGGCACCGCCGACGAACTCAGCGTTCGAGCCGTACTTCCGCGCTTCGCTGAAATGGAAGCTAAACACGGCAGCCTCGCTCGCGGGATGCTCGCCGCCCGTAAAAGTCTGAAACGATCCGATGGCGTAACCAATCCGATTTTCACCTCGCTGAAAGACGGAATGCAGCAGCTGCCGGCATCCATACTGACAAAGCTTTCCCCGGACGCTTTGCGCCCAAACTCCGCCGTCCAAGCTATTCAGCGCCAGGACGGAGGATGGATCGTGTCTGCCGGATATGCCTCCGATCATTTCAACGCCGTGATCGTAGCTACGCCAGCCGCGGCTGCCGCCTTGCTGCTCGAGATGGCAAGTTCAGAGATGTCCGCCGAGTTGCGGGCGATCCCCTATAGCTCTTCAGTCACCGTGGCGCTTGGGTTTGATCAGGATGTCCGCACTTCACTGCCGCCGGGATTCGGTTTTCTTGTGCCGCGCAGCGAGGGCAAGCGCATGCTCGCTACCACTTTCGTCCACAACAAGTTCCCGCATCGTGCGCCCGAAGACCGGGCCTTGCTGCGCTGCTTCCTCGGAGGCAGCCGTGACGAGGCCGTGCTTGAGCTCAGGGATGATGAAATCCTAAGCATCGTGCGGGCAGAACTGCATGAAATTCTTGGACTGACCGCCGAGCCGCTCTTTACCCGGATTTACCGATGGAAGGCAGCGATGGCGCAGTACACCGTCGGCCACCTGGAACGAATTGAGCGGATCGAAAAGCTGCGCAAGCAATTGCCGGGTATAGCTTTGGCGGGCAACGCCTACCGCGGCATCGGAGTGCCCGACTGCGTCCGGTCAGGGCAGGAAGCGGCGGCTGAGGTTGTGGCCTCATAGCCTTTTGCGGCCCGCGGATTCCCGTTACGCCCGTAACGCGGGGTAACTTTTCTTCTGTTGCAGAAACAACTCCCGTCCCTCAGGGTTAATACAATCGGGAGAACCTATGCGTAGAAGGATTCTGGCCCTGGCCTGCCTCATGCTCTGTACCCTGCTGCTGCCACTGCGGGCACAAGAGCAGAAGCCTCAGAGCGATACAACCGGAGGCGATGTGTCTGGCAAAGAAATGCCTGGCAAGGAAATGCCTGGCATGAGCGGCTCCTCGGCTGCTGTGCCCTCCGCCTCTCCGGATACTCCGAACACAGAGGTTAAGACTCCCGACAGCACAAAGCCTGAAGCGAAGGAGCCTGAAGCCAAAGCACCGGTAATGCAAATGCCAATGCCTATGAATGACGCGGGCATGCGCGAAATGACCGGAGGCAATGCTGACGGCGCCGCCCACGCCATGCGCTCCATGGAAGATCGCCAGATGAATATGGGGCCGCATATGAAGATGACGACCCTGCGCGATCTCAAGCCCGGCGATCAGGAGAAAGCCGATGAGGTAGTTGCCGCCGCACGCAGGGCTGCCGAGAAATACACGGATTACAAAGTCGCTTTGGCCGACGGCTTCAAGATTTTTCTGCCCAACCTGCCGCAAAAGCAATATCACTTCACCAACTATCGCTATGCGTTTGAAGCTGCCATCAGTTTCAATCCCGAGCATCCGACGTCGTTGCTCTATGAGAAAGATGGCGGCGGCTACAAACTGATCGGGGTCATGTACACCGCACCCAAGAATGCCAACTGGAACGACCTCGACCAGCGTATTCCGCTAAGCATTGCGCAATGGCATGCGCATATCAACATGTGCCTGCCGCCGGCAGAGCGACGGAATGAAGCCTGGGGACCGAAAGCCAAGTTCGGCTTGCTGGGATCCATCACCACCAAAGACGAGTGTGAAACTGCCGGCGGAAAGTTCATGCCGCAGATTTTTGGCTGGATGGTGCACGTCTACCCGTTCGAACAGAAGACGGAAGACATCTGGTCCGTGGGCCGTCAGGCTCACATGGACTGATTTCGCGTCGTCTCCGCGAATACACAGGTATCGCTCACCAGAAAAGTCAGTACTGAACAAGCTACGATCGTGATTCCATTAGCCGCCAGATAGTTCATGTGTCCAAGCCCGGCCAGCATTTTCATCAGCAACAGGTTACCAGCGATGGAAAGTACCCCGGTGGTCAAATTAAATTTCAGAAAGCGCGGCCAGCTTCTTTTTCGCAGATCGCAGGACGCTCGGTCGATCCAGGTGAATCGCTCGTGCCATAAAAAGTTGTGTACCACAGCGCCTTCCACCGCTAGCGCAGTCGCAACCAGATAATTGAGACCCAGCCAAGTCTTCAGCACGATCAGAATCAGCAATTGCACGACGATGCCGATTCCGCCAACCAGATTGAACTTGAGCCACCGCCATCCGGTGCCACGCCAGCGCAGATCCGTCATGGAATTCGCTCCGCGAGATAGAGCCGGCGGGTATTTCGCGCGGTAAAGAAAATCAGCATGATGGACATTCCCGCAAGTCCAACCACCCCGCCGGCGTCAAATAGCCGGTAGTGGTCGTGAAACACGAGTGGGTGATACAAGAGCGCGACGTTGCCAACTGCCAACAGGATGCGTAACTCGGTCGGCCCGAAGTTCCAGAACGAAAGCTGAAATTCTCCCAGCGTGTATGTAGCCAGGTAAGACTGGATGGAGAGCATTAAGAACGCAATCAACAGCCCAATTGCGATCCAGGGATGCATGTAACCGGACAGTGCCAGCCCGCCCATGAGTGCAAGCCCACCAAAGCTATCCACGACATGGTCGACGTAAAAGCCATAGCGCGGACGCAATTGCTGACGTACCCGGGCGAGAGTGCCGTCGAGGCTATCGCCAAGCCAGTTGAGCGCCAGGAAACCGATCACCGCCACCAGCCAGTAACGGTTCCAGCGCGCCATCGCATAGCTGACCCCAGCCATCACCTGGGCCAGGAATCCAACTATTGTCAGATGATCGGAATTGATCCATCGCGGAGTGCGTTCAGCCAGCCAGATCAGCACCCGCTTTTCCAGGTTGCTGGTCAGGCCGTGATGAATTCGCCGGGCATTTTCAAATGGCGTGACGCGACGCGCCTCATCCAACACTATTGGGTTCGCCTGCTCACAAAAATCGATCATTCGACTCGCCATCTCCACCCTCCAAAAGCCATTTGATGGAATAGGCCAGATACAGGCAATACACGCGAGGTAAATTGCAGCTCAACTAAAGATCACCAGCCAAGTCATTGAAAACAGGGCCGGTTTCGTAGCGCCGGCGTCCCGCCGGCAGTCGGGCAGGCGTCTCGCCTGCCCAAGAGGCTTTCGGAAAGTAGAAGGAGAACAAAGTTGAAATACGCAAAGCGGGGGCGAGACACCCCCACGACAGCCGGCGAGACGCCGGCGCTATTTTGCGGTGGTGGTTTCTGCGATGGCCGCTGCCAACTGCCCTACTGCCCAATCGATCTGCTCGTCGGAAATCACCGCCGGCGGAGCGATCAGCAGGTGGTCGCCGGACACACCATCCACGCATCCCTGAATCGGATAAACCAGCACGCCGCGACGCAAGGCCGCTGCGGTGACTCGCGAGGCAAAATTCAACTGCGGGTCGAACGGGCGCTTGCTCGTTTTGTCGGAAACAAACTCCACCCCTCGCAGCAATCCGATGCCGCGTACATCGCCAACTGCCGGCAAGCCGCTCAAGGTCGAGAGCGATCGTCCAAGCTTGGCCGCAATCGTTTGATCGTTCTTCGAGTCGGCTGCCTCCACCAATTTCTCCCGCCGCAGATATCGCAACACGATGCGTCCGGCAGCGAGCGACATGGGATGAGCGTTATAAGTAAACCCGTGCAGGAAGGCGCCCGACGCAATTCCGTCCACAACCTTTTTGGTTGCGATGACGGCTCCCAGCGGAGCGTAGCCGCTGGAGAGTCCCTTCGCCGCGATCAGAATATCCGGCGCAAGGTCGTCGTGCTCTATCGCAAAGTTTCGTCCTGTGCGTCCCATGCCAGTCATCACTTCGTCGGCGATCAGAAGAACGCCGTTGCGCCGGCAAACATCGGCAACACTTTGCAGATATCCGGGCGGAGGAACCACCGCGCCCAGGGTGGCGCCGCTAACCGGCTCAAAGATGAACGCCGCTGCTTGACCATTTGTGGCCTCGATCGCTCTTTCTAGTTCGGCCGCATACTCTTGTCCGCAGTTGCGACAACCGTCGGTGCAGTCGTAGTTGCAACGGTAGCAATAAGGAATGCCGACATGCGCGAATTCGCGCACCATGGGTAAATAAATTTCGCGTCGCCGTTTATTTCCGGAAACTGAAAGCGCGCCCAGAGTTGAGCCATGATAACTTTGGGTCCTGCTTAACACCTGGTGGCGTTTGCTTTCTCCGATTTCGACCTGATATTGCCGGGCGAGTTTCAGCGCGGTCTCAACCGATTCAGATCCGCCGCAAGTGAAATAGACCGCCCCGCCACGGAAGCGATCTCCAGCGAACTCGATCAATTCGCGGGCATATTCCTCGGCGACAGGCGTAGTGAACTGGCTGGTGTGTGCAAACTCCAAATGCTTTGCCTGCTCGGCCATGGTGGTAGGAATTTCCTGTACCCCGTGCCCGATGAAATTCACCGCTGCTGATCCGGAAAAATCCAGGTAGCGCTTGCCTTCGGAATCCCAGATGTAAACGCCCTCTCCGCGGACCGCCAATGGGAATGTTTTTTTGAATGATCGAAGGAAAACCGCGGATCGTGCGGAACTATTTCCTGATGAAGCGAAATTTTTGTCAGCCACGTTTTGGATTATCTGGCGCGCCATGCGCGCCTGTCAAAATCGCATGCGAGCTATTTCAATTTGTAGAGACGTAGCTCGCTACGTCTCCGCCACGAACTCAGACGTAGGAAGCTGCGTCTCTACAGTGCAGAATCCAGGGGGGCACCACAAACACAAAAGGCCGGCTTCTCAGCCGGCCTTTCATCGAGGAAAGACATAACTACTTCTTCGGAGCGATTGCGTCCTTGGTAGCCTTGGCTACGCGGAACTTCACCACAGTTTTTGCCTTGATCTGAATTGGTTCGCCGGTCTGCGGATTGCGTCCCATGCGAGCCTTGCGGTGTGCTTTCACCAGCCGGCCCAGCCCTGGGATCACGAAGATGCCATTCTTCTTTGTCTCTTTTACCGCGGTGTCGGTCAGGTGCTCGAGAAACGACGCTGCGGTCTTGTTGTTGGTCTCAATCTTTTCCGCCAGATGGCGAACGAGTTGAGTTTTGGTCATGCCTGAAGCCATGAAACCTCCTCGTAAATTAAACCTAGATTTTCCTACGGTGTTGGCTATCTTATACCAGCATTCTGTGGAAAAGTAGCGTTGCAGCCGCATTTTATGCGGATGTTGTTAAGGGTGGTGCTGAAAAGACCACAAAAATTGCTCCGATTCGCGTTGGAGAGTTCCAAAATGGCTCATCTGTGCGGTCAAAACCACTTCGGCGTCCGGCCCTTCGTGGCCTGCTCTCCGCGCGTGCTGATGTCATAATGTCTTCGGAGGCTTCGACTCTGTGAGTTGTGTGATCTGCGAAAAGCGTAAGGAGAAGCGCTTCTGCCCTGCCGTCCACGGCCGCATTTGTCCGCAATGTTGCGGCGAACAGCGTGAGGTGACGCTCGACTGCCCGAGCGACTGCGTTTATCTGCAGCAGGCGCGCGAGCATGAGAAACCGCGCGGAATAAACGACGTGAACCCGGCGGACATCTTTCTTCAAGTGGAAGTCGGGGACGACTTTCTCTACCAGCAGGAACACCTGATCATGGGGCTGACGTTTGCCTTGGCCAAGAGCGTTCGTGCCGACCGCACTCTGAAGGACGCCGATCTGATCGCAGCCGTTACGTCATTAGCCAAGAACTACGAAACGCTGGTTAATTCAGGCTTGCACTACGAAACTCCCATCCCGAGTATTGCCCAGCAGGCTGTCGCGGCAGAGGTGCTCAACATGCTGAAGGAGTTTCGCGAGGCCGAGCAGAAGCACCTGGGATACTCGCGACTCCGCGACTCGGAAGTCCTGCGCGCTCTGGTTTTCCTGGTGCGAATGGCCCATGGCCGTACTTCGGGAAGGCCCAAGTCACGAGCCTTTGCGGACTTTCTTCTCTCCCAGTTTCCGGAACAACCCGGTGGAGTTGTCGCGCCCGACCAAGCTCCCAGCGGAATCGTGGTCCCGTAGTTCACATTTCAGATCTCAGATCGAAGATTTTAGATTGCAGCCGAAATCTGCAATCTGCAATCTGAATTCTGCAATCTGAATTCTGAAATCTGCAATCTTTAAAATCTACGATCTACAATTTGGCTACGCGTGTCACCTGTGGCCCCACCGGCAATCCATCAAGCAACTTGCGTATCGTCCGCTTAAGCCCCGGATGTCTCACATCGGGAGCGATCTCCGCAAGCGGTTCCAGTACGAAACGCCGTGTGTGCATGGCAGCGTGTGGAATATTCAAGCCTTGAGCATTGACGATCGATTTTCCGAACAGAAGAATATCGATGTCGATGATGCGCGGTCCCTTTTCCTTGATCCGCTGCCGTCCCATTGTTCTTTCGATGTTGAGAACTCCGTTGAGCAGTTGCCGGGGCATTTTTTCGGTGTTGAGTTTAATCGCGCAGTTCAGAAACCATGGTTGGGCGGTGAACTCAACCGGTTCGGTCTCGTAAAAAGAAGAGACTGCTACCACCTCGCCCAGGCTAGCCAGGCGATCGATGGCCTCTCGCAAATTGGCCGCGCGATCTCCCATGTTCGAACCCAGCGATAGATATACGGTCTTTTGCACAGCCGGGCAGTCTCCCGTTTGCTGATTAGAGTTCGATTAGAAAACCGGCATTGATAGTAAAGCCTTTTCAAAAGCGAAGGCATTTACGGATGGGACCAAGATGTACCTTCGTGTGTCCTTTAGGGTCCTTCACGCAGCAGAACCGGAACGCTAACATCATAGTGTTATGCAGTTGGAGTCGTTACTTCTAAGCCGGGATCCCGAAGTAATCCGGGTGTTGCAGCCAGCCTTGGAGAAGCTTTCGATTGACGTTGAGGTCTGCGGCGGCGCCAGTTCGGGGCAGGAGATCCTGCGCACAGAAAAATTTGACGCGGTGCTTGTCGATTGCGACGACGTTCAGGGCGCATTGGGAGTATTGGAAAGCCTGCGCAAGAGCGCGAGTAATAAGAACTCGGTCACATTCGCGATCCTGAACGGGGCAACCAGTACACAACAGGCGTTCAAGATGGGAGCAAACTTCGTCCTGCAGAAGCCGATTTCTGCGGTGAATGCCAACCGTTGCCTGGGCGCCGCAATCAATTTCATGATTCGTGAGCGGCGGCGATATTTCCGCCACCCCGTCGAACTGCCTGCGACCATCACATTCAGCGAGGGCGACAAGCTCAAAGCAACGGTTACGAACATCAGCGAAGGCGGCATGGCAATTTTCTTCCGTGGTCATCTGCCGAAAGGCGGCGTCTCCACCGTGAGCTTTCAGTTGCCCGGAGTTGCTGCGTCTATTGAGCCGAAGGTGCAGGTGGCCTGGATGGATGAGTCCTGCCGAGCCGGATTGCGCTTCACCGACATTTCGAAGGAATCGCACGAACAACTGAACCTCTGGCTGGCCGGACAGCAGAGCGAGCCGCCGCAACAGACGGAAAAGCCCCGCAGGTCAAAGACAAGGTGAGTTGGTAGCGACACTAGTCCGTACCCAGCTTGGGACTTGCGCATTTCAGCTTCGCCCATCACGCTGGATAGGAAAAATCTAACCAGGTGCAAGCCCCATGCTTTCGATTCATACGAGGATTGACCGTGCGCAGCGTTTGGTGCGCATGCTGGAACAGGACGCGCCACTGCTGGCGCGTCGAGTGGCTGAGTTAACCCCGGAGCATCAACAGTCGGCCAAGAGCTTCGCCGCGCAACTGACCGCGCAAGCCCGCGCCGAACTAGCCAAGCTTCTGGAAGAAGGCTCGTACTGGGACCCGAACGATCCCACCCCCCATCCCGCGGACTAATCGTTAACTTCCGGCCATGTGGGGACAGCCGCCGTCGGCTGTCCGGGCGGAGCGCAGCTCCGCCTAATTCCTTCGCGTTTATCGATGTAGAGAGGATGTGAGGCAGGTGAACTGGCGAGGTTTGCTCGCCGCGGACAGCCGAGGGCGGCTGTCCCTACGTAGATATTTACACTACCGGCTGCGCCGCTACACCCGCCAACGGCGCTACCACTTCCGTTTCTTCCTCTACCGTTGTCTCTTCCCACAGGCTTCGGTCCCGCAGGATACGCGAGACCAGTGCTGTATGCATGGCATGTCCGGCACGATCCGCCACTACGTTGCCCAGAATCTGTTTGCCCAGCAAAGCCAGATCGCCGATCAGGTCCAAAACCTTGTGCCGCACAAATTCGTCGGGAAATCGCAACGGAGGATTCATCAGGCCATCACGGGTAAGCACAATTGCGTTTTCCTGCGAAGCTCCGCGGATCAAACCCTGTTGCCGCATGGCTTCCGCCTCATGCAGAAAACCGAACGTCCTCGCTCCGGCAAGTTCGGTCAGGTAGTTGGCATCAGAGAGGTTGACGCTCAAAGTTTCTTTTCCGATCAGGGGGTGAGGAAAATTGATCGCGTACGATACGGAATAAGTATCTGCAGGATAAACCGCGATGAACTTATTTCCTTCCCTGACCTCAAGCTCACGGCGAATGCGCAGGTAAGTTCGCGGCCGTCGTTGCTTGCGGATCCCTGCGCGGTGGATGGCTTCAACGAAAGGAAGCGCGCTTCCATCCAGAATCGGCAGCTCCAGGTTGTTCAGCTCGATGATGGCATTGTCGATGCCGCAACCGATCAGGGCAGAAAGCAGGTGTTCGGTGGTTGAGATGAAAACGCCCTTTTTCATCAGGCTGGTGGCATAGCTGACCCGCGCCACATTCCTGCTGACCGCCTCCAGTTCAAATCCATCGAGGTCGGTGCGCCGAAACACAATTCCTGAACCTGCAGTAGCCGGCAGGATCCGCAGCTCTACCGGCGCGCCGCTGTGAAGTCCAACCCCGCTACACTCCACGGGCGTACGGATTGTCTGTTCATGTATCAAGCGGAAGCCGGATGAATATATCGGATTCTCTGGGCTGTTAGATGAGGAATTTACCCCCTTAGACGTGCCTTCGACTGTGGCTAATTAACCACACTATGTGTTCGGCAGACCCATAGACTGCAGCCGCATCGTCTTCTAAATAATTGATAAGGATACGGTTATGGCAACAATGTTAAGATCCGGCGAACCCGCAGTGTTACTGCTATCGTTAGTACCTTTTACCAAGACTTTACAAATTTGCGGGGGGTCGAGCCGGTCTGTCCCCGAGGTCAGGGTTTCGGTGTCGCTCCTACCGAAGCTGCGAACTGGGAGTCGCTGATTCCCTGGTTGTAGCTGACCGAAGTGATGAAACGCTGCCCTGCCATATCGCCGTTGTAAAACCGGGTCACGGTGTAGGGAGTGGGTATGCCCTGAATCACCCGGTAGTTGTCGTAGACCTCATCTTCGACATTGCGTTGCTTGTCGGTAGGGTCCCGCCAGGTGAAAGTCTTTTTAATGGGCAGATGATCGGATGAATCCAGATACAGCGTCACGCCTTCATTGTGCGCGTTCATCACGGTGACTTGGTCAACGTTCTTTCCGTCGGCTACGGTCTGGCCTTCGTAGAATAGTGCGACTCCCGGTTCGTTCACCCATTTGCGAAGAACCCGGTCGAGCGCGAAATGCTGCCGTCTCATGTATTCGGTCACGTCTTTGGCGTCAGCCGCGCGGGTCCCCTTGTAAGTGATCTCATACCCCTTGTCGCCGTTGTAGACGTAAATCACATCGCGCTTCTTGGTGAGCTCGATCCGGTCTTTGTCGGGATATTTGTAGAATCGCCAGAAAACGATGCCCAGGCTGTTCGGGCGCCCGTGATAGAAGCTGTAGTTGCGGCCTTCCTGGCTTATGTCCTGAAGATTGAGATACGCCGATCCACCCAGCGCCTGAATGGTCTGATCGATCATTGCCCTGGCTTTACGTGCATTCTCCTGATCCACGGGGACAGACGGGGCAGGAGGCGCCATCTCACTCTGGGCAAAAGCAAAACTGGCAAGAACGAGGATCGAGATAAAGAGCTTCAGCATCGATTCAGTAATGTTAGATGCAGAAAAAAGGGCCACCAGCAGCCGCCATGTGGGGACAGCCGCCCCCGGCTGTCCGGTCGAGCGTAGCTCGACAGAACTGCCTAACCGCTACCTGCCTACGACTACCTGCCTACGACTACGTGCGTAACCGCATGAGCGTAGCTTTGCTCCGCCGGACAGCCGAGGGCGGCTGTCCCCACACGATTCGTGGTTAGCCGATCAGCACGGCCCCGCCGTTCACGTTGAATACCTCGCCAGTAATGAAGCCGGAATACTGCGAGCACAGAAAAAGGATCGGTCCGGCAATCTCTTCCGGCGTGGCAACCCTGCCCAGAGGGATCGCCGCAAAGATGCGTTTGCTGGTAACGGGGTCGTTCAGTGCGGACGCCGACATATCCGTATCCACCCAGCCCGGCGCCACTGAGTTAACATAAATTCCTTCCCGCGCCAGTTCTGTCGAGAGTCCTTTGACCATGCTGATCAAGGCGCCCTTGGTCGCGGCATAGTCGCAATGGAAAGCTTCTCCGCGCTGCGCGGCGGTGGAACTGACGAGGACGATGTGTCCCGCAGAGCCTCCCGACTTTCCCTGCTTCTTCATTTGCGCCACGGAGTGTTTCACCAGCGCGAAGACACTGTCGAGATTGATGGCCATGGTGCTGCGCCATTGCGCGTCTGCCATCTTTTCGATGGGTGCGTCCTGTGGAGGCCATACGCCATGGTTCGCCACCAGGATGTCGAGCCGCCCAAACTGCTTTACCGCCGCTGCTACGAGCTCACGGGCCGTCTCGGTGCCGGAAAGATTGCAAGCCAGGGCGGCACAGTTGTCTTGTCCAAGTTCTTTGACCAGCTTGTCGGCCGGTCCCTTGGATTTTTCATAGCTGAAAAGCACGTGCGCTCCCGCGGCTACGAACATGCGGACCGTCGCCGCGCCAATGCCGCGTGAACCGCCGGTGATCAATGCAACCTTGCCAGATAGAGAAAGGGGAATAGACATGCAGAGATAGTTTGAAGTTTAAGCCCAGAATTGGCAAGTGGCCTCCAGCGGAGGTTCTTCAATCGTAGAGACGAAGCTCGCTACGTCTTGCTTGCAGCGCCCAAAAACCTGTGGTTAGGAACGAAGACGTAGCAAAGCTACGTCTCTACAGAAAGGCTTGGAACAATTCACATCAGGCGCCCCAGTTTGACGCCCGCTCTCCCTTGAGCGCACGCAGCAGAATGCGCACCAGCATCCCGTCGTAGCGGGTGCCGCTCATCTTTTCCAGTTCCTCCAACGCCTGCTCGCTGGTCTTGGCGGCCGCATACGAGCGCTCGCTGGTCATGTTCACATAAGCGTCGGTGATAGCCATAATCCGCGCCCACAGCGGGATCTTATCTCCCCGCAGACCATCAGGATAGCCTCCGCCATCAAACGACTCGTGGTGGTGATGCACCGCCTCCTGCAACTTCTTGCCATCCGGCAAAGTCGCCAGGATCTCGCCTCCCACGCGGGCATGCCACTTCAACAGGTAGTGTTCGTCTTCGGTGAGAGGGCCGGGTTTATTCAGAATTCGCTCGGGGACGAATATCTTCCCCACGTCATGCACTCGCGCAGCGAATGACAAATCGGCAATCTCTTCCGGCGGCAGGTTGAGCGCCCGCGCGATAATTTCGCTGTAGCGGGCTACCATCTCGCCGTGTCCGGAACTGTACTGCTCTCGTGACTCGGCAGCGCTGGTCAGGGTTTCCATCGCGTCGCGCAGCAGAGCGTTGTTTTCACCCTCGCCCAGCATCTTTTTCAGGGTGGCGATAAGTTCTTCCAGATGCTCCGGGCCGGTGTGCTCGCGTTGCAGGAAACCTTCGATGTAACCGGAAATCATGCGCCGCCGCACAGCGGTGGTTTCGCCTTCGGCAATTTCTTCCGCCGTCGATACCCGGTCGCCGCCCTTATGCTTGGAAACGTACATGCCCGCGTCCGCAACCCGGACAATGTCTTCCATCGAGAATCCGTGCACAGGAAAGCTCCCCACACCAAAACTTCCAGTAATGTGATGCTCGACAAGTGCCGGGTCCTGCGCGATCCACAAGCGAAGGCGCTCTGCCAGGATGAGGGCCTGTTCCACTCCTGTCTCCGGCATCAGGATGATGAATTCGTCGCCACCGTAGCGCGCCACCACGTTTGACTGCCGGCACTTCTGCTCCAGCAGGCGCCCGACTCGGGCCAGCACCAGGTCGCCCTCGAGGTGTCCCTTGGTGTCATTCACGCCCTTGAATTTGTCCAGGTCCATCAGCACAACTGAGATGGGACGCCCGGAGCGCGAAGCACGTTTCAACTCCGAGCTGAGAGTCTCGAAAAAGAATCGCCGGGTCTTGATTCCCGTAAGCCCGTCGGTGATGGACTGCTGCTGCAGTTTTTGGAAAACGAAAGCGTTATGCAGCGCTGTGGCCAGCAAATCCGCCAGGGTATTCATGATCAGCCGGTCCTGCGGAAGGAATGCGTCCTCTTTCTGGCTCTCGATGTTCAAAACGCCCAGCAGGCTTTCGCCATAAGAAATCGGGATGCAAAGTACAGAGCGGGCGCCCGGCATTACACCTTGCAACTGTGCGTCACCGGTAGTCTGGACCAGAGCTGCTTCACCCGTCCGCGCTACGCGTCCCAGGATTCCCGCCCCCAGGGGGATTCGCTTCCCGAGGGCCTGCGCGGTTATGCCGGCTTCCGCCTTGATCTCGATGTCCTTGGTTACGTAGTCGAGGATGCCGATGCCAATGTGATCGAAGCTGAAATTCTTCTGGATGTGGCCGACGATGTCCGCCAGCATCTGCTCGGAGTCCTCGCTCGAAATCGCAGTCTTTGAGATGTTGTTGAGGAACGCGAACTGCCGCGCCCGCCGCTGCTCCTCGGCGAACAGGCGCGCATTTTCCACGGCGACGGACACCTGACCAGCGGCCGTCTGCATCACTTCCAAATCGCGCTGTTCAAACACATATTCGCGGTCTATGTTCTTCGCCGCCATTACTCCGGCGGGTTTGCCTCCCAGAAGGATTGGCGCGCCGCAAAAACATTTTGCGGGCCGTTCGGGCATGAAGGTCACTCCCAATCTCTCTCTTACTTTTTCCAGGTCCGCGCGGATCACTAGCGGCTGGCCGCTGCGAATGATGTACTCAGTCAGGCCATTCGCTACCTTGCGGGACCGCTTGGGCAGAATCTCGCCCTTCTCAACCTCAAGTTCGAAGCAAATCTCGTCGCCTTCCTGAAATGCGATATAGAAATCGCTGGTATCGAAGATCTGGCCCAGTTCCTGATGGACGGTGCGCAGAATCTCGTCCTGATCCAGCCGCGAGCTTATCGCCTGCCCAATCTCAGTCAGCAGCGCGAACTCCTTGGTGCGGCGCTGCGCATTGTGCATGACCACATAGTTTTCCAGGGTCAATCCGATCTGCAGCGCGAGGCCGATAAGCAGCCGCAGGTTCGAGGACCCGAACATCCGGCGCGCAGTGTGCGGGAAGAGAATCACGCCGAAATTATGTTCCCGAGTCTGCAGGCTGACCGCGGTCATGTTGTAAACCCGTTCCTCGGTCAACACCTGCCGAAACTGCACGAACCGCCCGCCCGGAAACACCGGCAATGGTTCCGACATCTCTGGCACGTTCCGGAAAGTTACGAACCCACCGCGGCGGTAAGCCAGTTCGCAGACGTATTCACCGGCGCCACTCTTTTCCAGGTTGCCGACGAAGTCCGGCGAAAAGTTTCGCTGCACCGAAGGCAGGACGGCGCGCCAGCGCTCCGAGATGCAGATCACCGCTCCTCGTGCCGGCAGTGGTGCGACCAGGCGATCCAGAATGCTCTGCATGCTCGGCACCAGGTCCTCAGCCGAAAGCAGTCGCGTTGGATCTACGCCCAGGGTGGAGAATGCTAGAGCATTTTCCTGGACAGCATTGCGTTCGGTTTCCGCCAGCACCATCACCATGGCGATGCCCAGCGAAAGCTGCGGGATCGGGCCTAACAGATCAAATAGCTGTACGTAAGAATTGCTGAACTGCCCGAACAGCATCAGCACTGACCACAACGCCAGCGACATTGCCAGCATGGTGAACGCGAGCGAATTCTTGCGATGAGCGTACCGGTAGAAATAAAAAGAGCAGTACAGCAGGACCAGCGCCACCCCGACTTCAACCCTGAAGCGTGGCATGGAGAGGATTTCCGCATGAAACACTCCACCCACCATGTGTTGCTTCAGATTCCATACGCTCAGCCCTGCGCCCGCTGCGGCCACCACAATGTCGTACCAACGCAGGTGAAATCTTTCACGCATCAACCTGGTCGAAATGAAGATACACAGTGCCATCGCCGCCAGCAGCAGCGAAGCCATCAGCGAGATTGCAGCCGAAGGATTGCGGAAAACGTTCCAGGCATCGAGCACATAGTGGAGCGTGTAAGCTCCCCAGCCCAGTTGCCAGGCGCGAAAATAGTCTTGCCGGGTCTGTTCGTAAAGATAAGTGAAGACGAGGAACAGCAGCAGCGCAACAACGGCCGGCACTACAACCATACTGATCGTGACGCTGTTCATGGCGCGCGGAAGACAGCCACCTCAGCCAGAGGAATTAGTTGTTTCTAACTATCAATGGTTTCACACCGGTTCGGGCAAGACAATAGTCTTGTGTAGAGGGCGAAACCCATGACCAACGACCGATTCTCGTTCCAGATGAGCTACTTGCGCGGATATTCAACGTCTCTCACCCTTGACGCTACATTTCCTCAGCCCGTACCATCAGTTCACGTCCTTTCGTAATGTCTTCCTCCTCCAGTTCGCTTCCTCGCGTCCGTTTTGCACCTTCGCCAACAGGTTATCTGCACGTGGGCGGCGCTCGCACTGCGTTGTTCAACTGGCTGTTCGCCCGCCACTACGGCGGCTCCCTCGTCCTTCGCATTGAAGACACCGATCTGGAGCGCTCCACTGCGGAGATGGTCGAAGGGATCCTCCAAGGCCTGCGTTGGCTCGGCCTCGACTGGGACGAGGGTCCGTACTATCAGACTCAGCGCGTCGAGCTGTATCGCGAGAATGCGGCGAAGCTCTTGGCCTCGGGGCACGCCTACTATTGTTTCTGCACCAGGGAGGAATTGGAGCAGCGGCGCGCAGCCGCCACTGCGGCAGGGCGTCCGCCACGATACGAAGGCATCTGCCGCGCGATTTCTCGCGAAGAAGGCGCGAAACGCCGGGCCGCTGGCGAAGCTGCTGCTCTGCGGTTTGCTGTGCCCGAATCCGGCAGCACATTTTTTAACGACGCCGTCGCCGGGCGGATTGAATTCGCCAACACAGAGCTGGAAGACTTCGTGCTGCTGCGCTCCGATGGCGGTCCCACGTACCACTTGAGCGTGGTTACTGACGACGTCGATATGCGGATCACTCATGTGATCCGCGGTGCCGACCATATCTCGAATACTCCTAAACAGGTCTTGCTGTACCAGGCCCTGGGTGCGCGCCTGCCGGTATTTGCGCACGTGCCTTTGATCCTTGGCCCGGACAAAACTCGCCTCAGCAAGCGCCACGGCGCCACCAGCGTGATTTCCTACCGCGACGAGGGAATTGTGCCAGAAGCTTTCCGTAATTTTCTGGCTTTGCTGGGATGGACACCGCCGGCAGCACCCTCGGAAGCGGCGGCCACGGAAATTTTTGGTGACCGGGATCTCATTCGCCTCTTCGATCTCGACGGAATCTCGCACTCCAATGCGGTCTTTGATCGCGCCAAGCTGGATTGGTTCAATACCGAATACATCCGCGCCTACCCAGCCGAAAAACTGTTGCCTCTCATTCAGGAGGAATGGCACAAGGCCGGCCTGGAGCCTGCGGACACCGATCGCGACTGGCTGTTCGCAACTATCGACCTGCTCAAGCCGAGAGCTCGCAGCCTGAAGGATTTTGCCAGTTCGTTCCGCGCCTTCTTTACCGATACCTTCCAGCCCGATCCCGCAGCGGTCGAAAAATTTCTGCACGATGAGCGAGTCCGCCAGCTGCTGGTAGAACTGGGCGACCGTTACGCCGCTTCAGAGCATACTTTCACCGAAGCCGAAACCGAAAAACTGCTGCGTGACTTCGCCGCCGAAAAAGAAATGAAAGCCGGCGCGCTCATCAACGGCGCACGCGTAGTACTGACCGGCCAGGGAGTAGCTCCAAGCCTGTTCGCAGTAATGGTCGCACTGGGAAAAGACCGCACCATAACCCGCCTGAAAGCCACCCAAGAGCTGGCTGCCCGAGCCATGACCCCGGAATTGTAGTAGGCCGTGTGGCGCGGGCGCCCCCGCCCGCGTAAAAGCATCTGCCGGCAAACCTGTGCCCTCCGCAACCGGCCAATATGTTCATCGATCACAGACAATGATCGAAAAACCTGTTGAAGTTGTTTTTGAAACGCCAAGCAAAATGTCCATCCACGTCCCGACCTCCCGAAAATACGAGTATCGGCGTCGCCTGCCTCACTTCCAGAAGCCGGCTTCGCCGCTCTTCGTCACGTTCTGTACCGGCGGCCCCTTCATCCTGACCGAGGAGGCTCGCGACTTAGTGCTCAAGCACTGTCTGCGCGAGCGAGCCACAAGAGTTGATCTGCATGCCGCCGTGATCATGCCGGATCACGTTCACTTGCTGCTCACTGCGTTGCCAGATGAAAGCGGTTGGCCCTTCTCCCTCGCTGAAATCATGCAGAGTCTGAAAGGCGCTACAGCTCATCGCATCAACCGCCTTCTGCGCCGATCTGGGCCTGTGTGGGAAGAAGAATCTTTCGACCACGTCCTGCGATCCGACGAGAGCATGCAGCAGAAGCGAGAATATATTCGGCAGAATCCAGTGCGCGCAGGTCTGGTTCAGAGGCCGGAAGACTACCGCTGGCTCTGGCTGAGTCCCGAGCCAGGCAAGCAACCCGGCTGAGTGTGTGAGGCGGCCGCCCCCGCCCCGCCTGGCAGTGTCCGACGGCAGTAGCGGTGAAAAGTTCATCGGGAATTAGAAATTCTTGAGAAGCGTTCCTCCGGACCACATCGAAGCCGGAACTATCACCGCCGCCTCAGTCAAAGGCCGCGGGCGGGGGCGCCCGCGCCACACAGACTTCGGTAGTTATTCCTACACATTCCTACGCCTGTCATAATGCGCAGTACATGTTGCCCGCCACCGCCTTGAAGCTGAACGACCGTTGGCTGCCGAAGTCCGTTCTCTGCCTGCGGGAGTACAGCTTCAACAAGTTTCTTCACGACGTCGTCGCCGGAGTCACCGTCGGCCTGGTTGCCCTCCCGTTGGCTATGGCCTTCGCCATCGCCTCCGGACTGACGCCGCAGGCCGGCATTTACTGCGCCATCGTCACCGGCTTTCTGATCTCCGCTCTCGGCGGATCCAAAACTCAGATTGGCGGTCCTACCGGCGCGTTTGTCGTCGTGGTCGCTGGAATCGTCGCTGCGCACGGCATCGATGGCTTGTACATGTGTACGGTAATGGCGGGAGCGATACTCGTCGTGCTGGGCGCGACGGGCATGGGCACGGCGGTGAAGTTTATTCCCCGGCCGGTGGTGATCGGGTTTACCAACGGCATCGCGGTGCTGATCGCCAGCACCCAGGTAAAGGATTTCTTTGGACTGCACTTGGCCAAAGTTCCCAGCGAATTCTGGCTAAGAGTGAAGGCGTCAGCCGCCGCGTTTCCCAGTTGGTCTCCACAGGCGACGTTACTTGCCGCCTGCACCGTGGCAGTAATTCTTGTGTGCCGCGCAATTTCCAATCGCATTCCCGGCGCCATCGTGGCCATGCTGGGAGCAACACTCGCGGCTTTTTTCCTAAAGCTGCCAGTCGAAACGATTGGCACGCGTTTTGGCGGCATACCCAGCGGCTTGCCTCACTTCGTGCTTCCTCAATGGCACGCCAGCATGGTGCATGGCTTGCTTGGGCCGGCGTTCACGGTCGCGATGCTGGGAGCTATCGAGTCGCTGATGTCGGCTGTGGTCTCCGACCGCATGAGCAACGACCGCCACAATCCGAACGTCGAGCTTATCGGACAGGGAATCGCCAACATCTTCTCTCCCATGTTTGGCGGATTGCCTGCCACCGGAGCCATCGCGCGCACCGCCACCAATATTCGCGCCGGAGCGCAGTCGCCGGTCGCGGGAATGATCCACGCTTGTACCTTGTTGTGTGTGCTGCTATTTGCCGCGCCCCTGGCCAGTTACATTCCCATGGCGGCGCTGGCTGGAATTCTGATGGTTGTGTCCTACAACATGGGCGAATGGCGCGAGATTCCTCAACTGTTGCGCCTGACCAAGACAGACATCAGCGTGTGGCTGGTCACTTTCGCGCTGACCGTTTTCGCGGACCTGACGGTAGCCGTCGAAGCCGGAATGATCCTGGCAGCGCTGCTCTTCATCGCCCGCGTGGCCGAGACCACCACGGTTTCGCAGGTGACAGGCGACTATGTCGAAGACGGCCGCCTGCATATTCTTCAGGACAAGGAAATCCCGTACTACGCGACCATCTTCCGCATTCATGGCCCGTTTTTGTTTGGAGCCACCGACAAGATTTCCGCGGTCACCGAAAAGATTCAGGAGCTTCCCCCCATCGTCATCATTCGCCTGCGCAATATGACCGCCATCGACGCCACCGGCCTGTTCGCTCTGGAAGAAATTGCGAAAAAACTTCATTCCACAAAGCGGACGCTGATCCTGTGTGGCGCGCGCGAACAACCGGCGCAGATGATTCACCAGGGAGAATTTGAAGAGGTAGTTGGCCGCGAGAATATTTGCGCCAACGTGCAGGAAGCCCTGCGCCGTGCAGAAGCAGTTTTCGAAAAGATCGAAACCAATATCGAACCCAATGCAGGCGCGAGCGTCCCGCTCGTGCAAGATCGTAAATAAAGCAAGTGTGGGGCGGACATTCCTGTCCGCCGTCGTTGAAGTTGATCTTGTTTTTTAGCCGTTGAAGTTGATCTGGTTTTTTTAACCCAAGCCAAGAAAATAAACCCGAGCGAAAGAATCAAAGTCAAAAGCGGCGGACAGGCCTGCCCTGAGCGAAGTCGAAGAGTGTCCGCCCCACACAAAAACATTGTGCTAGATTCAATAGCGGGGCCCTTAGCTCAGCGGTTAGAGCAGTGGACTCATAATCCATTGGTCCCAGGTTCAAATCCTGGAGGGCCCACCAACTCTACTGAGCACTCTCCGGCAACGCCCAGGCAAACCACACCCCGCCGCTGCCGGTCAGCACGTATTGCCGCTTATCCAATTCGTATGTAATCGGAGAAGTCTGCATGCGCGCGCTGGTGCCGGCGTGCCACAGAGTCTTACCGTTCGTGGTATCGAGAGCGAGAACGTTGCCCTTGATGTCGCCGGTGAAAGTCAGTCCTGAGTCGGTGGTCAGCACGCCCGCGAAGGCATCGTCCCCTATGTCGTGGGTCCAACGAATCTTTCCCGTCTGGTAGTCGATGGCTTCGATCACGCCTTTGCTCCAGACCCCATGGTCCGCGCCGGCCCAGCCGTAAGTGCCGTCAGCGGGCTTGGCGAAGTAAATCGACCAGCTGGGATGAGCGGAAACGATAAACAGTCCGGTCTTGGGATCGAAACTGGGAGAGCGGTAATTGGTCATGCCGCCTTCGTCAGGCGCGATCAGGCGGCCGTCCGGAGCCGGCTCTTTGGCCGGATTGGGAATTGGTTGTCCCCGGTCGTCTACACCCAGGGCCCAGTTCACCGGGCCGAATGGGACGGTCAGCAGATTTTTTCCGTTCGTCCGGTCGAGCACGAAGAAATAGCCGTTGCGCGACGCCTGCATCAACATCTTTCTCGATTGGCCACCAAAGTCAGCATCGACTAGAACCGGAACCTCGACTGCGTCCCAATCGTGGGTGTCGTGCGGCGAGGGTTGAAAAGCCCAGACCAGTTTCCCGGTGTCCGCATTGAGAGCCACAATGCTGCAGGTGTAAAGATTGTCGCCAGGCCGCGTTTTGCCGGTCAGCACCGGCGTCGGATTACCGGTTCCCCAATAAATCAGGTTCAAGTCGGGATCATAGGTGCCGGTGATCCACGTCATGCCTCCCGAGGTCATATTCGGCGTGCCGGCCGGAGGCGTCGCGTCCCATTGCCACTGCGTCTTGCCAGTCTCAGGATCGATCGACTTCAGGTAGCCGGGAATGTTGTCCAGATCTCCTCCCACTCCGACAATTACATGATTGCCCACGACCAACGGTGCCATGGTGGACCAATATCCCTTGGACAGCTCGCCGATTTCTACTTTCCAACGGACTTTGCCGTCCTTGGCGTCCAACGAAAGAAGGTGCGCATCGGGACTGATGAGCAGGATCGAGTCCTTGTACATGGCGACGCCGCGATGTCCCAGGTGAAGGCCCTTGTTAGGCGGATAGGTGTAACGCCAGAGCTGATGTCCAGAGCGTGCGTCCACCGCCCACACGTTGTCCGGCACGGTGAAATAGAGGATGCCATTCACCAGAATCGGGGAAGATTTCAGATCTGCCTGCTGCTTGGTCTGAAACGCCCAGGCCAGTCCCAATGACGAAACATTCTGCGGCGTGATCTGGGTCAACGCGCTGTGGCGCCTGCCAGAATAGTCCCCGTGGTAGCTGGGCCAAGTGTCAGCCGGCGGGTTCGCAATCGTCGCTGGATCAAGCCCCTGCGCCAGGAGATTGACGGAAGCTGCGACAGTCCATGTGAAAACCGTCAAGGTGAGGACGAATGACGCCTTAATGAAGTGATTCTTGTTTTGCAATCCGGGTCGCTCCTGGAGAAGTTACGCACCGACAGCTGCTGTCAGATTCTATAGGTAAAGGTCTGCCAAACGAATGCCCTCCAGCAAAATGGCCTGAGAACACCGAGGGCAGAATGAACACGAAGTCCGTTTCTGCAACGTTATGTCTCCCCATTTTTGCCGTTCGGATGTAAACTCTGCGGTCTATGGAGAAACCATTAATGGACAAACTGTCGCGGCGCACCATGCTGAAGGGCGCTCTCTCCGGAGTCGCCGTCGCTTCTGTTCCCTCGATGTCCTGGTCGCAGCAGCCTGCGGCACCCGTGCAGCGCAAGGGCCGGATCAAACAATCCGTCTCCCGTTGGTGTTACAAGCAGATTCCGCTCGATCAACTTTGCGCCTATGCCGCGCAGATCGGCCTGAAGGGTGTCGACCTGCTCAATCCGGACGAATATGAAGTGCCCAAGCGTTACGGGCTGGTTTGCAGCATGGCTTACGCTGGCGGCGGTGAGTTGCCCAACGCCCTTAATCGCACCGAGAATCACGCGAAAATAGAGGAAGGCTATCGCAAATACATTCCCCTCGCAGCCAAGGCCGGTGTTCCGAATGTGATCACTTTTTCCGGCAACCGCAACGGCATGTCGGACGAAGAGGGCGCCAAAAACACCATCGCCGGACTCAATCGCGTCAAGAAGATTGCCGAGGACAACGGCGTGGTCATCTGCCTGGAATTGCTCAACAGCAAGGTTGATCACAAAGACTATATGTGCGATCACGTGGCCTGGGGACTGCAAGTGGTTCAGGCGGTGAACTCTCCGCACGTGAAGTTGTTGTACGACATCTACCACATGCAAATCATGGAAGGGAATCTGGTCGCGACCATTCAGGCCAACATCCAGTGGCTGGCCCACTTCCATACCGGCGGCGTGCCCGGCCGCCACGAGCTCGATGGCACACAGGAAGTGCAGTGGGACGGCGTGATGCGCGGCATTGCAGCGACCAACTATCAGGGCTACGTGGCGCACGAGTTCGTGCCCACCCGCGACCCGCTGACTTCCCTGCGCGAAGCCGTAGATCTCTGTGACGTCTAAGAGAGGCGATGTAAAAAGACATGTGGGGCGGGCGCCCCCGCCCGCCACCTTTGACTTAAGGTTTGACTTGCAAGGGTCTGTCAGAAGTCCTTGGAAAACCCCACCTGCACTCCATAGTGCGGGCTCCCAACGGCTTGCCCGGCAATCGCCCCGAAGTCGAGGGTGAGTCCTTTGCGAATTTCGTAATTTCCGCCTACCTGTTCCTGGAGTTCGCCTCGTCCCAAGGAAAGATTCGCCGTGTAGCCACCAAAGACCTCGACCCCGAGATCGAATTTCCTGGTGAACTGGTGGGTGAGCGACGAACCGCCAGTGAAGATCGTGCCCCGCGTCTTGATGCCGACCGCCCCGGTCAGGGTGTTGCCGGCAAAGGTGGCGCCGGCATTCGCTCGCAGCGTGTTCCTGGGCGAGAGTGTTTTCTGAAGAATGCCGTTCAGGTAATAGTCGATGAGTCCCGACCCGAGTTGAAGCTTTGAATTTCCTGTGGGCGGTTCAATATTCAGGCTGGCGGTGAGTGCGGGCCACTTTGAGCCTTCGGTTTCCTTGCGGAAGTTGTATTTAATCGAATAGTCGGTGTCGCCCAATCCAAAAGGATTTCCACGCCGTGAGCCTGCGTCATTGAAAATAATGAGCAGCGGGAAGTCCATGCCAACCTCAATGTTGTGAAACAGGCCGTAGCTGAATTTGATGGTGTGTGTCTGCTGGCGAAGGTTGGGGAAGGACTGGTTGGGCAACTCGTCGTATTCAATGTTGGCTTCGAGGTGAAAGTGGTGACGTTCAGCCACATCAGCGTCGTCAGTGAAAAAGGGCGACTGAGCTTGTGCTTGTGGAACAGAGAGTACAACCAGGGCGAGTCTGATGAAGACGACGAGGGCGACCGCAAGAGTTCGACTCACCTGGCATTTCCTTCGAACTTGGCGGGCGGGGCCACCCGGTCCAGAATTTCTTAAGAGGCTGCCCTACCCGCAGGTTTTTTGCAAGTTGCGGTAAGGCGATTCGAATCAGAGTGCCCGGGATCATGGAAGGGTCACCCGGCAGATGTTCCAGCACCGGCGTAATCTGCTCCATACGCCGTTTCGGCATCACAATACCAGCAATGCGATTCAGGGCTAAAACTACGGGAGCGCTTCTGGTCTGCGGACTTGTATTCAGCGCCGTTTCCCTGAATTCCTGGGCTCAAGAGGATGACAGTTCAGATGCGCCTGTCCAGGTGAATCGTGAAAAGGTGCATCGTGAAAAAGAAAAACAGCGTCCTGCGCCGCTTGTCTTGAGTCCGGATGACGGTTTGTCAGTGATTACCGCCGCTCTGGATGCTCACGTCAAGGCCGCCCGCCAGCGTGACTGTTCCCACCTGGTGCACGCGATTTATCTTCGTGCCGGTTTTTCCTACCCGTATGCAAAGTCTTCCGATCTTTACGACGGAGCCGATGACTTCCAGAGAGTAAGCCGCCCACAGCCCGGAGACTTGGTAGTTTGGCCGGGCCACGTCGGAATCGTGGTCAACCCGGCGGAACGCAGTTTCTTTAGCCGGCTGCGCGGCGGTCCGGGGATCGACGCCTACGACGCGCCTTACTGGAAACAGCGCGGAGAGGCCAGGTTTTTCCGCTACGTCAAAAGTGTCCCAGCCCGCGTGGCCACGGTGCGCCCAGTTCGCCAGCGACGCAAATAAGCCGGCAATGAATATGGTTTTCTCCGCGCCCTTTCAGACTTTCTTTGCGTTCTTCGCGGTTAAAAGCTCTTGATTTCCCCCATGACTGCCAAAAGCCTTTAACCGCAAGCTTCTAACCGCAAAGACCGCCAAGAGGCACCGCGAAGGACGCGAAGCCACTATTCAATCGAGTCAGGCCGCCTCGTCACCGCCAGATCAATCCACCCTCGCCTTGTGAGATAATTTTCTTTCCTGATCGCGAGCAGTTTGAATCAAGAGGAACTATGCCAGAGCACAAAGTTTTCTGCGTCAAGCTGAAGAAGGAACTCCCCGGCCTGGATGAGCCGCCCTTCGACAGCCCCCTCGGTCAAAAGGTTTACGACAATGTGTCGCAAGAGGCGTGGACGGGCTGGACAGAATTCTGCAAGATGCTGCTGAACGAATATCGCCTCAACCCCGCCCGCCGCGAGGATCAGGAAGTCATCGTCAAGCAGATGGAGCAATACTTCTTCGGCGAAGGCGCCGCCCCGCCCAAAGAATACGTCCCGCAAAAATAATGAAATAAAAATGTAGGCGCGAGCGCCCACATCGGACCCGCAAACATTCAGCCTAAACCCTCGACCTCAGCCGAGTTACAAAAACCGGACGTTCAGGGGCTAAATGCTGATTGCTAAGTGCTGACTGCTACATTCCCCCCTGCCCTATTTTGTGTGCAATTTTCATCACCCCGTAACATTGCTTTGTTACAACCATGGTGATGAGTTCCGCCGTCTATGACACGCTCATCCTCTCCGACCTGCACCTGGGATCGGAGATCAGCCGCGCGGAAGAAGCCACGCGCATGTTGCGGGAGAACCGTTTCCGCCGCCTCATACTGCTGGGCGACATTTTTTCCGACCTCAATTTTGGCCGCCTCACCAAGCCACACTGGAAGTTTCTCGGCTACATCCGCAAGCTTTCAAATCCCAAGCGAGGCGTCGAGGTAGTCTGGGTAGAGGGCAACCACGACCGCGGATTGAGCGAGGTTATGTCCCACCTGGTCGGCGTGAAAGTCTACGAAGAGTACGAGTGGGAATTTGAAGGCCACCGTCACCTTGCCATTCACGGCCACCAGTTCGACCGTTTTGCGGTCAGCAATCTGTTGTTTAGCTCGCTCGCGACCCTGGTGCACCTGCAACTGCAGAAACTGGATTTCAAAGGCAAGGCTTTTTCCCGCTTTCTGGATCGCCTGGGCGCGCGCTGGTTGCGTCTTTCTTCGAAGGTGGCTTCCGGCGCAATCCTGCACGCTCATTTGCGCCGGGCAGACCGTGTTTTCTGCGGTCATACCCACAAAGCTGACTTCATCGAACGCGATTCGATCGCCTACTACAACTCGGGCAGTTGGGCAGATGCTCCACCGACCTACCTGACGATTGACTCGTCGGGAGTCCGCATCCACGAATACCACGAACCCGCGGACCACCTTGCTGACGAGGAATTGGCACCGGCGGAAGATGCCGAATCCGCAGAACACGAAAATGACGCTGAGTACGAAAGCGTGGGTTAACTACTCCGAACTGATCTCCGCACCGCCGCATCGTCCAGCAACCGGGTAACATTACCCCTCCCCGATCAAATTAATCGCCAAACCCCTCAGACATGGCCTTCTTTCTGTTCCGATAGTCACTTTTCGTACATCCTTTGCTGGGATAATCTGAATCCATACTTCAATAAAGACGCCGGTCGCATCCACCCGGACAAGGCGGCAAAAAGTAGACTGCGGCGCCACGCGCTGTGGAGTTAAACAGGAGATCCGGTAATGCCAAGGACGTCCGTGCGTTCGTTTTCCACCCTGGTTGTATTTGCGGCCCTGATCACAATCACCACTGCAATCGCCGCTTCGGCGCAAGTCCGCAACCGCATCACGCAAAATCTGGCCGATACCGAACCAGCCATGATTTCATCGCCGCATCCGCTGGCCCGGGCTGAGTTTGACCGGGGACGCGTTGAAGGCAGCTTTAAGATCGATCACGCCGCGATTGTGTTCAAGCTCGCGCCCGCGCAGCAGACCGCGCTGGAAAAATTACTGGCGGAGCAACAGGATCCGCGCTCCGCGAACTTCCGCAAATGGCTGACCCCGGAACAATACGCCGCGCGTTTCGGCATGAGCGATGCCGATCTCGCTAAAGTTTCCACCTGGCTGACGTCGCAAGGCCTGACGGTGAATGGCTACTCCCGCGCCCGCACCCGGATATTTTTCAGCGGCTCTGCGTCCCAGGTAGAGAGCGCGTTCCACACCGAGTTTCATCGCTACCTGGTGAACGACGAGCTGAGCCTGGCGAATGCCACTGAGGTGTATATTCCGCAGGCGATTTCCAGCATGGTGCTGGGCGTCCGGGGATTTGAAAATTTTCGTCCCCGTCCCAGGGCCCGGGTCGCGGTGAAGCCGAACTTCACTTCGCATCAGACCGGCAACCACTTCATTGCTCCTGGCGACTTTGCCACGATCTACAACATTCCCGCTGCTCTTGATGGAACCGGACAGACGATTGCCGTGGTAGGGCAGACCGACATCAATCTCAGCGATATCGATGCCTTCCGCACTGCCGCTAACCTGCCAGCCCGGACTCCGACCAACTTCGTGAAAACGTTGATCACGGGTGGTGGCAGCGGTTTTGACGACGGAGACGAGGTGGAAGCTAACCTCGATCTGGAGTGGTCGAACGCGGTCGCTCCCAAGGCGAACATTATTTACGTCTATGCAGGCTCGACTTCGAGCAAGAACGTCTTCGACGCTATGCAATTCGCCGTCGACAATAATCTTGCGCCCATCATCAGCACCAGCTACGGAAATTGCGAAGCTAACCTGACCGGTTTCTTGACGACTCTCCAGCAGATGGCGCAGGAAGCCAATTCACACGGCCAAACCATCACTGCGGCTTCCGGCGACTCCGGCGCGGCGGACTGCGATCCCGCGAGCGCCAACGTGGCGACGCATGGATTGGCCGTCGATTCGCCAGCCAGTATTCCAGAGGTCACGGGAATTGGCGGTACCGAGTTCAGCGGAGATTCGGCCGGTGCGGTAACCGGAACCGCGCCCAATACCACGGCAGGTGCGACTCAATTCTGGAGCGGGACCAACAGCACTACCGACACTCTCAGTTCCGCGCTGTCTTACATTCCGGAAACGACGTGGAATGACACTGCCGCTTCGGTTGCCGCAGGTGGAGGCCTCTCAGCCACCGGTGGTGGCAAGAGCACGGTGTTTTCCAAGCCAAGCTGGCAGGTTGCCGCCGGAGTTCCGAGCGACAGTTCTCGCGACGTCCCCGACGTTTCTCTTAGCGGTTCACCGAATCACGATGGTTTCCTGGTCTGTTCCCAAAGCTTTTTCGCGGGCGTTACTCCTGCAGTGACCAGCTGTGCCACCGGGTTTCGCGCAAGTGATGGCACTCAGTTGGCAGTAGTTGGCGGCACCTCTGTCGGAGCGCCCGCCTTTGCAGGCATCGTCGCGTTACTGAACCAGAAGACTGGTTCGAATGGTCTGGGCAACATCAACCCGACGCTGTACAGCCTGGCGGCGTCCGCATCGAACGCATTTCATGACATCACTACCGGCGACAACATTGTCCCGTGCACTCAGAGTTCAAAGGGATGTCCCGCTGCCGCTCCATTTCAATATGGTTTCAGCGCAGGCCCCGGATACGATCAGGTAACAGGCCTGGGCTCGGTAGATGTAACCAACCTGTCGAATGCCTGGGCGGGATTGACTCCCACCCCGGACTTTTCAGTCGCGGGCCTTTCTGCCACTGCTTCCGCTCCCGGTCAGGTGGTCACCTCGCAGATATCGGTCACGTCCAGCGCTGGTTTTAGCGGCACCGTGGCTCTGGCTTGCCAGCCGACTTCAACCACGGCGAAAATCACCTGCGCAATTGATCCCACCTCGGTGACGGTCGGCGCAACGGGTGGAACGGCGACCATGACGATCACCACATCGGCGTCTCATGCACTCTCCGGGTCGTTAGTTTCTCCGCGTTCCAGAGGTCTGGGATGGCTGGGAGCGGTGAGCGGCGGAGTGTTTGCCGGAATCTTCCTGCTCGGCGGATCTTCGCGCCGGCGCCGGGGGATCGCGGGATTGGGAGTAATGCTCCTGGTATTTTTCGCCGCTGGCGTGGGCTGTGGCGGTGGCGGCGGTAGCAGCAACAATAACAATAACGTCACACCCGGAACTCCCGCAGGCAGCTACAACATCACGGTGACAGCCACCAGCGGAGCGGTAACGCACAGCGCCAACGTCCTGCTGACCGTGCAATAAGGAACCGGTTTAGCCGATGTATGTGTGGGACGAAATTTGTGTGAGACGAAGTTTGTGTGGGACGGACACTCTTGTCCGTCGCCGTTGAGGTTGGTGTTGGTTCTGGTTCAAAGTTAAAAAGTCAAAGTCAAGAGCGTCGGACAAGAGTGTCCGACCCACACGAGTCTGCCCACACGGCTCTACCCAGACGGCTCTATCCATAGCCACGGATAATCTTCAGGTCTTTGCACCAAGCCCCGCCTGACCGGGTTTTGCCGGATGTATTCCAGTTTTTCCGCAAAGCTTTCCGTTGAGCGCAGCACGTGGTCAAAGCTTTCCTCCTGCCACACGGGTCCTGAGCATTTCAATAATTTGTTTATGCTGCGAGATGACACGCCCTTAATTAGCTTCAGGATCGCTGCCAGGGCGTGAGGCCAGCCATGTTCATCCTGCATTGGAGTCAGCAGCAGATGCGCGTGATCGGGCATCACGATCACGGCATGAACTTGAATGCGCTTTCCGTGATCGTGAAGGCAATGCTGGAGAATAATATTGCGGGCAATCGCCGGGAAGGGCTCACGGGAAAGCCTGCAAAAGGTCACGAATATCGGCTGGCCCGGCTTCTGGTAGTGCGGGAGCTGGCGACGGTATTCATACTTGCGGTCGAGAGCAACATGTTTGGCCATAGGGCACAAATCTTGTGCCCAAAGTCCGTCCATGTCTGTGACGAGTGAACCTTGTGTATGTGTGGGACGGACACTCTTGTCCGTCGCCGTTGAGGTTGGTGTTGGTTCTGGTTCAAAGTCGGAAAAATCAAAATCAAAAACACTAACGTCAAAACATCAAAGTCAAAAGCGTCGGACAAGAGTGTCCGACCCACACACGAGCTACATCTTGAAATCAACTGCCGTGGTGTTTCCTCCACACACCAGGACGCCGACCCGCTCTCCCGGCTTTGGCTCATAGCGCCGTGACAGCAGGGCTGCTAACGCTGCCGCTCCTCCCGGCTCTGCCACTATGCGCAATACCTTCCACAAAGTTTTTTGCGCTTCAACGATGGAATCGTCGGAAACCAACAACACATGTTTCACGTGGGCCTGCGCGATGGCGAACATGATTTCACCCACTCGTTTGGGAGCCAGAGAATCGGCGGCGATTCCGCCGGCTTCCGCATCCACGGGACGCCCTGCCTCCCTTGCCTTGGTTAACGTTGGCGCGGCTTCCGGTTCCACGCCCACAATTTTGACTCTTGATCGGTACCAGGCCGCAATTCCGCCGATGAGTCCTCCGCCACCAACGGCTACCAGAAGAGTATCGAGGTCTGGATATTGATTTTCGAATTCCAAACCAACCGTTCCCTGGCCCAGCAGCGTTTCCACCTGTTCGAAGGCGTGGATTACAAGCGCGCCCGACTGCGCCGCCCACTCTTCACTCGCAGCCAGCGCGTCAGCGTAGCGCTGACCGGTCACCACCAGGTTTGCACCGTATCCACGAATTCGCTCCATCTTGGCCGGCGACGCCACTTCCGGAATAAAGATTCTTGCCGGATACTTCAGCTTCATGGCGGCAAACGCGACCGCCACGCCGTGGTTGCCGCCAGATGCGGCCACCACTCCCGCCGCCGGGACCTTCCGCATCAGCAGGTTAGTGAAAGCTCCACGTGCCTTGAACGAACCGGCGTGCTGCAGCAGTTCAAGCTTGAGGATCAACTTGACGTCGTTCAATCCGAAGTCGGAGCCCTCGACTTCCACCACCGGCGTCCGCCGAATGTGCGGGCGAATGAGTTCGTAGGTGCTGGCAATACTTTCCCGATCGATTCTGGCCTGAGGCATGGCAACAATCATAAATGCTGGTCTAAGGGAATTCGCCCGGGGGAAGAAGCTCAGTAGACTGCGCCCGATCTGTAACAATCCGAGCTTACTCACTCACAAACACGTGGGGACAGCCGCCCTCGGCTGTCCAGCCGAGCACAGCTCGGCGGTTCTGAATCGCAACCCAAAATTTGGAAGTAAAGATTCGAATTTTGGAAGTAAAGATTCGAAGATAAGAGACAATGCCGGCGGCGAAAAGCCGAACCCAGCCGACGGAAAACCGACAAAAAGGGTGCATTGGACGGCTGAAGTTTTGCTCCCTCGCTGCCGATAATGATTGCGTGACTACTCCCGCTCAAGCCAAGGTTATTCCTGCGCCTAATGCGCGTTTTGTCGCCCGTCAGCCGATTCTCAGCCAGGACGAGAAAGTATTCGGCTATGAAATTCTGTTTCGCGACGGCGTGGAAGATTACTTTCGTTCCACCGACCCCGAAGCCGCCTCGCGCAGCACTCTGGACACTTCGCTGCTGATGGGGCTGGACGTCCTGAGCGATGGCCGCCGTGCATTCATCAACTGCACCCGCGACATGCTGCTGAAGGACTATATGACGCTGCTGCCCTCCAGCCAGGCGGTGGTTGAGATTCTGGAAACCGTCGAACCTGACGACCTGGTGATGGCGGCCTGCCAGCGACTGAAGGCCGCAGGCTACATGATCGCGCTTGATGACTTCGTCGAAAACGATCCTCGGCAGTCTTTGACCGATTTTGCCGACATCCTGAAAGTCGATGTGCGTAACACGACTCCGGAACAGCGGGCCGCGATGATCAAGCGTTATGGCCCGTGGAAATGCCGCCTGCTGGCGGAGAAAGTCGAAACCCGGGAAGAATTCCTGGCCGCAAAAAAAGCCGGCTTCCAGTATTTCCAGGGATATTTTTTCCGCCGCCCGGAAACCATGCGGGCGCACGAGATTTCCGGCAACCGTCTGAACTATGTGCGCATGCTGCAGGTGGTCTCCAAGCCGGAACTGGAGCCGCGCGAAATTGAGAACGCGATCAAGGGTGAAGCATCGCTCTGCTACCGCCTGCTGCGCTACATGAACTCGGCGGCCTTCGGTTTCGCCAACGAAATTCACTCGGTGCGTCATGCGCTCTCCATTCTTGGGGAACGCGAAGTACGGCGCTGGGTGCGGCTGGTGGTCACCCTGTCAGCAGGGCAGAACCGGTCGAGTGAAATCGTATCCTCCGCGCTGGTTCGCGCCCGCTTCTGCGAGTTGCTATCGCCGAAGGTCAAGCATGGCGACTCCGACCTGTTTCTGTTGGGCTTGCTGTCACTGATGGATTCGATCCTCGAAATTCCCATGAACGAGGTACTCGACAGCGTTCCCATCGACCAGGAAACGAAGGAAGTTCTTCTCGGCCGGGGAACCCAGTTGCGCCCGCTCTATCAGCTCATGCTGGCGCAGGAATCCGGGGACTGGCAAGCAGTGGCAGGTTTGGCGAAATCGCTCAGCCTTCGTGAAAGCGAAGTCGCCGAACTGTACTGGCAGGCGATGCAGTGGTCCCGGCAGATGAGCGGCGGCACCGCCTAGAGAGCCGCCGTTTCGCGGCGATACAGTTACCATTGTGCAAAAGTACGTGACTTAGGACTTGCGCTTTCTCCTCGACGAGCGGTACCATCATAGATGTTTCCAGCGGCCACGCTCTCTAGCTGGCCCTCCGCGCCCCCTGGCTCCAGACGCCAAACGGAAAAGCGATCTTAGTTACACAGAGATCTGCGGATAAAAGATCTACGGATAAAGATCATTCACGCGTGAGTTCCAGCCGCATTGGGTTTCGCTCACAGCTCCAGCATGTGAGCGAAGGGATTTACTTAGGGAAGGTGTTAATCCAGCAGCAAAAATCGAGTCCCCCTTCGGGCGGACTGAATGCAGCTATAAAAACGAGAACAATATGAATGCAGGACCCGGACATCCCTCCGGTGGTGGAGGAGGGAGAAGTAAGCGTCGGCGCGGGCGTCGTCCGCCCAATCGTGGTGGAGCCCCCGGCCGTGACCGTCAACAACCAGGTGGCGGCATCTATTCCGCTCCCATGGACCATAGTTATCGAGCCGCCATGAATGGCAACGGAGGATCGCGTCCCGGACGCATGCGTCCCGGATTCGCGCCCGCGTATGCCCCGGTCGAGCCCGAGCCTTTGCCCCAGGGCGACAATGGAAATTCGCGCATCTTCGCGTTTGTCGACGATCTGTTTTTTCAGGCCAAGATCCAGGAGACGGCGCGCAAGCTGAATGTGAAGGTTGAATTCGTCAAAACCGAAAAAGACCTGCTCGATCACATGAAGCAAAATGGTGAAGAGAAGCCGTCGTTGATCATCTTCGACATGAATAACGCCAACGCCAAACCTCTGACCCTGATTCCCAAACTAAAAACGAAATTGAAGAAGGGAACATCCATTATCGGATTCCTGTCGCACGTTCAGGGCGATCTGAAGATGAAGGCCCACGAGGTAGGTTGCGACATGGTGTTGCCACGCTCGGCGTTCTCCCAAAACTTGCCGCAGCTGTTGCGCCGCCACGGAGCCCCCGAGCCCGCGGAAGAAGCACGCCCCATCTAAAAAATGTGGGAATGTGGGCGCGAGCGTCCCGCTCGTGCGGGAGTGCAAAGGACACGCCTGCCGGGTTAACGGACTCGCACTTTGCTGCGGATAAACTCTCTGTACTGTTGCGGAAATCAGCTTTGTAGTCGCGCAGAAGCTCACTCTGCACTTTCACGGAAGCTTTGCATCGGCGGCTCAGCAGGTTTACCAACACCCCCGCTGCAACGTCACCGGCACTCCTGCACGAGCGGGACGCTCGCGCCCACAATAATTCTTATCCTGGTGGCCAGGTTAAACTTCGTCCTCCCAGCAAATGCACGTGCAGATGAAAAACCGACTGGCCGGCGCCCGGCCCTACATTCAGCACTGTCCGGTAACCATTTTCGATTCCCCGCTGCCGCGCTACTTGCGCTGCCGCCAGATGGCAGTGTCCGATGATCTCCGCCTCCTCGGCGGATGCCTCCTTCAGTCCGCGAATGTGCTTCTTCGGAACTACAAGTACGTGAGTGGGTGCTTTGGGGTCGATGTCTTCGAAGGCGAATGTGTGCTCATCTTCGAAGACCTTCTTGGAGGGAATTTCCCCGGCAACGATGCGGCAGAATAAACAATCAGTCATAGGAAACCTTGAAACTGAGATTTCAGAATTCAGATTGCAGAATTCAGATTTCAGAATGAAGAATTTCAGATTGAATCAGTATTCAATCTACAATCTGAAATCTGCCTTCTGCAATCTGCCTTCTGGCTTTTGCAATCTGCCTTCTGCCTTTTGCCATCTGCAATCTGCCCTCGCTCTGGTCCTACATGTGCGCCGAAATATCGGCTTCTGCCCAACTCTTTTCGGCAAAAAAAGGAAAAAGTTTTCCTTGCGAAGCCTGCGCGAGGGAAAATGCTTTCCTATTACGAAAGGGCGGTAATAGGTCTCTGAAATCGCAATAAACCGCCTTTTTTCATAGGGTTACACATTTGATTCGCGCATGGTAACAAACTGATTTTTTAATGTACGATCGGCGCTAAGTCCCTTAGTATCGAAGCATTGCAAGCGGTGGCCAAGACCTGTCTGGAACTTGGCAAGCCTCGTGCATCAAAATACACATTCGAGTCTGGGTTTCGCCGAGCTGGGCTATTTGAGTTGGGGCCAGCCGTATCTGGATGGGGAAAGAATCAGTGACATTTAGCAAACGTTCCACGTTCCTGTTGTTGATCGCCTTCGTTTTGACGCTGCTTCCCGAGGTAGGGTTGGCTGCTACCGTCAGTACCCGGTCCCTAACCACTCGCAAGAAGTCGCAGAAAGTAAGCGAAACTCCTCGCGCCCGGAAACGTCTTTCCAAGTTGTCTCGCAGCCGCGCCCGCACCACCCGTGTTGCAAGAACCCGCACCCGCCGGCATCGCTATTACGAGCGCTTTACCGCCAGCTCATTTGTCGACGACAAGTTTGAAAGTGACGTAACCGCCGGCGAAGATCCAATCGTCCGGCAAGCCGCCTTGGACGCCCTGGGCAACATGAACGGCACCGTGCTCGCGATCGAGCCTACCAGCGGACGCGTACTGGCCATGGTGAACCAGAAACTGGCATTGTCCAGCGGAGCACAGCCCTGCTCGACCATCAAGTTATCGGTTGCCCTGGCTGCCTTGAGCGAAGATCTGATCACGAAAGACACGCAGATCGCGCTCGGCCGCCGCAGCCGCATGAATCTCACCACCGCCCTGGCCCATTCCAATAATGCCTACTTCGAGGCCCTGGGACGCAAGCTGGGATTCGAAAAAGTCAGCTTTTACGCTCACCAGTACGGATTGGGTGAACTCGCCGGATACAAAATCTCCGGTGAGCAGATGGGAACCTACCCGCAGGAGGAGATTTCCTCCAAATTGGGCGGCGTAGGCAAGATGTGCTCCTTCGGAGAAGGAATCTCCATGACGCCGCTGCAACTGGGCGCCATGGTTTCCGCGATTGCCAACGGTGGAACGTTGTACTACCTGCAGCACCCGACTTCGTCCGACGAAGTGGCGAACTTCGAGCCGCGCATCAAACGGCACCTCGACATCGCACCGATCATTCCTGAAATTTCTGACGGCATGGCCGGCGCAGTCAGCTACGGCACCGCACGCAGCCTGCGGGTGAATTTCAATGAGGAAGAAATCCTCGGCAAGACTGGAACCTGCTCACGCGCAGGAACCCGCTACGGATGGTTCGCCTCCTACGCCAAAACGGACGTGGGCAGAATTGTCGTCGTAGTCTTCCTGCAAGGCGGACGCCCCACCTTCGGCCCCAAAGCCGCAGAGATCTCCGGCCGCATGTATCGAAGCCTATACGACCACTCGTTCTTCGTAGCGCATCCAACCCTGCCCGCGAATACGGCGGATGTAAAGCCGGTGAGCAGCACGCAGCAGTAAGCGAACTGCATTCAGCATTCAGCACTCAGCAAAGGGCCTCGTCAGAGGCCTTTTGCTATTTGGCTTCTCACTCACAACACTTGTCATCCTGAGGCAGCGGAGTTCTCCGCGAAGCGGAGAACACCCAACGAAGGACCTGCGCATTCGGCAGCGCCCGTGCCGCTGCCGAAGAATGCACAGGTCCTTCGGTCCGCAAAAAGCGCTGCCTCAAGATGACAGCGCTGGCGACCACGACGCTTCGTTTCAGGTAGGATTTGTAGTTTCACTAGCTCATCCGAGGCTCCCTCATGTCCCTGCATCGCCGCAATTTTCTGAAATCTATCGCTGGCGCCGGTTTGCTCAGCGCTTCGACACCCCTCATACACGCCCAGGAGCAGGCTGCCCGGGCCACTCGTGGAATGCCCGCTCCGCGCATCAAGGACATCAGCGTCATCGAATGCCAGCCCCAGGGCGTGCGTCTGACGGTTGTAAAGATCACCACCGATCAGGACGGACTCTACGGCTATGGCTGCGCCACATTTACGCAGCGCGCCGATCTGGTGAAGCCCGCGGTCGAGAAATATCTGCGACCCTTTCTGCTGAACAAAACCACCGACCGCATCGAGGACATCTGGCAGTCCTGCTACGACAGCTCGTATTGGAAGAACGGCCCCGTGCTGAACAACGCCATCAGCGGCATCGATCAGGCGTTGTGGGATATCAAAGGCCGCCAAGCGAGCATGCCGGTCTACCAGCTCGCCGGAGGCAAGTGCCGCGAGGCCGCCGACACCTACGCTCACGCTGACGGCGCCGAGTTTCAGGAGGTCATCGACAGCGCGAAACGCTATATGGAACAAGGCTTCCGCCATGTGCGGGTTCAGGTGGGAGTGCCGGGCATGGCGGGTTA